>Ga0123355_10019436_pt1 | contig 10818 bp, 6 predicted proteins | sample TergutEmb28metaG_3_FD_89872 | JGI IMG/M metagenome (GOLD analysis project Ga0123355, IMG submission 89872) | Embiratermes neotenicus P1 segment gut microbial communities from Petit-Saut dam, French Guiana - Emb289 P1 | ecosystem: Host-associated > Arthropoda: Insects > Digestive system > Gut ...
CCATTATCTCCGTAACCGTTCCACTTTGGACATAGGTGTTTTGGGTTATATCGGTATATTTTAGCATAAGGAACACCCTCCCGAAGTCTGGCACATTCCTCCTGGGACACCCTGTATAAGAAATAATTACTGTGCTTATTTCTTGGGTTCATTTTCCAACTGTTGCTACATGGGACAGTACTGTTGCTGGTAACCACTCACATTGTGCATCTTCTCTTTCATCACACCTTCTCGTAGCCTTACCATAGTTTTTCAGGCTTTCATGGTAGATGTTGATCAGCTGATGGTGTTCTGCATCTTGATTCTGCATTGGACTGTGAGTTGAAGAAATGTTTCAGAGGAATGTGCTGCCACCATCTTCCAAGTGATGGAATTATGTCCACTATGACATTTAGGTGATACAGGAATAGGAATTGGGTCCATCACATAAGTAAGCAGGTTGCAAGGAATGTGTCCAATCAGAACCACAGATGTTAAGAGGGCTACCTGTCTGGTTGTTGTGCATGAGGGCCAAAACTGTACTCGCTAATATTGCTTAAATCTTTACGAAAGACAATATTATAATTTTCAGAGTGGTCTTGGAGTTACATCATTTCCCAAACTCCAGTGAAGGAAATTCATTGAGGGTACTTTCTGCAAGGCAGACAGTGTAGGTACTGATACAAAAATAGTGACAGTGAGAAGTGTCAAAATAATGGATGTAACATTGTGGTGTTTTTAACTAGTTGGGATAGATTTTCTAGAACATGTCATGCAAGTTACAAAAAATGTATTTTGAGATTTTATAATATTTGTGTCTGTGTTTACAGCAAAGGATAAATGTCATGGCTTACATTCAGATAAATGTGGTAGGTTAAAACTCAGTATTTTTTCATTTCCATATGATGGGTAAGTCTTTCCATATGGATTATGTGCTTGACGTTTATAAAGAATCTTTCAGACAGTATTGATTGAACTGTGTAGCAGCTCACATATATTCTTTGTAGCGTGCTTTAAGATTGACTAAGAGATTTGATAACTTTCAGCTGTTGAATATCATTTTATCAGTGCATAGTGAGCATCCTGCTTTTCTCCAGTTTCCAAATTTAAAATAAAATTGCTAGTTGGCTGAAGATATTTGAAAGAGAAAGAAGGGAAAATATTAGAATCACGGATAAATTGTAGCTTCTTTTTCTGGTTCAAGTGTGGCTAATTGATAAACCAACTTAATTTTATCACAGTCTTCCTCCTCCTGCTCCAAACTGTGGGTGGTTAGCCTCAGACCTCCACACCTTTGTTTGGACTACCCACATGGTGTGGTAGTATTAACTGGAAGCCACAGGAGCACTGCTACTTTGGCACTAAACTGGGTCTCTGGTTCACCACCTCCTTGTACTGTCATTATTGTTTGACAGTTGCAGTGACTCCCAGATCCCGTGGGGACTGTGTGATGTTCACAAGAGCTTCCGTTTTATAGGCTCCATTGCTGTGTTTGGTCTCAATGAAAAGTTTACCTATCCCATCTTTACTCTCTGTCCTGGTTTCTGTGATGCATTCCACTGTTCTAGTAGCAATATGATGGTTCATTTGGCCAGTTGACACTATGCCACAGGTACAGCAGGTCTTGTTGATGATGCAGTGATGCACAGATGGTATATGTGACTTTGTAATCTTGATATTTATGGGCAGCAGTGTAGTCAGTATTCTGAGATTGGTGTCCATGTGATGTGAGAGGACAAGTTTACAATCTGCAGAACATTAGCTGGGGTACACCAGTGGTACAGCCAACAGTACTCAATTCAATTATAGCTGTGGTAGCTCAATCTTTGTAGTGACAGGTGAGGGCTATTTGCTAGATTCATGGCAGGATTAGAGATTAACTCTTTGCTGCCACTCCCCTCCTGGTAAGAGGCCCACCTAATCCCTTACCAGTGAATACTGGGGCCTCTTTCCTCAGGAGTAAAACAGTAGCAGTGTGAAGCTGATCACTCACCTCTGTTTGGTGCAGAGGTTAAGAATGCAGGGAGTTCTATCTTCACAGTTACATCTTCATGTCATGGTGCTGAATTAAGTATGGGACAACTTACTTTACTGGTAGTGGTATAAGGGTTGGGTTATACAGACCAAGTCTTCCAGTTGAAGGAGGATGTGGAGTTTTGGCACAGATTTTGATATAAATATGGTTACAAGTATTTGTTCACCTTGGACTGTAAAGGAATAACAATATGGCCCTTGGAGGTATAGTATGAAAAATTAAAGAGTTGAAGTTTTATTGATGATTATTACGCCTTATATTTACTTGTGGAATTAGCAGATTTGAAGAGAGGCAAAATACTGGAAGGAATGAGAAAATGATTGTGTCAGCATCTAAAGCATGTGTGGGAAGAGGAGAATTAGGAACAGGAATTAGACCATGTGGATGCCAGTAAAACTGGGGCAGGATACTGTCAGGCAAGTATTTCTTCTTCAGGTTATTGATGAACAGGCAAAGTATAGGTAAGCCTTTTTAATTTTGAGGAGCTTACAACCAAAACTTTTATTATGCCTAAATAAATTTCAGTTATGTGATGGATTTATGTGCCAAGTGTGATTTGATACTAATGGCATCAGCAGTATAGAGGTTGATAATATGTAATAAACGACAGTTCAGAAATTGGAGGACGTGCAGATTTGATTTAAAATCCTACATGAAATAAAGTGTTTGTAGCTGGTGAAAGTGTGATGTTGACAGGGTAAATATAATACATGTATAGAGCAGTTTAAATCTTGTTGTTCCATTAAGTATTTTAAAGTTCTGTTACTGCCAGAATTCATTCTACATGACCACTTCCATCTCTTTTTTGCATAATTTTTACAATTACTGGAATAATGTATTAACCTTCAACCTACTTGTCATAATGTTTCTGTGCATACAAAACACTGTGGCACCAAAGGTGAGAAAATTGTAACACATAAAATGAAATGAAAATAATTAGGTATATTTATAATAACTGACTAGACACAGGTTTTTTCCTTGACCATTTAAAAACCTGAGTAGTGAAACCACTGTACAAGAAAGGAGGCAGAACTTGTGTGGTAAGGTTCCAGGCCTGACTTCGTGTGAAATCCTTATATTTTTAATATTTTACTAATCATGTATGTTTTGTATTTTTATGACTTATTCCACATCCTGTTTGTTGGTGTGACTAAATTTTCAATCTGTGGGATGTATAATATATGTGTGCATATATGTATTGTGATATGTAGGTTGAGGCTTACTTGTGCATGTCATGCATACTTCCTGCCCACAGAAGAACTGTTAATTGTGCCAGCAGACTAGTGAGCATTACAGGCTTCAAAGGAGAGCACAATGTCTGGTGGTCTAGTAGGAAAATGGACTGCCCTGAGCACGGGGTCAACATCAAAATTTTCCCAGGACAGTGTACAGTGAAAAAAAAAAAAGTGTCCTAGTTTGAATTTCATACCATATTCAAGAACCATGAGTCGGGAGGACAACCCACCTGATGTGGTTTCTGCAGCATTGCAGAATGAGTGTTGTTGTTGTTTAATGGTAGTGTCAATTGTTGGGATTATGTGCTGTAATTGGCAAATGAATGAATGAGTATAGAGAACTGGTGGAATTATACAGCAGGAAAACTGAAGTGTGGGGAGAAAATTCTGTCCCAATACCACTTTGTCCCCTGCAAATCCAGTATGGACAGGCCTGGGATCAAACCTGGACCTTTGTGGTGTGCGCCTGGTGTTATACTAAGTCATGGTACATCGTGCAGAATGAGGATATTGTGAGGCTGGTACAGGTGATGTACTTTAAAAATCATTGCATAATACAGACTCTTGCAGAGAACTTTGGAATTTTAGTTTGTAATTGCTGCACGATTGTCTGGATCCAAAGATGTATCACCTCAACCAACACAGTGTACCAAGAATGGTGATGGATAAACCATGTGATGCCTGCATGAGGATTATTGGTTATCTTTTCAATACCCAGAATTGCCCCAAAACATCCTTGTAGGTCATGAAATGTGGCACTTCATGATTCCCACCCATCCATGTGGAAATCACTGTCATTACAAACATCCATGAAAATTCAGCAGGGTCATGCAAAAGCAAAGGTGATGATGGAAATCTTTCTTGACTGGCAGGGCATCCTGCATCAGATTCTGAGTGTGCTGTGTTCAATAAGCAGATGTGCAAAGGAGGTGTGTGTGTCTCTAAACTCTTGCACATCAGTAGCAGCAACTTGTAAGCATGGTACTGTCACATTTCTCCCCAGTCTGACACCAGTTGAAGGGCCATCACTGCAAGAAAGCTGCAGTGGTTGAAGTGACTTAGGAAACATCTGTGGAAGGTAGCTCGTATTGGCATCAGAAATGCTTTAAGTAGCTATGAATGCTGACATGTGTGTGGCTACAGTCAGTCTTGCTATTATATGTGTTCCATTAATGCAAATTGGCTATAATGTAATTGATGATAAGATGAATGGTGTTTGCATAATGTGAACTTTTGTGTATGCTTGTTGGCCGTTATGCAATTTCAGCGACCATTGTGAAGGATTTTTAAAGTCTACTGTAGGTTGCTGTTTTTTCTAATTATTACTTGATTTTCTATAGTGTGAAATCCCACAAGAACACAACTCTTGTTGTATAGCAGAACTTACTCTGCTCAGAGATGGTACATTGAAGGGACTGTGAGAGCTTCTTGGTGTTCCCATCCTGAAATTTTTCTGAAGCTACTGCATAAAACGGGATGAAAGGGTTTTGAATAATTCAGTCCTAGCAATATCATAATTTTATTATATTTAATGTGTTTTCAACCAACCAACAAGAAACATAGGTGAGATAATATACATATAGTTTCTTCTTTACATACTAAAAACTTCATACACTGAGTTTGTAATACTGTAGTTCTGTGCAGCTAGCTGGCACAGATTTTAAAAATTGAACACAACATTTATAAAACACTAGAAATATAATAGTGAAGACTAGTGATTAGGTTTCTCAAAGTAGGTTGAGGTAACATCTGGCAGAGGTGGATCATTTATCAGGTTATGTAAATGACTAGATCTTTTGCAGTTTTGGTATCAGTCACAACACCAAACAGTAATATAATAATACTAATGGAGCACAGTTTACATAAGAATAAAATTGTCTTTCATACTGTGCATGCCTTTCATAAAGCATTTCCATAAGCTACTGAACCCATGTTCTACTTATCTTTAAAAATTATGTAATTCTTAAAACAATTCAAATTACACTTTTTATTACAAATTCATGGTTAATATGGGCATGGAAACATCTATATCAGTAAGTACAGCAATCACTGGAGGTCATGAGAAAACTTACACACTGGGATCAGTATTGTATGAATATTTCTTGAATAATTTTTTTTTAAAAACTGTTATAATACTGAAGGCAATTTATGATTTATTCGTAAAAGACTATTAGTAACTCAGCCAAGTGAAATTTCAGTTACTGCAGTTCAAGGATAATTCATATAAAATTAGATGGCTCATTCTTCTTTTGATTAGTGATCTTTTCTGAATCAGTTTGTTCACATCCCTGAAAATTATGCACAGTTGCTTATCATCCATACCTAAAAGTAGCCATAAAAATAAATAAAATAATTTTCCTTATGGCAAATGCATGTACAACAATATGCAAAACCAACCATGTAACAGGTCACCTATAAGGTCCTGCCAGTATAAATAGAATAAACTGGTTCTATATTACAAAACAAATTGAAGTCCTAATTGTTATCTAGTTCCAAAACAGAAATCTACGTGTTGTTTACACATATTAAAAGACCTCGCAGGAAGTATATTTCTCCAGATATCACAATACCAAATGTATAACTAAAATTTAATGAATAATACGCACACCATGAAACAATTCATTTAATTATGAACTGGTTTCACTAGTGTTCTTTCTGTAACTTACCAGTAAAAGAGCACATGGTTTCAACACTGAGGACTTGACACTTTTCTAATGTCAATGCATAATTTAATATTGCCCTGTCCTTTGATTATGACTATTACCTATGGAAAATTTGACTTTCTTCCATAAATAATAATATATGCATAAATTTGTTTAATTATTAACATGGGAACTGAAAAGTGACAGATATCAGCCTTAAGTACAATCATGGATTCATCAATTTGAAATTTCCTATAAAAATCATTAAATATATCTTATAAAAGGAATGTACTGTGCTCACAGCTGTTTGTTCATACACTTCATATATATAGGACACATATTAAGTACAAGGACCTAAATCAAATGATGGGAGGACAAAGGAAGTGATGGCTCAAAGGAATAACATACAAGAATATAATAGAATTTATTGGCAGTGGTGAATTTCTTTGCCAGAAGCCAAGTATGACTGGAAATCTTATGTGGTGACTGAAAGTTGCACGTGCACCTGCTGGGAACAGAAGATAAGAACTTGGTTTCTCATTGTTGGAATCAGTGTGACACAATTAAGGTACATTTGATATTCATTGTAGCCATTTACATTTGTACTAGCGAAGCTTGCGGTTCTGACCTTACTCTCTTCGAGTATGTTACTATAAGTTTATTCTGCATGTAATTCTCTTTCCCCCTCACCTCTAAATTTATTATTCCTCTTTTCTATCACTTCTTGTTCATGTTTCACAACCAAGTTTTGTCACTCGTTTAATGTTTCCAGTATTGTGTACTATTTAAAGTATGTACTGCTGTGCATTATTTATTGAAGTGTCTAAACTATTTCTCTGATACATGAACTGTGTTCACATGTTGTGTTTTGTAAATGGTGTACTGCATCATGCCCTAGAAATATATGTGAATCACCACAGACCTAAACTATTCCAGAAGAATGAACTTCCTTTCAGTGCACCCACAAATTAGACACAGTAACAGGATACAACCAATTAAACAGTATAATCTTTCTGAAATACCACTATACCCACAGCACTAACCTTGTTGAATTTGGATGGGGATAATGACAGCCTAACAGTGTGTCACAATTTTGACACATCTTACTCTGGCTGGCTGTCTTCTCCCAGCAAATTTGCTATTGAACAAATTACCACTGCCAATGCTTCAAGTGGTTGCTACTCTCCTCATGTGCATGCTGGACAAAAATTTGAGATGTTTCTTCTCCTTTTGCAAACATAAACAGTTTGTTAAGAGCATCGGATGTAATGATGTGTAGTCTGGTAGAAACTTGCCTCAATCTTCAGGGTGAAGATACCCTGGAGATGGATGCAGAGTGCATGTCTGGTGTCACAAATATTAGAGGACAGTAATCTTTGTAGTCACCACCGTGAGTAACTCAGTTCTTGTATAACCCTGATTATATAACAGTGCTGAAAAATATTTGGGAAAAACTCATAGGATGTTAATTACGGATATGTGCAAATCTATGTAAGGAATTTCAGTGGCTTATGTTCTTCAGCCTAATTGGCCATTCAGCATGGGTCACATGGCTTGCAAAAACACTATAAATAAAGAAATATAGGTAAAAGGTAAAGCAGTCCCGTTACAGGCCTGGAGTGGCCCAGAGGGTTCCAGGAAGTTACAATTCCCAGATTACATGACAATGGCACAGGATGGTGGTAAGGTTGTCAGCCCTACGCACCAGCCGCCTTTACCCCCAGGAAATACTCCTGGTACTCATTTCTGTTAGAGGCTGAGTCAACCCCAGGGCCATAGTGCGATCGGAAGGATTATGTCAATGAAAAATTCCAATGACACCACCTGGGATCAAACTAGAGACCTTCTGATTTGTAGCATAGCACCTTAACCACTGTGCTAGTACTCAAATTTCTAAGATTGTTTCTAGAATTTCTGATATATATTACATGGTTCCAACAATTTTTTTAAACTAATAATAATAGTTACATTACTATCTACATTAGTGTGTTCAGGGTTCATCATGTTTTGTGTTTCTGAACCCTTTAAAGACAACATGTTTTTACCACAAAGAGCTTGTGGAAATTTAAAATTGGGTATTACATTTTCTCTTTACTACAAGAATGAACACTCTTCAACGTTGGGTTTATCACGTATGGATCATACGTATTGGGAACCATGTGCTCCAGTGACAATGAGAGTATTAAACCATTCCCAAATATATTCTGTGGCTTTCAGTTTCAGAAAAATTGGGTTTATACACATGTCACATGCTAACACATAGAGAATACAGACACATTAAAGTAACAGTTAATATCATAAGTATTCTTTGCATGAAAAGCTGCAGCGTTAGAGAGTGGTTTTCTACAATTGCAGAAAACAGAAAGATAACATTCAAAAATACTGTGAATATGTAATATTATGCCACAGTTATGTTGAACATTGTCCATTTGATAGATGTAACATTTCAGATTTTGATGCTTTCCTGTCTTCATGCAACTGAATGTTGTTTTAAGGCAGGTTTTTGTACTGGTTTTATTTATGACACTGGTAGCATTAGTTACCAAATGGTCTTTAAAGAAAATCAATAAAAAAAATTTGTTACAATGTACATTTCAAATATACCTCAGTCAGTGGACAGTGTCCAGCATAAGGGTGAGATCATGAATTAGCCATTATCACAAACCTCCATAGAATTCAGTTGTAACATATAAAATTGAGTACTAGAATTAGCTAAAATGTTTTTGTATTTAAACTTTGGCATCTGGCCTTTGAATGCCATTGGTTCTGCTATATCCTGAGAACTGTTCAATTTAAATGTCCACTACTGGACAGTGTTTCCCTTTTGGTCAAACAGGATGTACATTTAAAGGGATATTGCTGTCCTTTTCGTCTGTTAAAGGTTAATAACCCAAAGACACCCATTCAGTATATTGCTGAACATAAATGAATATGAATCGGTGGCTGTTTACCTAATATCTGCAGGAATATTTTAAGTTTGTATTTATTTATTACCTTGGCAGACCATTTGTTAGGATGCTGGTATGCTTGTATGAAGTAATGTTGGAAGTTCAGTTTAACAGCATCAGTTGATGTGTCATACACTACAAAACAGAGGGAATTTATTGTGATGTTTTGTACTGTGAAATCAATAGACAAGTGCAAAGAAACTGCAGACATTTTAATAATGTTTGTGATCCTCTTTCAAGCGTTTGTGTACTATTTCTGTGTTTGATATTCTAAAAGGTGCTGGACACAAGCAACAAATAAGAAGTGTCAGAATCATGCAACATGTAGAGGAAGCAGTACAAAGAGGTTTAAGATGCATCATAAACATGAAAATGTTGCCAGAATTTCTTGTGCACTTTTACAACACACTCACAGGTAAAAACATACTTTTATAACTGCCATTCTGTAGTATATCATGCTGTCAAATCATACTCTACAAGAAACTCAAAACTTAAGGTATCAAAACAGTCGGTCCTTTTATGAAGGCTCTATATATATGTGTGTGTGTGTGTGGATTTTGTTCTGTTAATGGTCTTTGTTTTTCTGATAATTATCAGCTTAAGATACACTTCCAAGAAAAAATTTTTAATGCCAGGACAGGTGGATTAATGATGCTGACAAATCAGCACAACATTTATCAAGTGTCATATAATGAAGGTAATTTTCAGGCAGTATGTCTGTACTGCAGAAGAGTGTTACACACTTTTTCTTTAAATAACACTTTTTCTATGTGACATTTATTGATACAGGTGCCCCTGTTATCTATTCTGCCCCACATTATGGTGTCAAATTTTGAGGGGGGGGAAAAAGTCTGCATTTTCGAGGATCATGTCAGTGGAACAGGAATTTTCTGAGAGAAACACAGTTGCAGCCTATTTCCCTGAACATATCGGGCCAAATTATGGAGGAACTAATAAAGAAAAATTCCTGCACTCCCAGGGATCACATCTGTGGGCACCAATTTTCCTGCAGAAAACAGTTTTTATCTTGCATTCATCCACCATTTTTAATGAGTAATTCAATGTCGGTAATTTTAAATTAATAACTTGAACTCAATGTTTGTTGTGACTACACATCACCATTTAACATACTGATTGGTGAAAACAATGTTTTACACCCACTCATTGTTGGAAATGTGGGGAAATGCAAGCAGAAACAATGTTTTCAGTCGTCACGATATTGATTAAGGTCTGCTATGCAATGAAACTGGCTTGTAACATAATGAGCTAGCAGATCTGAGCAGTGATGCATATTTTTTTTTGCAAGTATATGTTATTAAAGTTTATTTGTAAAAGGCATTTTACACACCAACTGGGTCTTCATTATCCCATATTTCCATTATTTCTTATGGGAGGAAATACACCAATTAAAGGGGATTTGCTTTCAGTTGAATTTTCCTGATCCCAAGTGACCAGAGGTAACAAGGACCCCTCTGTAAACAACCATTATTTTGGATTCCATTTGCCAAATAAACACTAACACAAGATCCTAACATCATCTAGTCAGGCATGAAATACCCAATGCTTGGCACAGATGGTGGTATTATCCTTTCTAAAGTTGTTTTCATATGTTTTTTCAGACAAAGCAATCCCTTGCCAACTATGGATTTTTAGTAGCTGCAGTATTCCATTTGTATCCAGTTACGGCAGCCAAGGTATCAGTTTGTGTATTTGTTGGGAAAGGGGCAGCTTCAACACCTGGGCATCCACAATTGTCATGAGCAGGGCTGTGATGGCATCCAAAACTGGAATACTAGCTTATGGGTACCACTGTGGTATTGTGACCGTCCAAAGTAGGGCCAAGTTTCTCAGCAATTAATATCATAAAAGGGTAGGCAAATTGTTTGTCATATTGGGAATTGACCTAGCGAGAACTATAGCCGAGATGGTGCATGTCGTAAACAATGCTTAGGTTTCTTGAGAGGACGGAAGTGGGTTCA
>Ga0123355_10019437_pt1 | contig 10818 bp, 8 predicted proteins | sample TergutEmb28metaG_3_FD_89872 | JGI IMG/M metagenome (GOLD analysis project Ga0123355, IMG submission 89872) | Embiratermes neotenicus P1 segment gut microbial communities from Petit-Saut dam, French Guiana - Emb289 P1 | ecosystem: Host-associated > Arthropoda: Insects > Digestive system > Gut ...
AAAAATAACAATTTATTAGTAATTTCAATCAGCTCAACATGTTTCGGGCGATAATTTCGCCCATCCTCAGGAGCACTAGACTGTGCTTACAGCTTGTGGTATAATGCACCGAAGAAGTTGCCTGCTGGTGACAAGGTTAATTTAGAACTGTTCTAACTCAACCTTGTCACCAGCAGAAAGCATCGTCGGTGCATTATACCACAAGCTGTAAACACAGTCTAGTGCTCCTGAGGATGGGCGAAATTATCGCCCGATACATGTTGAAGGTCACCAGCAGGCAACTTCTTTGGCGCATTATACCACAAGCTGTAAGCACAGTCTAGTGTTCCTGAGGATGGGAGAAATTATCGCCCGAAACATGTTGAGCTGATTGAAATTACTAATAAATTGTTACTGTTGCATCTAGTTGGTTGTTTATTCTGTTGTATTAGTGATGCACGGTCACACAAACATCAAATCTTTAATCTGCTTTTATACGCAACCGGTTCTTACATTCTGGACACGACACGTGTATCGCTAGTAGTGCGACGGCAGTTTACAGAGAAAAGGTCCGCTTTCTTCATTCGACAGTGATTAACAAATAACAAGTTTCACTACAAACATCATACAATACAACTGGCAGCGTAGTAAGAAACAGTCGCCCACTCCGTGCTTAATAAATATTTCCTCATACGGTTCTGAATGTTTCGGTATAAACTTAAGTTTGGCAGATTATATAGAAGTTGAGTAGGTTTTCGAAAGGAGCCGCTAATTGTCTCACTGAAGTTCCATCGCTTCTGACTATAACGCCTCCCTTTCGTTCTTTACGTTTCGTCATTCCGGAAATGTATTTTGGCAGCTGCGGTTCCCCCCTCTCAATTCTCCAGTTTCTCGTATTTGTGGTCTAAGATAAAGCAAATGGATTGTTCCAAATTCACAGCTCCCGAGACTTTCTGATAAATTAATTATGTATTTCATGCTAATGCTTCAAAATTTGTGTGACTGTCTTCTTTGCTTAGAAACTTCGGACGTTCACTGAGGTGGGGATAAGCTGCCTATCAAAAATATTAGCGTGGTGTGGCTTTGTAGTAAAAATGGGAGTGAAGTCACAGAGCACTCTACCAGAGTATAACTTTATTCACAAAAATGTTCTCCGACATTGTGAAAGAGTGTGGGCAGTGAACGGGAAAATGGATAAATTTACAAAATGAGGAAATTCGTACTTATAGTTTACTCTGAAGTAAATATGTTTGTCGTAAACAAACAGATATATGCGAAAGTATGGTATGTAAAGGCAGATGAGAGAATTTGGAAACATCTTTGGAAGAATTAAATGAAAAATGAGGCTTATGAGACCTAGACATAAATGCTAGAAAATCATTAGAGTGTACTGAAGAAGTGAGACCTTTGTGGTGCTTATTGCATCCATCAAGCAAAGGTAATAGTGACCATGTTCTTTAAGAACATTAATGAGCTAATATCAGGGTCTACGCAGATACAAATTTTGTGTTTATTCTATTTAGACTGTTCACTTAATTGCACTATATACTTCAGTACATAGTGTCACTTTTATGCACCACAGACTTCTAATATGATATGGGTTTCTTTAAGAAAAAGTAAATGGAGATGCATAAAAACTATATCATTGAAAACTACTAGTTAAGTAGTGTGTTCGCAGAATTATTGTAATTGATAGGCTTGTTGTCACAGGCCACCACCACCTATAGTACGTAAATAGGTACAGGTATTTACTCAATAACACAACAAATATTTCTAAGGAAGCTTATTAGAGGATGATAACAACTACATGTTTCGGCCTATTCTGGCCATCATCAGGTGTTCATCAGAAAGACTATTAGTGTTTATAAGATTTAAGCGGTTATGTAACGATGGTGAGATCTCATCATCTGTGATGAGATCTCACCATCTTTACATAACCGCATAAATCTTATAAACACTAATACTCTTTCGGATGAACACCAGATGATGGTCGGAATAGGCCGAAACATGTAGTTATCATCCTCCAATAAACATCATTAGAAATATATGTTGTGTTATTGACTAAATACCTGTACATATTTATTTGTACACACAACGGGAATGGCACATTTCAGAACCTATAGTACGATTTCATGTAGTTCCATCACTGTGATGATTTCACTGCTGCCCTGAACCATTCAGTTTGTTGTCTGCTGTATGGTTACTATTTGCTGGGGAGCGTATCCTGCAGAACGTCATTGCTGCTTCTGTACTTGTGGATGTACCGGTGCGATATTTATTTATTCCTTATTTTTGTGTACACATCTACTTGTCTTTCACCCAGGCATATACTACTGAGTATTCTGATATTATGTAAGAATCAAATACATTCATGATTGATGACTGTGCTAATAAGGATATTATTTAGAAAACATCAGAGTGACAAATGAAAATGAGAATTTCCAAGAGCCACACGGTGTGCACTTACTTACTTACTCCATGGTGCAGAGTCCTCCTTGAGAAGCTAACTGGTTTGCAGCTAGTCAAGAAATTCCCCGTATTTTATGGAACGCGAAGGTTCATTACCGCACTCACAAGCCTCCGCCACCCATCCCTATCCTGGGCCAACCCAATCCAGTCCATATACCCATATCCCACCTCCTGGAGATCCATCCTAATATTATCCACCCATTTACGTCTAGGTCTCCCCAGTGGTCTCTTTCCCTCTCCTTTCCCCACCAAGACACTATACACCCCCTCCCCTCACCCATACTGCATTATGTTACTGAAAATTAACTTAACAAATTGAACTTCTTTCTTGCTATTTTCTTATTTTGTCAAAGAAATTCCTCCCGAATATTGAAGAAAAATAATGAATAAAACATTTGTTTCGTAAACGAAAGGATTTGAAGTCTATAAACAAATTAAAAGCACCGGAATAAAATGTGCGGATGATAACAGACATATACAGTACGCTCACAAATAGACCATCCGAAAGATGTTTATGAATACGGAACAGTGTTTAGCTTAGAAGATTTAAAACAAGGAATGACAAACTAGATGGATTGAATTATTTTGAAGGGACGAAAGGCCTGACGTACTATGGGAAATACTATGTTACGAGGGCTATTACAAGCGTAACCAATCACTCCGCGTCACGGATCGTATTAATAGACCTGCTACAAGCGACAGGTTTAAAAGTATTAATAATACGTTCGATTACGATATTGTTATCTCTGATTCGTGTTTTCGCCATTTACTGTAGTCTGTAATGATGCCTGTTCAGATTCGTCGTTTTCTTATCCACTTACAGATGCAGTAAATTAACTGTATTTAATATTTTTGACTGGGACCGAAAAAAGTGAATTTTTCATGAACGAGTAGTCTTCGCAAGTGTATTGTTTTCTCTGTTCTGTGCGTAACAATAAAAAATCAGTAGGGCGAAATTTTGGCTTGAAATTAAACAGTACACATCAGCTTGTGGTTTATGCTGATGTTGTTAACGTGTTGGGCGGAAGCGTACAAACTATAAAGAAGAACACAGAAGTTTTGGTAGTTGCTAGTCCAAAGTGGACTAGAAGTAAATGCTGATAAAACTTAGTACATGGTCATGTCTCGAGATCAGCAAAACAGAACGAAGTCAAAATATAAAGATTAATAATAGCCCCTTTGAAATTAGAGAACAGTTCAAATATTTGAGAACAACCTTAATGGATCAAAATTCTATTCTGGAAGAAATTAAGAGCATTTTAAAGTCAGGGAATGCTTGCTATCATTCGGCGCAGAATCTTTTGTCTTCCAAGTTGCTATCAAAAAATGTAAAGATCAAGATATACAGAATTTTAATTGTGCCTGTAGTTTTTTATGGTTTAAAACTTGGTCGCTGACATTGAGGGAGGAACACAGGCTGAGGATTTGGCCCTAGGAGGGACGTGGTAACAGGGGAGTGGAGGAAGTTGCATAGGGAGGCGCTGAATGACCTGTACTCCTCGCCTAATATTGTTCGGGTGATAAAATCGAGAAGAATAAGATGGGTGGAGCATGTAGCGCGTATGGGGGAGAGGAGAAGCGTATACAGGGTTTTGGTGGGGAAACCTGATGGAAAAGAGACCACTTGGGAGACCCAGGCATAGATGGGAGAATAATATTAAGATGGATCTTCAGGAAGTAGGATGTGGGGGTATGGACTAGATCGAGCTGGTTTAGGACAGGGACAGGTGGCGGGAACTTGTGAATGCGGTAATGAACCTTCGGGCTCCATAAAATGCGGGGAAATGTCTTGACTAGCTGAGAATTGGTTAGCTTCTCGAGGACTCTGCTCCATGACGTAAGGAAATAAGTAATTTTGCTGGTATTATTTTGCTCTCACTCAGCTAAAATCGTAACATTCATTCACTCGCTAATTGAATAGCGCGTACTTCCGCACTTCATTCCTGAGGTTGAGGAAACTTAACACCGAAGCTCGCCATTAAACACCAACATACTGCGATCCTCATAAAATCTCTCCTTAAATTATAGCTTTCCGTCTGCTTCTCGTTGTTCCAGGTTAGATGTTTCCATTGATTTCCCCACCAAAATTCAGCAGGCCACTAAAATCCTTGTCTGTCCCCATCCTAACCCCGTGCCCATCCCATCTGTCTGATAAGGAAAATAACATGTGTGATATTAAGAAAGAACGTGTTATATACATAGCAGCAGTACCAAATGGTGTCACCGAAACTCGGATATACTGTTTGGACCCTGCTGTTATTTTCTAATTAATATTTGATTTCCTCATTAATGTACGAATATAAAAGTCTCCCGCTCCGGCTCCCTTCCGCCCTATACAATATTTCGGATAGCAGGTTCTTTTATGCATAATTATACCAGGGCATTGTTATAGTGTGCCTTGTTGTTGGCGGAAGGCGTAGCCAACAAATTTTCTCACCCCTTAACTTTGTCGTCTTGCTATTAGGTGTGTATTTGTGGTACGAGGGGTCCTAAAGTACATGTTTCATTTATTAGTCATTTCAACGAATTGCTTATGTTGGTCCGTCTCTCTGTCGTCTGAGTAAAACATGACTGTTCAGTGCAGGTCACAGATTGTAATAAACATAGCAAAAGGATAAAAAACAACTTTTTTACAACTATTCATATTATAAATGACGCTGAATGAAGCACTTTTTTTGTATATTTCTTTATTCACAAAATTTGTGTTCAAGCTCACATTTTCGGATTTCGATTCCTTCTAAATTATGCGATGTATGAATTTTTACGTGTGTGGGTCGGGTAGCTCAGTCGGTATAGCGACTGACTACGGGCTGTACGGTCCGGAATCGAATCCCGGTGGGGACGAGATTTTCCGTCCGTCCAGACCGGCCCTGGGCCCACCCAGCCTCCTGTAAAATGGGTACCGGGTCTTTCCCGGGGGTAAAGTGCGGCCGGGGCGTGCTGCTGACCACTCACCCCCTTCTAGTGCTGAGGTCTTGGAAGAGTAGAGCTATACCTCCACCTACCCTCTGGGCCACACCGGGCCTTTAACGGGATCACTTTACCTTTTTTTATGAATTCGTACATCATGTGCCACTTTCAAGAAAACCGATGGAGTTTCCTTTTTAAATAAAAGATTCATTTAGAATAATTCATAGGAATTCCTATTCGAGTAAATTTTGCCGGACTGGTGGTATACATCGACATCAGATTTATTCTTAAGTCTTCGGACATGTTCGGAAAGGACATGTTTTAACCTGTCATTTACTTGCTTATTTTTCATGTTTTGTGAAAATTATGCATATTTACTGAAAAGGAAATCATGAAAAATTAGATCTCGGAAGCTTTGATAACCTACTAAGCTACAGTTGCTATTGTTCAAACATAGATTTAAAATTGTGCTAGATAGCGTTTGTATCACGTTCGAATAGATGAAAGCATAATTTTGGTTGGGAACCTCAAAGGAAGACAAAGCCATATATGGGAGGATAATACTGATACAGGGTTCAAGAGAATAGGTTGTGAGTATTTGAACTGGATTGAATTATTGATTCCGGATAAAGTACCGTTCCCTCTGTTATGGGCATGGTAATTAATCTTTGGCTTCATTAAAGGGAGTGAGTTTCTTTACCGTCTGAATGGCTGTCAACTAACATCGGCGATGTACTGACCAGCACTGTGTATGCGGTTAAGTGCTTGGAGCAAACCTTCGCTCTTCGCGAGGATTACGCTCTTTAAAAGTCCCGCGAACGGTGAAACTGCGTTGTGTAGAAGCTGTCAGCATGGTGAAGCTGAATTTCCCATTCAGTATTCTAAATAGGCTTGGACTTTTCTGTCCCCACACGTAAACAAAGGAGAATAAATAAGACAATATGTATGTAACATAACATCGTGGCGCGTTCGCGTAACCATTGTTGCAATGGAAACGCAACAGTACGTTATGTATATTGTTTGAGCTACATTTCACTGTCATAGATATAACAATATTGAGAGTTGCATAAAAATACTGTTATAGCGAATTCATTTCGTCGGCAGCAATACAACCTAATTAGGTCATTATGTAAAGTTCCTGACATTTCCGTCCGATTTTCATTAAATTTGGAGCCTCCAGGATCAAATTTAATGTAAATCCATCCAGTGGGATCCGCGCTGGTATATGCGGCCAGACGGATGTGACAAAAATAACAGTTGCTTTTCGCAACTATGCTAAATCGCCTGAAAACATTAACGCGAACCCCGCAACTCAAACGTGAGCGTTGTTCAGAATCATTATTGCAAGAAACTATTTACGATATTAACACTAGTTTAGAGGGATGTTTAATTTGGTTAATTCTTCAGTGACCTGTCGATCTCAAAATGGAGACAAGTTACGAGAGAACCTTCTGAATGGAAGTTACAATATTAATCAGACAAAGTGTTTTAGTAATGCTGTGTAGTTTTATAATTAAATTACGTATGAAGCGGTGGTTGTAGTGTTAGCCTTATCAAACGAGCAAACTGTGAGTTTAGAAGTGTACAACTGCAAACATTGAAGTTATTTCTTGCTCTAGAAGCCGGAAGTTTTGAAGACCAAACATCTTCTGAAAACGAAGCTGAGACTGCGCTGATATTAACGTTGTGCTTGCGTAGGAAATTTGGTTTTCACTGGCAGTGAGTCCATTGCAGAAGGTCCTGAGGGGCTGCTTATTGTAATTCTGTGACCGCACGCAATAACGCCGCCTTCTTTAAATGAAACTTAATGAAGGCAGGAAAACTACGCTTTTGTTTCCCAATACGAAGCGATAGGACATCATAATAAAGACGAGAATAGCTGCTAGACAGTGGCGAGTCCTAAGCCGGAGGTCAGGTCTGACGGAAACGTACACAATACAGTACTGGTCCGTTTCGCTAGAGCCGATCCCCGCCACTCCCTATAGACCATTTCTGAACGTAGCAAAATTCAGATGCCTGAGAGTGAAAATAATGACTATCGTGGTTCGATTAACAACATAATAAACTAGTTTCACAATTATATATTTTTATATCTCTTTTCTACAAATGTTAGGGTATACAACTAAAAACCCTAATTTTACCATTTCGCTTGCATTGTTAAGGAAGTTCTATGTCTCGTGGTAAGAGAAGAACCTACACTGGCTGAAACATAGGTCGGAGTATTTGAGAGAGAACCATGTTCTCAGGGCAGTATTTCGAACAAAGAAAGGTAAAGAAGTAAGGGAACAAGTCAGCGTTTGGATCAGCAGTTTATATTTGCACCCTTAGGCCATTTAAAATAAGAAAAGAACAAATAAAGTTATAAAATATTTAAAAGTGCTCCAACATTTTTCGGATCACAGAGGATCCGTCATCAGGAAGCCTTGTACAGTGCTTGGCTAAAAATTACAAGAATGATTCTATCGTGTCCGTTGACAAGGTCTGTGTTATGGCAGCACAATCTGACCCGTTGTGCATGTATGTAGTTCACTGTATATGAAGACGCTCAAGAGTGCCTTCATATACAGTGAACTACACACACGCACAACGGGTCAGAATATGCTGCCATAACACGGACGTTGTCCATGTTAACGGACGCGATAGAATCTCTCTTGTAATTTTTACTCAAGCACTGTACAAGGCTTCCTGATGAAGGATCCTCTGTGATCCGAAACATGTTGGAGCACTTTTAAATATATTATAATTTTGTTTCCACATATTATATATTGTGCATTAGTTGGGTAATAAAGTGTTTACCATTACACGGTGCAAACATGAATATGATGAATAGAGCGTTTATCAGTTCACAAAGTCCATTTAGGCTTAGGTCTTCCAAGGCGACTATTCTCTTATAATCTTAGTTAAGTGACAGCGGGTGAACGGAAACGATACTGTTGAAGAATAAAAACCAACTTGATGTCCTTTGCTATTTCATTTCACTTCTTATGTGCTTAACATGTTTCGGACATTAATATATCCATCATCAGGAGCTTGCAGCTATGCTGTTGAATTACCACATTGGTTGTATTGTTCTTGCTTCGATGTGTGTTGGAGCTTCGGTGTGGTTGGGTTGGAGTGGTATCCGTGTTGCAGGCTGAAGCCTGCAACACGGATACCACTCCAACCCAACCACACCGAAACTCCAACACACATCGAACCTAGAACAATACAACCAATGTGGTAATTCAACAGAGTATCTTTTATCTTTTATCTTTTAAGGTACCGTGGAGAAAATATATTATGATAATTTCCACAAGTAAGCGAAGTTATTGTCAACGCGAAAGAAAACAACCCTTTAAATTGGTTCTGGTGTTTTGACTCATATTTTGTATCGTCTGTCAACTTTCATAAAGGTTGTACATAAAAATGATTTATTCAGAGTTTTATAAAGTAACTCCTTTTAGCGATTGTTGGCAGAATTGCAGAGTAAGAGGTTTTATCACGCAGATTTGTAGAATGTAGTGTGTTGTTAGTAGATAAGTTTTATTTTCATTTAAATTACGCCATTATTTCACAGCGTGTAGTAAGTGCCAAGTGGGCTGAGTTCATGTGTGTTGCAGCAAATTAAAATAGAGGAAACAAAGAACCAGACTTGTTACGACATTCGGATTGCATTTTTGGGATCATCATACCTGATTTGTTCTGCTTTTACCCATGTTGTGGAGGAGAGGGGGGGAGGGGACGTGAAAATCCCCTGTTATTAGTTATTGCTTAAATGTCTGTTCCGTCACACGCAGTTGTTTGGGATGAGTTGGGATGAGTCAAATGTTTTGACGCGATGTAGGCACCAATGGGCTTCGTATTGAGGTGGTAGATGAATGTTCATGCCAGCCCGCTGATAAAAGTGCTCGTTTACTGTGTCCAGAAAAATGCCCACAAATAGTTCCTAAACTCTACCTAACCGAGAGAACAACTGCCCTAATTTGACAACTCCTGCGTATTTATATGCGTCGGCTTTTCGTACGCGTTTTTCAGGAACACGATTACATATTCTCTGTGCCCTTCATGATAAAAAGAAAGACAGAAAAAGAACTATTACAGTAACGTCTTCGACGTAACGTAACGTAATAATTTTTATTATCGCCATGCTGTACGTAATGGTTATACTCGTGTGCTTCGGTTCTATATAAATGTAGTAGTAGTAGTAGTAGTAGTAGTAGTAGTAGTAGTAGTAGTAGTAGTAGTAGTAGTAGTAATAGTAGTAGTAGTAATAGTAGTAGTAATAGTAGTAGTAGTAGTAGTAGTAGTAGCAGTAGCAATGGTTGCTCGCCATGTGTAGATTTACTTCTTGTACTAACAGACGTCTCCTTGCATTTGGTAGTAGCACTTGCTGCACACCGGGGCACGCGGTGGCGCAGGTAGTTGAGGCACTGCGCTACAGGCCGGAAGGTCCTGGGTTTGTTTCCCGATGGTGTCATTGGAACTTTTCATTGACATAGTCCTTCCGGCCGCACTACGGCCCTCGGATCGACTCAACTTCTAAGAGAAATTAGTACCAGGAATATTTCATGGGTGATAAAGGCGGCCGGTACTTAGGGCTTACCACCTTCATGTGCCGAATGTCTTGAAACATCGGAGACTTAATCTTCAGGAACTTTCAGGGCCTGTCCAGGCTTGTATTGGGATTTCTTTACCTTTACTTGCTGCACGCCAGGTGTAGTTCTTTTAGTAACAGGCACCTCCTTGCATGTGATAGTATCAGTTTGTTAGCAGCTCTACCCACACGTCAGATGTAGTTGTTACAGTGCCACACATCTCTGCTTGTATTCCGTTGGGGCACTTGTTACACACCACATGTATTGATTATCCTGCCCGACGTTTTCGATTTAAATCGAATGATGGCATTCTATGCACGAGATATCATCACTGTGCTACGTTTCCTCTTCTTTCATTTGGTACCAGTGGTATTTCATCTACATTAAATGTAATGTTTGTACCGCCATGACAGACGCTGTATGACCTTGGCACCTGACATCGTCTTTAAATGACAAATTTATGCCGTCATGGCACTTCATTTTTTACATTACCTGGTGGTATATCCCTTACAGTAGGTATAATGGTCATAACTGCTTGACGCTGCTTTTAGATGTACAGAATGTTGTTCTTTTTTCTACCGCGTATGCAATGATTAAAACGCCATTAATTATTTCTAAACTTTGTATGGTGGAATTTTCTCAACAATAGATTCAATGTTTTGATCATCTGAATTTAGTGTTTATTACTTTCCGATTGTGCAGCTTGAGCGTACGGGTGGCGTTGAACTAGGAATGTCTTTGTATGCCGTCTTAAGAAGTATCATAGTAAGCACTAAATGGAAACCGTTGTCACAGTGTTGATGAAGACCTGTGTTTTGTATGACGTCTTAAGAAGTACCCTAGTAAGCACTAAATGGAAACTGTTGTCACAGTGTTGATGAAGACC
>Ga0123355_10019438_pt1 | contig 10818 bp, 6 predicted proteins | sample TergutEmb28metaG_3_FD_89872 | JGI IMG/M metagenome (GOLD analysis project Ga0123355, IMG submission 89872) | Embiratermes neotenicus P1 segment gut microbial communities from Petit-Saut dam, French Guiana - Emb289 P1 | ecosystem: Host-associated > Arthropoda: Insects > Digestive system > Gut ...
CATATTCCTGCCAGTTTCAATACGAATTTGGTAATCAGTAAGTGTGTAACAGCTGTCAAAGTTTCAAACTTCACTGGCCATTATCTCCCAAACCGTTCAACTTTGGATATAGGTGTTCTGGGGGTTTTCGGTATAGTTTAACATAAGGAAAACCCTCCCGAAGTCTGGTCCATTCCTCCTGTTACACCCTGTATATGCATATATCCTCAAATTTCAAGTCATAAAAAAATTTGCACTAGCCATATTGAAACATTAAATTTAAAATTGTATTCCTTGCTGTATTCATTATTTGAGCGCTGAGTCTCTTGACGCCTCTAAACACGACATTTTGAAAATTTTTGTGTTGCTTGTTTTTACGGCCTGAAACTGATCTCCCCATTCTGTGTCAAACATAAGTTAAGCGTTTGCTAAGTGCGTCGCGTCTGAAGTAAACTGCACTTATACGATTGCAGACGAACAGCTTAAATCGTAAGGTAATGTGATAACATTATTTCTTACTACGTTGGAAAGTGGGAAGAAATTTTAGTGGAACAGAGTATTTGTATTACCTTTTTACGCTATTGAATTTTTTCTTTATATTTTCCTCGCAATATACTATATTTCCGCCCTCCATCCTTCTCTTTCGTTCTCCTAGAGGCAGTAATATCCATTATAGAACAGCGCGGTGAGTCCTCTGATAAGCGTGTATTTCTTATAGAGCGGAGATGTGTTTTTGTGTTGGCACTCTGAACTAATAGGAAAACAATTCCCGTATTACTGTCAATGTTAGTAAAATCATCTGTAACTTTGCTATATTTAAATAAAAGGGATACTCGTGTTGGATCTTGCCCAGATCTAATTATCTTGTGTTACATTTCTGTGGTTTTCCCCCTACCCTTATGCCACAACCGCTGTCTGTGTTGAATTAATCATCTACTCTTTTTTGACTTCATTAAAGAACTAAGATATGAAGGTATGGAATGGTTTCAGATGGTTCATTTAGAGTCACGTCCTAGGCGCTTGCAAACACAATGCTCGGTCTCCTCTGTGGAATTTGTCATGAATTGCTAGCGATCATGGCTAAGCCCTGCAATATCAGTTGCCGGGTAGCTAGAACTCAACGCCAGTTCCGCAGAATAAATTCCGATATCCTGGCTCATAATTATCATATTCGTGCCGTGCATCTTGATATTATCAATTTTTTATTTATTCATCAACTGGTGCCTTAGTGAGTTGTCTTAAAAACAATATTAAAATTTACACTAATGTTAATTTTAATGTAAATTTTAATATTGTTTTTAAGACAACTCACTAGTGCATCAGTTGATGAATAAATAAAACTTTGATCCTGCCTCATGTCAGCAGTAAGACCGCATGGTAGGACTTGCCGATCCTCTGCTAATTTAGATGCTTGTTTATTTTCCTCCGTCATAATTTCATCCCCCCTTCCTCCCACCAACAAGAGAGGCAGTTCACACCTCGTTCAGAGTGAGTCAACCTTGTTAAAATTTGAATATTAAACATTTATTAAAAATATGCTTTTGACTTGAAAATTTTGTATGTAAGTGCATACACAAGACATAGAAGGCCTTACCAGTCAAAATTAATTTACGTGAACTTTAAATTTAACAAAATCCATAGACGTTAAAGACTGATTGGACCAACTTGTCATTGGGCTTACTCGACTTATATAAATTAAGCTTCAAGATCTTACTTTTGAAACGAACACGTCGCTCAGTGTAATCACATTCCTTACAAATGGGAAAAAACAGACACAAATACACCACACGGTTCAGAGATGTCCGTGAGAATGTAACAACAGTTCAAGTGGTCAAGTTGTCCGTTTTCATGCAACTGGAGAGTCAATTGCTGTGATCACAGCAGTCCTTCTTCATGAAACCAGAATGTCAATAGCTGTGCTCAAAACGACCCCTCTTCTTGCAGCCAGACTTCAAAAGCCGTGCTCACAACAGTCCTTCTTCATAAAACCAGAATGTCAATAGCCGTGCTAACAAGAGCCCTTCTTCATGAAATTCGAATGTCAGTATGTGTGCTCACAGCAGCCCATCCCTAGCGTTTTAAATATGCACCATATATTTAAAAAATTCAGTACTACGCCCTCAATACCCTGTCGTGGAACTGCCTTTTGTAAAACACTAAAAAAATCTGGATATTTTTCGGTTACATCTTCTGGGGAAGTAGAAAGGAATTTACTTATTGGTCGAATTTTGTAACGACTACTTAGCTGATTCAATAGCAAATATTCATAATCGGGTATTGGAATTAATCAGATTGACTGACTTCAGACGGGATATTGTCTCCAACTGTGTCATTCTTTCCCCATTACGTGTGTAACAGAGATAAAAGGTAAAGCAGTCCCATTACAGGCCTGGACAGGCCCAGAGGGTTCTTAGGAAGTTAAGGTTCCCAGATTTCGTGACAACGGCACAGGATGGTGGTAGGTTGTCAACCTTACGCACCGGCCGCCTTTACCCCCAGGAAATACTCCTGGTACTCATTTCTGAGTCGACCCCAGGGCCATAGTGCGATCGGAAGTATTTTATGTCAATGAAAAATCCACTAACACCACCTGGGATCGAACCAGCGACCTTCCGATTTGTAGCACAGCGCCTTAACCACTGTGCTACTGCAGTCCACGTATAACAGAGATGCTAAAGATATTTAAATTAAGCTCTCTTTTCGTCATCAAAGAGTAGGCCTAAAATTATGCGCGTGGAGTTGGAAAGAAAAATAACTTAAAAGAGGCGCTACTAAGTGACCAGATTCTGCACATAATTTCCGTTTGTAAGACTACAGTTTCCGACTACATTAAATTCGCCCGATATAACTTCAACTTCCACATCCTTTCTCATTTTGTAATTCTTGACACGTAAATAATACGTATTTTATGACAGATTGATAGCTGTGGGCAGTGTACATCTCCACACAAATTTTCAGCCTTTATTTCCAATAGTTATTTATTTATCGACATCAAGTCCGAAGCCGAATATACATAACTGAGCAGCACGTTGTTTTGGATTCAAGTAAATCACCTCCTTCACATGTTCTTCTAAGATCACTTGCCATGAAATATCACAAGATACTTTAAAACGTGGAATTATATTCTTTGTTACGTTAGAAAACTCTGCATTTTACTCACAGTGTATTCATGTGTTTTGGAATGATTTTTGAGAATAAACAGCTATTATTTATCGAAGGAGAATTAACGGACTGGTTTTTGTAATGGAGATGTGGTGTGTTCTCTGCGAAGTAAGAACAGAGTTATTTTATGCTTCCTAGAAAAATTTCACGCTTCCTACATTTAAGGGGGATTTTTTTTTATTGGTACGACTGCAGACATTCGCACCTTTACTATTTTGGTACCAAAAAAATGTAATAGTGTAATCGTAGAGGAACTTGTAACTGTGCGATGTTCTTAACAACTTGAATTTAAGCCAAGTCCTAGTTCAGAATTTGTTGGAAGATAGAGAAGGATGACGTAGTATAATAAAATTGTGCACATGTTTCATTGTTAATGCAGAAGATCTGAGAAAATTAACTATTAATTCGTCCAGCGAATACCTCCGAATATACAGCCCGTTTATTTGTATATACGTAAAAGGTAAAGGTAAAGTGTTCCCGTTACAGGCCCGGTGTGGCCCAGTGGGTGGGTGGAGGTATAGCTCTACTCTTCCATGACCGCGGCACTAGAAGGGGGGGAGTGGTCAGCAGCCCCTCCCCCCCCTCCCCGGGAGAGACTTGGTACTCATTTTACAGGAGGCTATGTGGGCCCCAGGGCCGGTCTGGACGGGCGGAAAATCTCGTCCCCACCGGGATTGCCGGACCGTCCAGCCCTTAGTCGCTCTACCGACTGAGGTACCCGGCCCATATTTATATACACGTAATAACTGATTAATTAAATCTTAAACCGAATATTCAACACCAGAGTGAACTAGTTCAAGATGGCAGAAAGACTTAATTTGTTTCAGCATCAAATACTACATTTACATTAGAATAAATTTACACAGTTCGGTAATTAGCCTTCATTCCGCGTATCAAAATTGGCCTATGTCGTTTCATACTGTTTTGCATGTGACACAATCAATAACGTGTAAATTACTGTTTACCTTACTTCTGTCATAGGATATATAAGAACACAAGCAGATTTACTGGCGAAAATGTCAGTGCATATTCTTAAAGTCCGATCGCTCTGGCATCCTTTCCAGTGTTTTGTATGATATCTTGGAAAGTTATTTATCAAAGAAGTGGATAAAGCATACACAATTATAATATTTTTTTTAAATTGGAAGTTATAAGTTTCGCATGTGAAAGGGGTTGAAACATCCGATCCACAAATTCTGGGCCGTTCCTGTTGTACCATTACATATTTGCGTACTCTTTTCCATGGGTCGACTGCCCCTATTGGACTAGGGCTTTCTCATCGTCAAGGCTTTGAGATTACACTCAGACACACCACAATCGGTAGGACTCCTCTGGATGAGTGATAATCCCGTCGCCAATAATTCTACCTGACTCAAGGCAACAATCACAGCAGACAGAGTTTCATTCCTCCGGCGGGACTCGAAACCGCAACCCAAGCTAACTGCCGCAGACAGCGCAGCCACTGGGATCAGTCTGCATACGCACACGTACTTAAGCTAATCCTTATTACATAGGCTTTGTCTAATTGAGTCCCCCAGAATAGTTTAATAGTTATCTGATAACGGAGATAGATGTGGTCTGTGACACTTTAAGTGCCATATTGTAAATCAGAGAGTTGGAAGGGTAAGTGGCACAGATAAGGCGCCCGCAAACCCCGCGCCCCGGGGGTTCCCAAACTTTCTGTGTTTTTTTCTCCCAGGATTCCTTTCCGCTGACAAAGGACAGTCAACTGAGGGATCTGGGAGTAACTTCGCCAGTAACTATGTCGGAGACACTACCAATTATCTGCGTCAAAGTATAAGGCCCAAACCAATTGTCACAATATTCTGTGTGGTCGAATTTAATAACTGTCCAACAAAATACGACTTATTCAGTTTATTACATTTCTGTAGGCAGCTCTACATGTTTCGGGTGTTGACATCCATCATCAGGAGCTGGTACAGCTGTAATTACAGTTTCTGGTATTGATTAACCGTATGTATTACCATCCGCTCTCGTTGTTGAGTTGGAACTGATTCATGTGCATCGTACGATACACATGAATCAGTTCCAACTCAACAACGAGAGCGGATGGTAATAGATCCGGTTAATCAATACCAGAAGCTGTAATTACAGTTTTGCGAGCTCCTGATGATGGGTGTCAACACCCGAAACATGTAGAGCTGCCTACAGAAATGTAATAAACCGAATAAGCCGCAACTTGTTGGACAGTTATGAAATTCGATTCACGATCCACGGATCCATGTATATAAAATTGTATGATATTATTTACACATTTAAGCCAAAATTTCATCACAGTTTTCCCTCTGAAAAAGTACTTCCTCGTTTTTGAGGAATGCACTGCGGCCTAAATTCGTCACAAACACTTGTCAGGACTTTCTTCCACATAGCTGGTCAACCACACGGTATATTGAACATTTATGTCGCTGGATCAGTTGCGGTGATTCGCACAGAAAGAGTCTGCCAGTGAAATGCAGTTGCATTATTGCAGTTCGGTGAGCGAATGAATTGTCTCATCCAGCTACACCATCGACACGTACAGAAACAGTCAGCCTGAGCTTTTGAATACTCTCCATGTTATCACAAGGCGCATTTAATTACAACATGTTTGAATTAGACTGGAATTTATTAATCATCACATAATCATTGGTATACGAAGGAAATGCCATTAGCAGCTGGAATTATTAGGCTGTCCAGCGCAGCCAATTGCTGCAAATGATATGAAAGTTCCCTAATACATAGCTCAGTAATTGTAGTGCCCTGGTGATGCGCTGGAATTCCGGCGAATCAAAGAGCTTCAGCTCGGGAGATAAAATGGCCGGGGCCTAATGGTAAACGCTCACTTCAGTTTACTGTCTGCGCACCACACTCATAGTTTTTACAACTTGCTTTTCCTTGTCTGTTTAAAGGAGTTAAAATAAGGTAGTTAACATTTGCAAAGTGGTGCTGTGTGGTACAAAAGAAGGAGTTGGCTAGTTTGCTTATTTCTAGTTTGCTAGTCTGCCAGTTTCCGAAGACCAAACAACTAGCCCAGTTCTTTTGTGACTAAACTCGAAGGTAAAGCTTTGCTCGTACTAAAACCCATTTGTCGAATGTAAGCGCCATTCACCTTCCATTTCGAGAACGCATTGCCCATACAGTGATCTTCTTTACATATCTTCCTCCGTCTTCCAATGTACTCATTTTTCAGGTTTCACTGAAAGAAAAAATCAAAAGAATTTACTGTCTTTCCCGCGTAAGGAACATGCAGAGAACATCGCAAACCCATTCATTTCCCTACCCTAACGATACATGATAATGTGTACAAACTGCAGGGTCTTTTCTCCCTTTATCGATCTAGTAGCCTATACTCCTTTCCAGTAATTATGCTCTTCCCTGTTTGTAAAAGACCGCTTATCCAAATCATAAAAAACAACTGGCGAAAATATCATACTTATTTAATTCCTCTTCAGCCTTTTGAATATTACACGGAAAAAAACTATCGCTCCTTTTCTGAAATTTCCTCTTTGCAAAGCATTCAAATCCGAAACACCCCAAGTTATCCTTTTTCACTGGTAAAAACGCCTTTAATATATACTTACGTGACAGACAGCAAAGAGCTGAGTCCTTTTTGCTGGTAATTGCCCTGCTGAAGAGCAGTGCGCTTTCTTTTAGGGAACTCATAGGCTTATCATATTGTTCGCAACACCCTACTTAACCATATCCTGAAGCCGAAGCATCTACCTTATATCCTTGTACCCCATTCCTTAAGATACATTTCAATATCGCTCTTCCGCCTACAGATACATATTTCCTGCATGGTTTCATTTCCTCAGGCTTTCCGGCTAAGTTTTGTGTGCTTTCTCTTGTAGTTTTTCCTATGCTTGCTGCACATCCTGTTAGTATCAACTCTCTTGTTTTGACTAGCCAACACTCTTCAAATTGCTGTTAGATAAACGTGCTATAAACTTCCTAATTATATTATCTTTTCTGTTCTTCCTTTGTTATTCAATTATTAAAATAAATCAGCACTTAGTTTTCATGCACGTTTTTTCTGTCTGTGCAATCACTGTAGGCTTACACTTTCCAATGTGCTATAATAGTATGGTTATTGCATATATTAAAATTTTTACACGTTTTAAAATAAAATACAGTGGTTGTTCAGTAACTCGCATTCCCGGGTGGTCTGGAAAATTTTGAGCCAATTACTGCCCAATATTTCCCATTGGAATATTTATTATTACAGTATTATTACTATTAATATTATATACTGTGTTTCCGCTTTAAGGAGTGTTACATTAACAAAGAGTAATGATTTTTACACCTGTCCGCAAAAGAGCGAAAAGCGACTCTTAGCCCCATCATGTCTGTCCGTTTGTCCGTTCGTCCGCATGGAACATTGCGGCTCCCATTGGAAATTAATTTTATGATGGGAGCTGGAAATTGTATTTATCTTACAGGAAGCTTTCTGTCAACGTAAACTGTTCTTAACCTGTTCGTGAATGTAACTTTTGGTATCATTGCAAAAACAGGCTATATAAGACTTGATCACTCAAATACCAGTCCCGTTTTCTAATTGCGACTGGCAGACCTTTAGCAAAGGGAGAACGTATGGATGTTTCAGTCGCTATGGATCGCCATTTTGACATCGGTTTCTAATTTAGCGGTAAAAGCTCTTCCTCGGACCTTGCAGGTTAAAGCAGTACAGTCATAAATCGCCTCAAAAAGTGATTCCGACCGGGTTAGCTGACTGATCCAGTAGAGCTTCTGCTTGGTGTCTAGGTGTGTCCAGTAGGGTATCGGCCAAGACATCGACTATACTCGCTGTGTTTGTTTGGCTGAAAAAGTAAAATTTCGGCTTTGTGTCCGGCGATGTTCAGGCAAATATCGGCCGGCACAGCCCTCGGTTCTTTAAAACAAATGACGCTACTGTTTATTTCTTTGTATCGCGGTCCAAAATGTTGACGTAACTCTGGGTCGCGAGAAAAAGGCTTAGAAAACACTGGCTCAGTCGGTATAGAGATTACGCTGCAGGCCGGATATCCGAGGATCTGCCTTCCGATTTCTGCAAGGGCAAAGGTTCTTTCTCTTCTCAATATCTTTAAGGTCGGTTCGGGAAACCAACCCAGAATTCTTTTAGATAGATAAAGGTGCTCTTTCTTTGGGGTTAAACCTGTCGGGGCGTCACATTGATCACTCATCTCCACATAGGTTAAGAATGTCTGGAGCTATATCTCCATTTCGACCATATGCTTTCATAGAGGGCAAAGGGACACCTTAAAGTAATGTAACTTCCAGTAGTACTTTTTTTTTTACTTTCGTGTTAAACAACAGTTTCGGTGTCGTCAGAACTACAACCTCTGAATTAGGCTAACCGTTTTTTACCCAAACGCGATGCCAGCGATTGATTTTATAATTTGAAAATGGTTTCATTACTGGGTGGAACAGAAAAGTACTGCCTGCGATTCCTTAATTTGTCAGAAAAGTTCCCAGTTAAGGAAAATGTCAGAAAATAAAAGTTGCGAAGACAGAAGAAACAGCGCTACTTAAATCTTCCGTTTCACGTTTCCTTCCAAAAATAAATAAAATACAATTCATATTTATTTTATGTGATAACTGTGGAAGTTATTAAGGTACATGTTTGTCTTATCAGTGCATATATGTTTACTTTATCCAGTTAAAACTTTCGCTGTTAGTTTACTGACAGTAGATACCCGTATACATTCCTTTTCTTCGTTCCTGCAGGAATTCTGCGTTTCACGTTTGAGATAGGGGTGCTGTGAGGGAAAGAGGCCCCGGAACATGAAGCCACAGCCAGGTGCAGGAAGGGGAGACTTAAAGGAAAAAACATAAAATAAAGGAGAAGTACATGAGAGAGAAGGGGAAAAAAGTTTTTCTGACATTCTTGTTAGACTGGTCAACCTTTGAAGATGTGACCGACAGATTGAACAGAAACTTCGGCAAATATCTACCGTTCTATGCTTTGTAACATTACAGAAGAGCGAAAGATATCAATTACAGGGCCGCGAATTCTGACGTAATGACGTTCTTTGTAATCTGCATTTAAGGAAGAGAATCTTTCTCCCTAATTTCTCTCTGAATCTCCCCGTCAAGAAACAGATATAACCCAAAAATGTCTTTCTTCAGTGGGCGTCACCAGGAATTTAAAAACTGAAATTATAGTGATGGGTTTCCGTTGGTGAAACCGCCTAATTCCCTTATTGCGGGAAATTACGTTTCGGAAGTAATTTCTTACGTCTGACTTCACGTCCATTGGAAGAGATTTGTCATTATGACGCGTCTAGAAAGAGCAAGATAGTTTTATAGCTTGCAATATAGACGTGTTGCGCAGTTGGCATTTTAGAGATGTGAATGTCACTAACACATACGAGGGGGTGCTGATAAGTCCTTAGCCCGATCAGGAAGGAAACAAGCTACAGAGACCAAACTCGGGATTTATTCAACATAATCCCCACGAAGCTCAATACACTTCTTAGCACGTTGCTCTAAATTTTGCAAACCACTCAAAAAAAAATCAGAAAGTTGTCCGTCCAACTAGGTCTCTGCGGCAGCAATGACCTCCGCGTCGGACGAAAAATAGCGACCTTTCAATTGTTTTTTCAGTCCAGGGAACAGGTGGTAGTCCGACGGGCCCAGACCCAGAGAATAGATTGGGTGATCAAGACACTGGAAGCCCAGGTAGGCCAGTTTCTTCTGAGTTGCAAGTGCCCATTGAGCCGGGGCATTTTTGATCCGCCTTCAGACATTTAGGGACCCACTTTACGGAGAACTTCCGCATGTCCAGATCTTCATGAATGATGGACCCAATCCGCTCACGTGAGATGCCCACTTACTCAGGTATTGATTTAGCCGAAATCCGGCGGTCTTCCAAGATTAGCTCGTGAATTTCATCAATAATCTCCGGGGTGGTCACTGTTTTGGGTCGTCCAGTATGAGGCGCATCACAGGTGGAAAAATCACCACGTTTAAACTGGGCTACCCCGTTTTTGACGGTGGCATAAGATGGTGCATGTTCCTCTAATGTTTCTGTCAGAATGGCATGAATTTCCTTCAGCGTCTTGCCTTGCAGGAAGAAAACTTGATGACAGCTCGCGTCTCGATGTTGTTGAAATTTCGCGCGTCGCCTTACATGCTTCCTTTCAGTATCTGTAACAATAAAATACTTGCAATTCGGCACATAAACAGACCCCCCCCCTTTCCAACGACACTATCGATTCCGCGTTACGACATCGGGAAGTAGGTTGTGCTAAGGACTTATCAACACCCCCTCGTATATTCAGGGTCACTTCGAAAAGGGTGTAAATTACATTGATTTTACATACGTACATTGCTGAATAATCCCCTACGCTGTTGGATCAATTGTTGAGTTGCTTCAACATCTTGTGATATAATTTAGATTTAACCACGAAAGTAGAGAGAAAGCTGTCTAAAGGCACTATCTCCGTATTTGATCGTGAAGGAGTTGTTACTCCACGTTTCTGTTATTTGTGGTCAATGATTCCTTTCCTTGTAAAAACGATGTGTACCGGTGGATAAGCTACATGTCTGGCTGGGTGGTATCGCTTGGGAAGCCGACTTCTGATTTATTCAGTTGCTAAGGTTGCCGATGCCTGAATTCTTTAATTGCTGCCCGGTACGAAAGCCTGCATTCTTAAATAGCTACACGGTACCTACATA
>Ga0123355_10019439_pt1 | contig 10818 bp, 8 predicted proteins | sample TergutEmb28metaG_3_FD_89872 | JGI IMG/M metagenome (GOLD analysis project Ga0123355, IMG submission 89872) | Embiratermes neotenicus P1 segment gut microbial communities from Petit-Saut dam, French Guiana - Emb289 P1 | ecosystem: Host-associated > Arthropoda: Insects > Digestive system > Gut ...
ATACGGGCATAGGTTGCCAGTGAGTTGATTAGCCCGATGTTGGGCCCTTCCGGCGTTTCGATAGGGCACATGCGCCCATAGTGGGACGAGTGAACGTCACGGACTTCGAAGCCTGCACGCTCACGACTAAGGCCGCCTGGGCCCAAAGCCGAAAGGCGGCGCTTGTGGCTAAGTTCATCCAAGGGGTTGACCTGGCCCATAAACTGAGAAAGCTGGGACGAGCCAAAAAATTCCTTAATTGCCGCGGTTACGGGGCGTATATTTATCAAGGCTTGAGGGGTTACTATATCCATGTCCTGAATGGTCATGCGCTCTTTGACCACGCGCTCCATACGGGTTAGGCCGATGCGGAATTGGTTTTGCAAAAGTTCGCCAACAGCGCGGATACGGCGGTTGCCCAAGTGGTCGATGTCGTCCTTGGTGCCTATGCCCAAGTCAACGGCTAAGCCATAGCTGATTGCCGCCATTATGTCTTCGAATTGGATGGTTTTGGGGACTAAACGGTGAATGTTTAAACGAATTTGACGGGCAAGCTCGTCTTTGTCCTGGGCTTGGAGAAGGGACTCAAGGGCAGGATAATAAACCCGCTCGCGGATGTTAAAATCCTCGGCAGAGAGCCCATAGGGCTCCAGGTATTGGTCTATGTTTACGGTCATATTGCTTAGAATGCGGACGGTGCGGTTTTCGTCGTGTTCTATATCTACATGAGGGCAACCGGCGTCTTGAATCATGTCCGCAATTTCCGCTGTTATCTCTATCCCGGCTTCTGCGATAATCTCCCCAGTTGCGGGGGCGATAGCGTCTGCGGCAAGGATGCAGCCTGTGGCACGGGCTTTTAAGGCCAGCTTTTTATTGAATTTATAGCGGCCTACCTTTGCCAGGTCATAACGCTTGGGGTCAAAGAACATATTGCGCAAAAGAGTCTCCGCGCCTTCAACAGTAGGGGGCTCACCGGGGCGCAAACGCTTGTAGGCCTCTTGGAGGCCTTCTTCATAAGATTTTGCTATGTCTTTTTCTATGGTTGCAACAATTTTTGGGTCTTCCCCAAACTTGTTTAAAATTTCCTCGTCGGTGCCAACCCCCAAGGAGCGTATAAGCACGGTAACAGGCACTTTGCGTGTACGGTCTATACGCACATAAAGCACATCGTTGGAGTCGGATTCAAACTCTAACCATGCGCCTCTGTTGGGGATTATGCTGGCGGATACAAGCTGCTTACCCACCTTGTCGTAATCTATGCCGTAGTAGATGCCCGGGGAGCGCATAAGCTGGCTTACGATTACACGCTCGGCACCGTTTATAACAAAGGTGCCGTTTTCGGTCATCAGGGGGAAGTCCCCCATAAAGATGTCCTGCTCTTTTATCTCATCTACTTCCCGGTTGTGGAGCCTGCATTTAACCCTCAGGCTTACGGCATAGGTTGCGTCTCGTTCTTTGCATTCCTCTATGGTGTGCTTGGGCTTGTCATCCATGGTCAGATCCACAAGATCCAGCACCAAATTATTATTATAGTCTGTTATGGGCGAAATATCCTGGAAGACTTCTTTTATGCCTTCCCTAAGAAACCAGAAGTAGCTCTTTTTTTGGATTTCTATAAGGTTTGGGATATCCAAAACCTCGGTTATACGCGAGTAACTCTCCCGCTTAGGCCCCCGGCCTATGGATGGGCGTACCCTTTTTTTCTCCACACGCAACAACCCCTTGTCTTGATGATAGAGTTTCTCCCGAATGCGCATCCACGCAATGCGCGGCTTTATAGCGATGCAAGCGGGTTTTGGGGCAAAGCCCCTCCTTTTTTGAAGGGAGTGGCCTAGGCGCGTCCATAAACGCAGTCAGACTACTCGGTTTATCATAGCCACCAATGCGTTCATGGACGCGCAAAGGCCACTCCCTTTTTGAATAACATCTTGAAAAAATATTATTGATATGATATTCTTGAAAAAAATCTAAGAAATGGTACTTGGCAAAAAAGGTGAATCGGTTTAAGAGCGTATCAGAGCGTAGGTTCTATGTCAAGCATATCTTTCTATTTTTGCGTATTTTTGCCTCTTGGGCCATTGGTGGTCAAAGGGGCATTTTTATTAACCACGAAAGAGAGTATCTTATATGAAGAAACACAAAATTATTTCCGTATCTAAAAACAGTATTGCCCGGGAAATGGATTTGGAACCGGGGGATTTCCTATTGACTATAAACGGGCATGAGGTCAAGGATATTTTGGATTATCGCTGGCTTATTGCAGAAGAGAACCTGCTGGTCGAAGTCCAAAAACCTTGCGGCGAAGTTTGGGAGTTGGAAATCGAAAAGGACAGCGACGAAGATTTAGGTCTTACCTTTGCCTATGGTTCGATGGGGGAGGATAGGCGTTGCGCCAACGCCTGCATTTTTTGCTTTGTAGACCAGCAGCCTCCCGGGCTTAGGGAGTCTTTGTATGTTAAGGATGACGATTTTTATCAGTCCTTTGCTTTGGGGAACTATATTACTCTTACAAATCTTGTACAAGAAGATATTAATCAGATTATCAAGCATCGTTTGTCCCCTATGCGGATTAGTGTACATGCAGGAGATATGGCCTTACGCCAAATGATGATGGGCAGTGACCGCGCCGGGGGTTTATTTGAAATATTAGAGCAGTTTTATAAGGCAGACATAGATATGCATTTCCAGGTGGTGCTATGTAAGGGTATCAATGACGGCAATCAATTGGATAGTACAATTGAGAGGCTTTTAACCCTTGGGGATAGGGCAAGGAGCTTAGCGGTGGTTCCCGTTGGGCTAACAAAATACCGCGAGGGGCTGTATCCTTTGGAAGCATTTTCACAGGAAGACGCTAAAAAGGTTATTACCCAGGTGGAAGATTGGCAGGCTCGTTTGCAAAATGAGCGCGGCGGCAGGTTTGTATTTGCGGCGGATGAATGGTATGTGCTTGCGGGACAGAAGCTGCCAGGGTATAAGGATTACGAGGATTTCCCGCAGTTGGACAATGGGGTTGGGATGATGGCACTGTTTGAAAGCGAGTTTTTGCACGAACTAGAGGGGATTCCGGGTCAAGCCCGGAATGACGGCAATCGAAAACAAATTTCCATACAAAATAGTGATAAGCACTATGTGAAACCGCTTTGCATCGGCATTGTTACCGGTCACGCCGCCGGGGACTTTATGGGCCAATTGGCAAAGCGCTTTACTGATTCTTTCCCAAATATTACTATATATATACATGTTATCCGCAATGATTTTTATGGGTCGGGGGTCACAGTTAGCGGGCTTGTCACCGGATGTGATATTATTAGCCAGCTTGAAGGGCATTGCGAAGGGTTGGATGTGCTATTTATCCCGGGGAACGCCTTCCGCGCAGGCTCTAATGATATGCTTTGCGGGGCAACCCTGGAGGATGTTGCCCAGGCGCTGGGTGTGGAGACTATAAAGGGCTCTGCAGATGGCGGTGAGTTTTGCCGGCAGATAGCAACAATTGCTTCATCTTTGAAGCAATATCATTTGTGTTAGAGGTTGAACATGCTGCAACTTTGTACGTCACAACAGATTTCTGATACACCCTTCGTATTCCGGGCCACAGGCATTCGGGTTTATTCTATTGAAGAAGCCCTGTATCATGTCTACCACTACTGGCGGGAGTCGGCGGAAGATTTATCTTCTGCAAACATGGCAGCCTGGGTGGAGGGCCTTGGCCTTTCTTATTTAGCGGCAAAAATTACTGCCATTGCCGATATTACATCTTTTAGTAAACGGATGTTGGCTTTTCTAAGCATAATCGAGTATTTCGACGAATTCGAGCTGGCTGATATAAAGTCCGGCCTGGAAAGCTGGGAACACCGCGTAGAATGGGAAAGGCTTAAAGACCGAGCCGACCAATTGGTAAACCGAGGTGAGCCGGAAAAGGCACTGCCGCTGTATCACCGCGCACTTAAATATGAAGAAAACGCGCCAATGCTTAACAATATCGGCATTGCCTATATGCAATTGGGATATCACCGCCAAGGTGCAGAGTTTTTATCAAAAGCCCATGCCGCCCAACCCGAAAACCCAGCAATCCTTTTGCATTATGCAGAGGCTTTGATATATAGCGGCGATTATGAAAATGCAAATAAAGCGCTGCGTAAAGCCAAAAAATCGGGAAGCGCAGAGATTTTATTTTTGCACGGCTTGATGGCTCAAACGCAAAAAGATTATTCGTCTGCGCTTAACTGGTATTTGCGTACTAAAGCGATAAGCGATGCACATCACATCACTCATAAAATCGCGGAAACCTATGTACAAGTACATCAATATGATAAAGCCATTGCCAGCCTAAACCCCTGCGACCCGGCGTACCATGAAAAAATGGCCGAAATCTATGCGGCATGGGGTCATGCCCATATGCCCGAGGCAATGCGCCATCTGCGCCAAGCCATCGAACAAGACAAAGGAGGGCCTGCCAGCGGAGCCTTATGGACAAAGCTGGCCCGGTATTACCGCATGGATTACGATTGGCAGCGGGCCAACGACGCTATTTCAAATGCTATGTCCCAAGGAACGGAGCCAAGCAAAATCACCCTGCTAGAAAACGCCCGTATAAAAAAAGGACTGGGCCGAATGCGGGAGTATCGGGCCGGACTTGGGACGGTGCTTAGGAAGCTGGTGGGTGAGTATCGGGACACTACTCCTCCCCCAACCTAAGCTGCACCAAAACATCCTCGCTGCTATTAGCCCCCAGCAATTCCTCCACATTTTTAAGCCCATAATAAAGTAAAAACTCATCACTGGTACCAAACAATATAGGCCGGCCTGGGGCATCCAGGCGGCTTTTTTCCGTTATTAAGCCATATTCCATTAATTTGTTTTCTGCATGGTCGGCGTTTACGCCTCGTATGTCTTCGATTATGGCCTTGGTCACAGGCTGTTTGTAGGCCACAATTGCCAAAGTTTCGAGCAGTGTTTGGGACAGGGCGCGACGGGGCTTTAGCTTTAACAGGCGCTCTATGCCTGAGTAATAGATAGGATTTGTGCATAAGCGATAAGACTCATCAATTTCTTGTAATTGCATACCTGATTGATTTTGGGCGTAGGCTTCCGCCATCCTATCCAGCAAATTTCTGGTTAAGGGGACATCGCAGCCCAGGGCCTCGGCTAGGTTTGCCAGGGGAACGCTTTCCGGGCTGGCAAACAGCATCGCTTCCAGCATTTTTTCTCTTTCGGTAGAATGCATGTGAACTCCTATGGATTTGAATGTTTTTGGAACAATGGCAATCGGTAAAACCCCTGCAAACAGTAGATACATAGCCTCCCCCGGAAAAAACCTATGGGAGCATTGGCTTATGAAAGCGAGTGGTAGCCGCTTTTTATAAGCCCCTGAAAGCACTTCACATAGAAAACCTATAAAGGGCTTATAAAAAGCGGCTACCACTCGCTTTCAATGTGCCGCATAGCGGCACATGCCGCCTACGGCGGCAATAAGCCAATGCTCCCATAGGTTTTTTCCGGGGGAGGCGGTATAATTTCGAGATTTATACAAATTTCATAACATCAACGTCAATCAACGGCAAATCGTTGACCAATCTATGCTTTAGCCAAAATAAAAAATCCTTATGTGGATTTAGGGGGCTTTGCTTATACATATTTGTAAGGTACGAGTATACGCCTTCCATACGGTATCGCAAAAAAACATTATACTTAGATATGCAGAGTCGATTTATATTATTGGCTTGGGCATAGCCTTTAAAATATACTTGCAAATAGCTTTCGGCAAACTCAATTATATGCTTTTTGGGCTTTTGCCATATTTGCGCAAAGAAAACCATATAAAAAAATGCAGACATTATATCCTCTGCGTACCAGCTAAGCCGGCAATCGTCAAAGTCAAATAAATTTATCTGACCGTTATCTACAAAAAAATTGTGTATGTGTATGTCATCGTGAATTATTCCGTAGCAATCCTTTGATTGTGGCAAATTGCTTAGTAGGCCGCTATACGGGGCTGTGCTGGCGCAAGCATTGCCTTCATACTCCGAAGTCAGCTTGTGCATACTCCCCATTAACACGCCCATGTTGAAAAATAACTTGTCGTTAAAGTCTAGAGGGTTATTTATTTCAACCGGTTTTCCTTTTGCTTTTTCAAATAAACAGAGAATGTAGCTTTTATCATCTACGCCAATAATCTCATAGAGATTATTATTCAGGCTTTTTATGGGTTTTACTATATTGTTTAAGTTTTGAGTCAGATAATTAACCCAATTTAATTCTAAGTTTACATGCGCTTGTTTTGCGTCACTATACACCGAAGCCCTTAAAATAAATGGCGCAGCCTCTTTCTCTACTTCAAATACCAGGTTGCCGGAATTGCCGATGGTGTATTCTTTTATGAATTTAGCGTTATAGAGCTGCTCTGTATATTGGAGTATGTGCTGTTTGGTGTTATCCATGTCCATCACCTAATTACGCGCTTTCGCAATACACATCTTCAAAAGCCCGATTTTGCCGGGTCTTTACCATGCCTTGGCGCATCATTTCTAATAAGGCCAGGAAAGTTACAACCATTTCTATCCGGGTACGGCAGTACTCGAATAACATCGAAAGCCGTACATGCCCCTCCATCTGTATCCGCTGACGGATATGGGCGATTTTTTCGGGTATGGTAAAACGCTCCCGCTGCATTGCGCCAAAGCCTGCGCGGATAGGGTCGCGGCGGGCGGCGCGGCGGCTCATCACATCGGTAAAGATTGCCCATATTTGGGAAAGGTCTACCCCTTCCATTATAGGGGTTTGGCTGTCTATGTCCGCTTCAATTTCTTCCAGCAGCTTTGTGTCGCCTGCACCGGATAGTCGCAGCCCCGGTGGGGATATTCGGTTAAGCTCTGCCGCAAGGGCTTGGGCTTCTTGATAGGCAAGAAGTTTCTGCACCAAAGCCTCCCGGGGGTCTTCTTCTTCGATGTCTTCGGCTTCGTTTTTTGGCTTTGGCAGAAGCATCCGGGATTTGATTTCTAATAAAGTTGCCGCCATCAACACAAACTCGCTGATTTGATCCATGGTGTATTGGACACTGTTTTCATCATTTGGAACATTAGAGCCATCCTCACCAAGGGGGATTATTTCAGCGGTGCTCTCTGCTCTCTGCCCTCTGCCCTCTGCCCTCTGCCCTCTGATTTCCCTGACCTCTGCCAAATACTGCTCGGTAAGTTCCGCTATCGGTATATCATAAATATCAATTTCATTCCGCTGGATTAGCCTAAGAAGCAAGTCCAGCGGGCCTTCGTAAGCCGCTAGTTTAATTTCCATGCTTAAATTACCGCCCCCCATACAAGGCGCACAATTTGTATGACAATAGGTATAAATACCTGGGCAATAATACCAAAGGCCAATAACAGAATCAGGATTATTTGCATGGGCTTTTCGTAATGATTAACCCGTGCGATGGTATCCGGGCGGCTAAAGAGCAGCAATATTTTATTGGCGGCAAGAGGAAACACCGGAATAAGATTAAACATTGCCAGGCAGATATTAATAAACGCGAAATGTGATAGCAACAACATCCCCACCACATAAAGATCCGTTTCCAAAAAATGATACCTTATAAAACGAACGAAAAGATTGTGATTGCCAGCCACCACAGGGTCAAATATGCCAGCAGCCATAATAGCAACCCCAATTGCGGCCCCAATGCCCAGAAGCAGGTTTACCAGTACCGGCACCAAGTAAGTAACCAGCACGCCCCGCTGCCTGTTTTTATAATGCAGTGCGGCGGTGGGGGCCGGGTTGCCCCACCCGAACCCAAAGGCCAAGATAAACAAAAACCCTATGGGGTCGAAATGCTTAAAGGGGTTAAGGGTCAAGCGCCCGGTGTTTTTTGGGGTAGGATCCCCTTGGGCGGCGCTGCATATGGCCTTGACCATTTCGTGAATAACCGGGGCTAAAAAGGCAGCCGGTAGCATGTAGATGTATCTCATGTTTGCCTCGTTTCGGGAGTTATTCTTTTTTTGGATGCAACCCCCGGCCCTGCAGGCCACCCCCTTCTAAAGAAGGGGGCAAGGGAAGCCCCCTTCCTTGGAAGGGGGTGCCGCCAAAGGCGGCGGGGGTTGCTTGTTAGCGAAGCTTACCTATCCCGCACTTGTGCGTTTAATTTCCTTTGCAAATTATCCACTATAGCCCGTAGGGGTTTTTGCGCTTCCTTGTCGGTTAGGGTGCGATCTTTTGCTCTAAATTTCAAAGAATACGCCATTGACTTATGCCCTGCCTCAATTTGCGGGCCTTGGTATATATCAAATAACTTTACCTCGGTCAACAGCAGGCCGCCCCTTTCACGGATTGCGGCTTCAACCTCTGCCGAGGTTACGCCTTCGGGCACAACCAATGCCAAGTCCCTGGTCATTGCCGGGAAAATAGAAGGGAGGACAAAGCTGCGCCGGGGCACATACAATTGGCTCAAAACCTCAACACATAACACAGCAATATATGCGGTTATACCAATTTCATAATTTAAGCATACCTGGGGATGCACCTCCCCCAAATACCCAATAGGCGCCGGGGGATGATTCTCCCCCTTACCGGGCAGCACTTGGATAAGAGCAGTACGCCCAGGGTGGGTATACGGCAACTGATAGCGGGTAAATCCGACATTAACAATATTTAACGAAGCCAGCACTTCCTCAACATCACCCTTAATAGACAAAAAATCCATATCCGGCCCATAAGCGGCAAGAGTCAAAAAAGTAGGCTCGTAAGGAAGTTCAGATATTGCAAGAGATTTATCCCCACGGTCTTCTCTGCCCTCTGTTTTCTGCCTCCTGTCCTCTGTTTTCTGCCTCCTGCCCTCTGTTTCATGGTACGTTTTTGCCACTTCAAAAAGGTATGCGGAATCATTGCTATTATTAAAATTGCGGCCCAGGCTTTCCAATAAACCATTAAGGGGCAACGTACGCATAATCGCCATATCTTCCCCAAGGGGGTTTTTAATGGCGATATGCACACGGTCGGCGTGGTCTTCTGGTAAAAGCAGCTTGTCAAAGACCTTTGCGCTTTCGAAGGGGAAGGTTTTGGCTTCGAAATAACCCAAGGACAGCGCAGCACCTTTTATTGCGGAAACCACATGACGAGGGGGGCCATAAGTTACGGATTTTTGCTGACCGTCCACATGCTGCACATAGCGAGACGATATCCGGTTTAAACCGTAAAAGCGCCCTACCTCCTCTACCAAGTCGATTTCGGCGGTTATATCTGCCCGATGTGTAGGGATTGTAGCGGTATATACATCGGCTTTTTTTTGCGCCTCTATACCTACCCTGTGCAGATATGCGCAGATTTCATCTGCCCCAAGGTCATCCAGCCCCAACTGGCTTGCAATGTTCTCCGGCCTAAACGGGATAGTCTGCACAGTGCGCGGGGCCGGATACATATCCACCATACCGGGCACTACCTTTCCGCAGCCCAGTTCCTCGATAAGCTCCATTGCGCGGTTGGCACAGATGAGAGCCAGGTTGGGGTCAATCCCTTTTTCATATCGGGAGGAAGCGTCTGTGCGCATTCCTAAATGCCGTGCGGTTAAACGGATATTGGCTGGGTCAAAATTGGCGGATTCAAATAAAATGGTTTTAGTATCCTCGGTGATACGGGAATTTTCGCCGCCCATTATCCCCGCGATGCCTATGGGCTTTTCATGGTCGGCAATCAGCAGGGTTGTGCCGGTCAGGCTGCGCTCTACCCCGTCAAGGGTAGTGAATTTTTCGCCGGGGCTTGCAGTGCGCACTACAACCCCATGCTTGCCGTTTTTAACAGCCACAGCGCTTATATCAAAGGCGTGAAGGGGCTGACCATACTCCAGCATAACATAGTTGGTTATATCCACGATATTATTTATGGGCCGCACCCCAGCCATGTTAAGCCTGCGGCGCAGCCACCCTGGGGAGGGGGCAACCTTTATATCGGTAACAACCCTTGCAATATACCGTGGGCAACGGGCGCTGTCTTGGATATCCACGGTTATATAATCCGCAGCCTCCCCTGGGCCTTCTTCCTTGATATTAATTTTAGGAACCGTAAACTCCAGCCCATACAGCGCAGCGGCTTCCCGAGCCACGCCTATTACGGCGTTTGTGTCCGGGCGGTTAGACAGGATGTCAAATTCCAGCACATCTTCGTCCAGGCCAAAAATAGGCTTGGCGTCTGCGCCCAGCGGATGCGGCTCTGGGAATACGTAAATCCCGTCTTCCGGGGCTTCCGGGTAGTCTTCCCGGGTGTAGCCAAGCTCTTCCACAGAAACCAGCATCCCATTGGACTCCATACCCCGCATTTTTCCTTTTTTTATTTTAAGGCCGTTTGCAAGGGTTGCGCCATTTATAGCCACGGGTATATAGTCGTCAACCTTTAGGTTGTTGGCGGCTGTGCAGATTTGTAAAACCTCTGTGCCGATATCGGCCCTGGCTACCCAAAGACGGTCGGCGTCGGGGTGTTTTTCCAATGAGATGATTTTGCCTACAACTACGCCGGTGATTTCGGCGTCGGGTTGGGATATGGATTCTACCGCAAGGCCGATGTTGGTTATTTTTTCGGCAAAGGCCGAGGCTGTATCTTTAATAGAGGTAATGGCATTTAGCCAGGATATGGGGATGTTCACGCTAGTTTGCACCTTTCTCAACTGTTATTATTTTCTCATAATAATTAAGGGTTGGAAATAAGCCTTGTCATTCCGGGCTTGACCCGGAATCCCCCGGCTTAGGCTTAGATAAGGGGATTCCGGGTCAGGCCTGGAACACGTCAGTCTAATTTGATTGAAAGATTGTGAAAACATCACTGTAGGGGCGGCAACTTGCCACCCGTGCAAGCGAAATCTAC
>Ga0123355_10019440_pt1 | contig 10817 bp, 13 predicted proteins | sample TergutEmb28metaG_3_FD_89872 | JGI IMG/M metagenome (GOLD analysis project Ga0123355, IMG submission 89872) | Embiratermes neotenicus P1 segment gut microbial communities from Petit-Saut dam, French Guiana - Emb289 P1 | ecosystem: Host-associated > Arthropoda: Insects > Digestive system > Gut ...
ACACTCCGACATGTTTCGATCTTGTCAGATCATCATCAGGGAGCTTTGTTCCTTGCTAACGTTATGTTACAGTATTCATAATTCAATTCGTATTTGCAAACCATGTGTTGTGGCAGAATATCATGTTGTATGGGAATGTGTTGTGGACCAGTGGCTAGGTTGCGTCATAAAGGTCTAAAGATACCAGAGTTAGTGTAATGCAATTTTGACCTCCTGATGATGAACACATGTGCTCGAAACATGTAGCGGCATGAAATAAACTTATTGTAAAACAAAACTTTGTGCATCAAGTTGGTTAATTACTGAGATAAATGTACTGAGATGCAGGGTCAGCAAAATATAAAAAAATATAATAATAACAGTTTTAAAACCGTTTCATACCAACACCTTTAACTTGAAATGTGACAGATGCGTGATATACTTGTAAAAGCAACACAATCGCAGACAGAGTAGAAGAAATTAGTTGATGAGGTATGAGACGCCTGAATGTACCACATCATCTACAGGAACGGGTGAAAATGTGGTTCACTTTCACGTGGGAAGAACAGCACACACTTGGTGAGTAATGTTCTTCGTAGCTGAAAAATAATTTATCTTTTTTTTTTACTGAAACATGGTTATTTAAAAATAAAAATATTACTAACCCTACTAATTATACAAACCGAGTTTTACAACAGTGCAACAGGAAAATTAATGATTGTTTGTACTCCAATAGCAAAGTATTATTTTATTTCTTGTTTCAATCATGAGAAATGTGACCACATCCAAGATTTTGTCACGTTAGAGTATTAATGCAGTCATCAAGTAATACCCAAATCCTTCCATCATAGTTATCTCTTTGTCAGATTTTTATGTTTATTCCTGTCTTCATCGCCATTTAACACACTCAGTGTTTACATATAAAGAGTTTATCAAAATGGTTGGAGTGGTTTGAAGTTGATTATATTCACAAGTACAGAACAGAATTATAAATACTAGTAGAAATGAAGGAGTAACTCAACAATTTTTTAAACATACCTACAAATATTTGATCTATGCACCCTTCGTCATACGGCACACATCGAGGCGATAGTCTAATTCCTGCCATATTCTGCTCAGCAAGTCAGGTGTGATGGTCTCCATAGCCGCGGTAATTCTGTTCTTGAAATCTGGTATGCTCACGGGTTGTGGTGGCACAAACACTTTGTCCTTCATATAACCCCATGTTACAATTCGGCACGTCCGATGCGTCAGCTCTGTGCATGCGCTGCGAACAGGGGTGACCAATTATATAGCTATGAACATTTTACGGCGGCACGAGGCCCTGTAACCCCACACAATTACTCCCACCTGTTTCCTTCCCACTCAGGCTAAGAACTTTTCAACACATATCCCCAACTTATGGCAACGCTGTCAGGAAGCCTTGTAACACCTCACACTTACTCCCACATCCATATCTCGCTTCCTTCTCACTCGGGCTACAGCACTGCGATACTCGTTCGAGGAAGCTAGGTTATTTTCTTGTTTCTTTCAACCGTTGCTGCTTTGTGTCACGCACGTTCGGAAGACGACATGAGCCTTGTAAGGGATTTTGTGAAACGTTTCGAAGAAGCCACTGCATACTGTTCCAAAGCACGTGGCGGAATGCGCTTACGACATATGTGTTGTAGTTTGGCACGTCCGATGCGTCAGCTCTGTGCATGCACTGCGAACAGGGTGCCCAACGCAGGGGCTATGAACTTTTTAAGGCCCCCACCGCAATAACTCGTGTCCCGGCTAAGAACTTTTCAGTACCACCAGACTTATGGCGACGATCGGTCCCGGGAGGCTTTGTAACACTTCAGAATTTCTCCCACCTCCCTATCTCGTTTCCTTCACCCGCAGGCTAAAAACTTTTCGGCACCCACGACTTTCGGCGATGAACAGTCGGAAGGCCACGGACTTACTCCCACCTCCGTCCGTCCTTTCCTTCTCTCACTCGGTCAACAGCGCTGTGACAGAATTTGACACGACTAGACTGCATCCAGGGCTTGGCACTAATAAGCTAACTACTTTTCACTAAGGAGCCGAGGTTAGCACAATCTATGTAACAGATAGCGTCACATACAACTTTTGGACGAACACTGTGCACGCTTCCCGGCGTGTCAGAACCTGCAAGCTGACTAAGTATGACTTCATCACCCACCTGCAACACGTATGAGTCATGAATGTATTCACGTCTCGCTATACAAACATGATTACGTAATCTGTCAGACACGCGGCAGGAAAGGCGGTAAGATGCTATATACTTCATTCACATGGTCTAATAAGCCTACTCTTGAATACAATAAAGTAACGAGTCTTTTTCCTTATCCTAACCTAGCTATATACCAATCCTCACGGCGGCACCAAAGCCTTTACACAGGCTCCAACAAACTATACACCTTCCTTTTAAATATTATACTACACCTGAGGGTGTAGGGAGGGCCTGGAAGCCGGCACCAATCCTTTTACTCATATACAACCCCTGACAAAATACACACGCTTTTTGAAAGCCAAACATACTACTTTCAAAAATTTCGACATGTTTTGCTTCGACGCCATCTTCTTTTTTGAGTTTAAGTCCTTCGCCGCCATCTTGATTTTGAGTTTGGGGCTTCTGCCCCCGGGGCCCAAAACGGGCGCTGCTACCACTGCATCCACTTTTTTCATTTTTTGGGCCCGGGGAATTGCCCCTGGGCTGACTGAACCTCACCTACTTCACATAGCCGAAACACCGACCGCCATCTTGAATTAATCGTTTTTAATAATACGAACCAAAAGCCCTTTTTAATATTAACCTAACGACACGGATTAGTATGTCAAAGTCTCTGGCCCTAAACTGACGTTGCCGATTTTTTCACCTTGACAAAACACACGCTTCAACTAGTTGAAAGCCGGGCTATATCTACTATAGATGTTTGCAACCTGCGGCAAATGTATACAGGACGTGAAAAAAACATCTAACCACCTTTTCAATAATATACATATACAGAGTGTCCTCAAATACTCCAACCTGACAAAATACCTACTTCCATTGTCGAAACACCTACCACTTCTATCAATAACATAATCCACCCTGACAAAATATCTACTTCATCGAGTCGAAACCACAACCGGCATCTCGAATTTGGCCGCCATCTTTTCACAGACCCTTCTTACATTCATTCCGCTAACTCACTTACGGTCTAATTTACCCATGACTGCTGAGAGCAAAAACCGTACCAAGACTTTTCCGCTCATTTCCATACCTTAACGACACTATGTACAAAAATTTCTAGGCGGCAATACGTTCCGGCCAACCCTACCAGCACATACATAACCCTCACATCAACAAACAATAAGTACAGACATATTTATACACACTTATTTCATACAAAACCACACAGAGGCTCCAACAAACTATATACCAATCCCCAAGGAGGTACCAAAGCCTACACGCACCCAGCAACAAACTATTTACCCATCCTTTTTAATATTATACTACACCTAAGGGTGTTGGTAGGGCATGGAGGCAGCACATCCTTTTTAATATCCTATACAACCACACGGCGGCACCAAAGCCTACACGCAATCTCCTGCAAACTATATACCAATCCTTTTCAATATTATACTTCACCAGAGGGTATAGGCAAGGCCTGGAGACTCCAACAATCCACACGGAGGCACCACTAAGCACTTTTAATAACATACACAAGGCGTGCTAACAAACATCTCATTCCTAATATTATCATACAGGGTGTTCTACATCAACATACTCCATCCTGACTAAATAATTACTTCCACTAGTCGAATACCTACATACATCCTTTTTAATCATATACAATCCATCTTGACAAAATATCTACTTCTAATAGTCGAAAGCCGGACGCCATCTTTTTAATAATGTGATCCCGAGCTGACCGGTTACCAATCCTTTCTATTATTATACTACATCTGCGGTTGTAGGGAGGGCCTGGAGGCTCCGCCAGCACATACCAATTCACACGGCGGCAACAAGCATTTTCAATAACGTACTACACCCTCAGGCTTGAAACAGGGTGTGCAAAAAATCTCCTTCTTTAATATTATCATACAGGGTGTTCTACATCAACATACTCCAGCTTCACTTGCCCTATACCTACATCTAGCCCATTTAGTCATATACACTCCATCCTGACAAAATACCTACTTCTATAGTCAAAAGCCGGACGCCATCTTGAATCGATCCTTTTTAATAATGTGGGCCAGGGCTGACCGGTTACTACTTATGTACATCTTATCTTCGGGTTCAGTGACTATGGCTACAGTAACCCCTCCATTCCTCTTACGCTTAATCTTCTCCCCCGTATATACTTTAACTGTAGAATCCCCTGCCCCAAGAATCATGTCCCTGATGACGTCGAAATTCACAAACTGCTTAGCGCTATAGTTTAGGGTTATGCCCCAGACTTTACAGACTGTAGCCGCCCGACCTCTCACGGTATGAATTAACTGGTAGCGTAGTTCTTATACCCACCACTCACTAAGTCGGATACATACTCTGCGGGTCGTAATTCAGAAGTAATGTCTCCCTGTTTGTGCCACAATTCAATTAGATTGGGTTCGACTTTCGGCTGAGATTAGATGACAGAAACTGTTTTGTAAAAGATCGCTCTCTCTCCCAACCTGTCGGGATACCGATACAGATGAATCCGGGCACCTGCGGTGACGTAATAGCCACTGACCTCATTCGTTTGACGCAAGTTTGGCACGTGTTCCATGATTCCAGGGAATCCAAACGGCGTCATCGCTTACAAACGCCAGATTCGTCACCTTTATGTTGGGCGTAGACAAAAAACTGTACAGATTTTTTCCCCAAATTACTTAGTACGCGTCCTGTCGTTTCTCTCGGTCAGTTTCCTCAATGGAATTTAGACCAGTTTGGCCAGACCCCGTTTTGCAACGTTAAACTAGATGGAATCCCTATTTATTCTTAAACCTTCATTCTTCCAAACTACTCGACATAATGCTCTTCGTCCCAATGGCTTCGAACCCAGCCGGGATAGCCGCTCGTCTCAGATTTCAATTTAAAAAATTTGTAAATTTAGTCAACGAAAAGCCCGCCTCCGCCAGTTTCGGGGTTGTATTGAGTGACCTGATTTTCGTACACCTTGTAGATTTCTAGTATACGGTACCCCTTTTCCACCTCACCTCGTCCATTACTAATTTACCAGTCAAGTCCTGCTCCTCTTCCTCTGTATGCACGCATTCTCCAGTTGAGCATGTTTGGACACATGTTCTACACAGACAGAACAAGAGTTTATCTTTTAAATCTATAGGGAAGAAACGTATTTTCAATTTTTGGGCGGATATATAGTACACTTTATCAGTCCGTCCATACGCAAGCAGCCATCCATATCCTTGCACATATCTCCCACACGGATGTCCGTGTGTCCAACGGGAAACTTGAAATACTATCAAATGTAATGGTAGAGACTCATGACATCCTCATATTGGATAACCTCATTTTCCCGCACTTTTTATGTGAGACGCATGTCCTCCATCTGGCCCCCTTACAGGTCATCGTGGGTACATAGTGGACTTTGTCTTACAATGAGATGCGTGAGCTGTTCGGGTTTCAAGTCAAATTCACATTCGCACTGAAATTTGACCTGTGCCCGCTCGTGTTATCTGCTCTAAACGCGACATTGTGCGTTCATATCGCTCGGCTAAAATGTCAACGCTCAGCGTGGTGTCGTCCCGGAAAGCCTGGCATGTGTGCCCGTGCTAATAACAGCTAAAGAACTCGTATACCGTGTTGGGCTCGGGGCAGTATTCTTCCACGCTTAAGCGAAGTAATTCCGGCGGACGGTATTCACGACCGTTGCAACAGTGCACGATCTGCACCCCGCTCGTCTCTTCCATATGTAACAGCCACATCAGGGCATTCCTGCTGTACCTGTTATTATAGATGTAACCTACTGTCGGAATGAGTCCCATGGTGTCGGGCAGTAGAATCTCTTTTGCGCAAGACCTTATTGCATGCGGATGCTATCGTAATCGAATCGACAAAGAAATCGATGTGCCCGTTCTGCAAGATCTCGCGCCTAACCCACGACAAACCTGCCTTAATACGGTGACTTCATCTTCAATGTACGATTACCGAACGTGCTTATTTTCGAATGTATCAGATATTTGACTCTCGTACCATACGACAAATTCTCTGCTCTTCTCTTCCATCATCTCGTTCGCTCCATAATACGAAATGTAGGTGATTGGGTCTATATAGTTTTGGTTTCCCACGTTATTAAAATAATAAGTGTACTGTGATTTGGAGGCCGACAGCCCGAACACTTCGGGCAGTTAACGCAATGGACATGGAAGGAAGGACACAATGTCCAGAAAAACCTGGTGCTCCATCTTCAAGCAATGATCTTTAACCCGTTCATAATCAGTTCAGGCTTCCATTTCAACACGATCACCCTGTTCAGAATGAAGTGCAAGTCGAACGCATTGGCGTTATGTGCAATCGCGACAATCTTATTGTCCCCAGGGGCTTGGCTCACGTAAGTTTAATAACACCTCCCCCACCGGATCGTTCCAGAACGAGTTCTTCCCCTCACCGCATCACAGCAGTAACCATAGTCTTCCGCACCTTCGCACTGCGAACAGAACTTTAGCACACAGACCAGTTTAGAAACGTGTGTTGTGGCCTTGTCAGAGTACCTCGTATTTTGCATAGTCTCAAAATCATAAAATACGTATAGTACCTTATCACTAGCGTCGGGCAACACGTCCTTTAGAATTCAAATATAATACAGGTGAACTACATCTCTATTCTGCTTACAGTTAGCACAATATCGCTTATTACATTCATTATCATCACCCGTCACAAGCAGTCTGCAAGTTGTACGATAACGTTTACGTTCGCATACGGATTTCTAATAGCCGTATTCTGCTTGTGGTTGGCGAAACACGTAAGACTTCTAAAATGTTGTTACATTCGTCGCAAGGGAAACGAACGTCGCAGAACGCGCACGGAGGGCTCGCCATACAGTTGTTGCAAGTCTGTTCACAGACGTGTTTCTTTACCACGTCTAGAAGTTTTATGGAATGCCATACAAATGTACCTTTACGCCATTGCACCATTGAGGTTAGTTATCACGTGATAATATCTTTATACATAGTAGTAGAGTAGGTTCACACGTTTGGAAGGGTCGACCTGACCTTCGAACATTTTGTCGTCACAGACATGACCTTGATACACAACTATCTTATGGTCCCGAAAATGTTCTTGGAAACGGTTAAGTTCGGGGATCCCACCACCATTCGTCAGATCGATAACTGTCTCTTGTAGTAAAGATTGTAATACGGAACGTATCTTCCGACCTTGACGGTACGCTTTATAACCTGCATCGTTATCTACTCTCGCAATCGCTATTAGTAGGGCGTGTGCTAAAAAATTTTCCTCTGCCTTCACCTCCACGAAATTTCTTTTGAGGTGAGTCAATGCCGAAAGTGGTCTGCCAAAGCTCTTGTTCGCAGGCTTACCGTAACCGACGGGCATCTTGACCGAATGCACTGTTACGACAAGCGTGTCCAAGGCGTTTAATCTAGAATTGGACTGTGACACTTTTTCAAAAACACTCCAAATCACCACTCTCGATAACTGATCTTTCCCCCTAAAATAGATTCCGTTTGGCTTATCATTGTGTTTCACCTGATTCTGGATAGTTATCCCCACCATATCACTATCACTCACATCCTGCAATGCGTAATCAAAGAGTTCGTTCACGCCTGCTAGGAAATGTCCCCCGGCATCACTATTATCCGCGGGGGGTAATAAATGCGCGGTAAGCTGCGTTCCTACAGCATTGTACCGTCTAAACTGTCTCCTGATCGTATCATCTAACTCGAATCTGCGTGCCATTGTCTTTCGCTCTCTAAACTAAATAAAACATAACAAATATAGATTCGGCCCTCAGTATTATAACTATTCATAAAATTGTAGTCACGAGTAATACTTACAGTTCGAAGTATGAAGCCACACTTTTCTCGACACGTACTACAGCCTCCTATTTATTGTAGGATGCTGACGTCATTTTCAAGTTTGTTTCAGCCACTGCTTTGTTTCCCACACCTTCGTCGAACGAAATGAATCTTACTAAGCGCTTCGAAGAAGCAACAGCATACGCTTCAGTCAATGTCAAAACCTTAGAACAGCATAAATTGTACCCTATAATCAGGGCAAAGAGAATACCTACGAGATATGGTCCTACAGTTGTGCTGACTCTACGCATCGCTGAAACCGGCATCGTCCAGGTTTTACTGCCCAAGCGTTACAGTGATGTGGTGTCCTACTAGGATATAGACGCTATTAATTAATGTCCTACAAGATCACTATTATCCTCGGGAGGTAATAATCGAACGGTAAGCTGCGATCCTACAGCATTGTACCGCCTATACTGTCTCCTGATCGTGTCATCTATCTCGAATCTGCTTGTCATTCTCTCTCTAAAATCAATAACGCAAAACGGATGTAGTTTCGGCACATACTGTACTATAAGTTATTGAAATTGTAGTCAGAGTAATACTTACAGTTCAAACTATGGAGTCACACTCTTCTTGTCAGGTACGTTCAGCCTCCTATTTATTTCTGGATGCTGACTTCATTTTCATGTTTGTTTCAGCCACTGCTTTCTTTCCCCCACGTTTGCAGGACGGTATGGATCTTACTAAACGCTTCGAAGATGCAACCGCCTACGCTTCGGTCAACGTCAAATCCTTGGAACCACATAAACTATACCCTATTATCTGGGCAAAGAGAATACGAACCAAATATGGACCTTAAGTAATGCTGACCTTACGCATCTTCGAGACCAACATAGTCCAAGTATTCCTACCTGAACGCTACATTGAATTGGTGTCTGACACTGATATAGACGCCATTAATTCCAAGGTTGTGTCGCTACATCTCGTGTACAGAGGAGTTTGTGAATCCTCCAAGTCCTACCTCTCAGCCACTGAACCTTAAATAAATATATATACTTCCCCACAGCCGACATGAGAATTCTAGGAAAACATTTTGACGGGTCGGCCAGTTTTTCGAAATCCAATAGTGCATAATTAATACTGCAGGACATGCTCTGTTTTTAACACCTGTCACACAAGCAAGACGGGATCATCTAGGTTTTGTGAATCTCTTTTTAAAATAATTCTGCTGATTGGATATTTGCTATGCACTTGTAGAGACACCCTGCTTATATTGCAGGTGTCCTCAGTTCGAATTTTGCGGACCAACTTAGATTCAGCCAGCTATGTTTTGTCAGAACTGACTCCCACATTTTCGATAAAATATCTAGAAAAATTGATAATTTCAACATCGGACATTTCAAGTTCCACTTAACAGCGGAAGATTAATATGCTAATTTCCCCGATGTGAATGTGTGACGGTGCCTTTTCTATTTACAGTTATCGATGTGTCTGTACGTTGTGGATAAAAATCAAACATTAATCTAGCAGAATTCATTTGGGAAAATGCTAGTATTTTTGCTTTGTAAATGTACGGAATTGTTTGCGTTCTTTCCGACACGCCTACAGTCCACAACCTACACCATCACGGGGCTACTAGTGGGGGCTGGACACCCGATTCCCTCTGCAAAGTATGTTTGAAAGAATTTCAACTCATGCTCAGACATTTCATATGCGACTGTACTGGCATACATTTCTGCAAATGTAATGAATGCCTACGGCACGCTCCGTCAATCCGAATTCTAGCTTCTCACACCATTTTGCACCTTCCCTTCAAACTATCAGAATTCAAATTGACCCGCAGGGCATCATATCACCAGTAATTTTATGCTTTGAAATCAGGTATTGTTCCCCTTAACAGGTTACTTCCTCCTACATTTCCGACATTGCAGTGTTCTTATGTGCACGGCAAACATTGCGATGCTCGTAAGAGATTTCACAAAGTCTGCACAATCCTTTCTCACCACTACTGGGGCATATATTGGGAAGTACATTGCGATACCGAGGAAGATGCTGTCGTAACATTATGTACCGAAAAGGATTGGTGGTGTGATCTATGCAAAAGGCAAATATTCAAAACTTCAACAAACTGTGTGTTCTTTGAGACTGGTCCGAACTCTGTATATAAACTGTTTGCGTATGTGTGCTTTTAATAAATCAACTTATTCCTTTTCTATACACTTATTACCCACAAATAAACATTATATGAATCTGATTTGTTTTATATTTGATCCCTAACACCCGACATATCCCATGAATACACAGGTACAGACCTGCAACATAAGAGAGAATATGCACTTACATAGTCCAGCGGAGCGTTACGAATTTCACGCTCCGAAAGATAACACTTCTGCTTACACGTGCCGATGACTAACCACACACACACACACACGAGTAAAATGCTGTACATCATTCACAGACTCTTCTTCCTCATTTCCTTACACTAACACTAACAAACCTAAAGGAGGAACCAGAGAGCGTAGGGAGGGCATGCAAGCTACAGCAAAATATATACCAACTTTCACGGCGACATAATTCCTTTTAACAATATACCTTCTTCAACTAAACGAAAGCCAAATCACCAGCTTTTTAATATTATTTTCCAATCCTCACGCCTACACCAACCTTCGACAATAACATTCCTCAGGCGTAGGGAGGGCGTGGAATACACGAATACAAACCTCTAAGACACTAAGTACTTAACATACTACTTTTTCATATTGTCCAACATATACAGGGCGCGCAAAAAACTTACTCCATTTATCTATATACTCCACCCTGTCAAAATATCAAATTCAATTAGTCGAAAACCTAACCGCGATCTTGAA
>Ga0123355_10019441_pt1 | contig 10817 bp, 9 predicted proteins | sample TergutEmb28metaG_3_FD_89872 | JGI IMG/M metagenome (GOLD analysis project Ga0123355, IMG submission 89872) | Embiratermes neotenicus P1 segment gut microbial communities from Petit-Saut dam, French Guiana - Emb289 P1 | ecosystem: Host-associated > Arthropoda: Insects > Digestive system > Gut ...
TCAGTGCTCAACATGTTTCGGATGTTAATACATCCATCCTCAGGAGCTTGCGACTAATTCATTGAGTTACTTCATGGGTTGTATCTGGTTCGATGTGTGTTGGTGTTACGTTGCAGTGTGGCTGTGGTGGTGTGGTATCCGTATGCAGGCTGAAGCCTGAACCACCATAGTCACACTGCAATGTAACACCAACACACATCGAACCAGATACAACCCATGAAGTAACTCAACGAATTAGTCGCAAGCTCCTGAGGATGGCTGTATTAACATCTGAAACATGTTGAGCACTGAATAAAGTAATAATAAAACAAGTGGCATCAAGTTGGTCTCTCTTTACTCAACTATCAAGATGATGCACGGTCCAATAAACATAAGATTCAAAATGTGAATTTGTTTGTCTATCATATGAGTATAAAACATTGTGAGCTTCAGAGTTTAGTATTTGGTGTGCCATGGTGATGAAAACAGCCTGTACAAGAAAGATAGGGACACAAAGCTTGTACAGTTGGAACCCATTCAGAGATGCTCACAAGTGAAGCTGTTGCAACAGTTAGGAAAATCACCGCAGCCATTCAGACAGGAGCTGTCTTGATGTACAAGTCTGTATAGAAGTCCTTGAGCTGCTGCCTGCTGCATTGTATTGCAGCCTTGTCTACATCATCATCCATCATGAGGGTTTTCTTTAAGAGTCCAAACATGTCAAAAACACATGGTGACAAGTTTGAGCTGTAAGTTTGATATTTCAGCACTTCTCATTTCATAGCATTCAGTTGGTTCTGAACACAGTAGGGAGACTGATTTATGGCATCATGCTGCTGACAGTTCCCAAGTGGCCCATAGATTGCAGCGGGAACAGAATATCATGTGAAGGGAGTTGCTCAAACATCTGTACTTATCACCGTGTCATTCTGTTGTTGTTGGACCATTATAGAAAGTGTCAAAGTGTCCAATTTGCATCTGAGAGTGAAATGCTGGAGGGTGTGATGCAGTAGTTTAGGTAGCAGCCCAAGGAATGTTTTGCAGCTGGGATCCACCAACTTTCACATTAATGGGACCCTCGTCATGGTGACTGTGGTGTTTATGTTTTAAAACTGTTATGAGCATTCTTAAACAGGTTTCAGTTATAAATACCTCATGGCTGCAATGTGTTACTTCATACCAAGATTTTAAAGGAGAAAATGTTTCTAGTGTCTGTTGTCATGTGTGGCAGGATGAAGGCGAAAATATTGACATCCTGTCGGCAGGCGATGCTCGGGGCGTGGTCCAGAAGTCAAAGAGAATCACCACTCGGTACATGACCAAGTATGAGCGGGCCCGTGTGTTGGGGACAAGAGCGCTGCAGATTGCGATGTGCGCACCTGTGATGGTCGAGCTGGAAGGAGAAACAGATCCGCTACAGATTGCCATGAAGGAGCTGAAGCAACGTAAAATTCCCATAATCATCCGTCGTTATTTACCGGACAACAGTTATGAAGACTGGGGAATAGATGAACTGATAATTATTGATCACTGAGGATTTCAATTATTGCATTGCATTCAGGACAGATTACTGTTATGTACGTAGACTTTTCTTTTGCTTTGTATTTCTTCAATAAATGTGTGTTTTGTCCTTCAGTGTGTAAGACATGTTACCAGTAATATAATTACATATCCTTATGCCAAACTAGAAGAGTACAACTGATTTTATGTTGCATTAGTCACAGCCCATTTCAGGTACACGTAACAGATTGTCATCGGATCACTCAGTTTAGTGTACTTTGATGGTTGTCCAGGGTTGGGCTAGATACCTTCTGCTTTTACACATGAAACTTTTTCCAGATCACTGTTGCCATCTCTGGGTATATTTTTAGAACAGTTTAGTAGGTAGGCTTGGAATAGAAGCAATGTAGTTGTATGAGCAACGTGTGTGTTTGAGATGGTGTATACACAGCAGTGATTGGAGGCAGCTGAAGACACAGGCACTACATTCAGCAGCCACTCATCCAGTGACATGTCTTAGAAGACCTGAATGCTACATATCTTATGTTTTCATTTCCCACCACTGTTAGCGGTAGCAGAGGTGATGTATTTCTGGTTCGTGGTTGAGGGGAGGCCAGCCAGAGCATCACACTCAGTCCACAGTGTGTCTGTAAACACAGATCACTTGAGAGATCAATTCAGAAGGAGTTAAAAGTGACTGTTAAAGTTCACTGTAAGTTGCTTGAGTAATGTGAAGCCAGTAGTCAGTTTCCTGCCATTTGTTGGGGGATGTCATGGTCAGTTTTTGGCATGTATTTTTTGTTGATCTATTGTGGTATGTTTGGTGTCAGGAGATACACAATGTCCTTAACAGACTTGCAGAAGAAAAATTTATGGGTGTAATGTCTGGTGATGCAGGTGGGGGGTGTCCATTTCACAGCCAGTGACAGCTGCGCATACTGCGGCAGACAGCACTGAAGTTGGTAGACCATGACCTGAAAATGTGCGAAGTTGGGGTCACTTACTGTGTGCTGTGTTGAAAGGGCTCTATGGATCATGCGCAGGGCTGTGTTCATGTTAATACAGTTTTCCTGGCACCTTCCAGGAGAATTCCACAATAGTATGGGTCATGACCAAGAGAAGGGTAAAGTTGTCCCTGTGCATGAAAGCATGTAGGGGAGTGGAGGTACAGCTCCACTCATTTGTAACCACAATACTAGGTGGCGGTGAGTGGTCAGCGACACATACTATCTGTTTACCTTGGATGAAAAATCCTGTTGGATAGGTTGCTGGATGGGCATCAGTCAGTGTGGACTCTTCTGGAAAAGAGGAAGTCTCGCCATTTACTTGATGGATGTAGTCCCCCTCTTTTTTGTGAGCTGCATCGTTTCATTCCCCTCGGACCATTATCGGGCTGTTGTATAAAAATTTTAAAAATAAATGTAATGGTGAAGTTCATCCTTAGCTGCGAATATATTGAATAAGCATTCGCAGACGGCCATCAAGGGTTGGTCTTCCAGCTTTTGGGTTGTTGAGGCACTAAAAACTTGGCACCATAAAACTTGCCTTGTGAAATGGATACATTTGCCAGGGGCCTGGACTGATCCTTTGGTGTGACATAAACAATGGAAAAGGGACATGAGATTTGGTAAATGGAATGTGAGGAGCCTGTATAGGTTAGGGTCACTTACAGCAGCAGCCAGGGAATTAATAAGGTATAAATTAAATTTAGTGGGTGTGCGGGAGGTTAGGTGGGACAAAGAGGAGTGGATTATAATTTTACTATGGAAAAGGAAACAAAAGTCATCAATTTCAAACAGGATTTTTTTGTACCCCACAGAAGTATCAGCAGTTAAGGGAGTAGAATTGTTAGCGACAGGATGTTATACATAGTTTTGAGAGGTCGCTGGTATAATATCATTGTTCTGAATGTGCATGCACCAATTGAGGAGAAAAGTGATGATTCAGAAGACAGTTTTTTGAGGAATTAGGTCAGGTTTTTTTTATCATTTTCCTAAGTACCATATGAAATTCTGTTAGGAGATTCTAATGCAAAATTGGGGAGAGTAGATATTTTCAAACCAACAGTTGCGAATGAGAGTCTACATCAGGATAGTAATGATAATGGCGTTAGAATAGTAAATATGTAAATGTGGTAATGAACCTCCGGGTTCAATAAAATGTGGGGAATTTCTTGACTAGCTGAGAACTGGTTACTTCTCAAGCAGGGCTCTGTTCCGTGGAGTGAGTAAGTAAAGTTCACTCTAGAATAGGCCATGAAAGCCTGAAGGGTTAGTAGAGGAATAGGTATACTATTTCTTTATCCTTGGCACTAGATGGCAGTAGGTGGTCAATGCCATGCCCTGGCTGCTTTACGTGGGGCAGCGAGACCTAGTACCTAGTGTTCAGGAAGCTGGGTGGGTCGCAGGCTCAGTCTGGATGGGTGCAGAAAATTTCGCCGTCACCAGGATTCAATCCCTGAATCGTCCACCCCATAGTGAGTTACTGTACTGACTGCGCTGTCCCAGCCCATTTTTGAAATAAAGGTAAAAGCATAAACACAAATATAGACTTTCTTGTTGGACTTCTAAGTTACTTGTCATTTGTTACTGTCTTATTTGAGTCCATCTGACACCTGCTTAATAGCTAGCTGTTCATAAGTGTTGTGTTTGTTTATAAACACATCAACTACTGAAATGAAGAAAAAAAATTTGGGTTTGAGTTGTTTGATTTGTTCTTATAAGTTTGTTAAAGGTTGTCTGGTTCAAAGTTGGAACACATGAGGTGTTTGTGTTTGTGTTTGCTCTTTCAGTGTCTTTGCTTTTTGTATCCAGTGACAAAGTTTTGGTTGGTTTCATTTTGTTTACTCCTAATCTTCTAAAGCATCAAATCATTTCCCTGTTATGGTAATTGAACGTATTTTGGATGTAGTCTCCGTTTTGTACACACCTCATGAGTTTTGGTTCTGCTCGACTGTTGATAGCTCAGTCACTAAATAGACTTCTCTCTGCACAACAGACTTTCTCTTCTAAACTGCAATTTGAAGTTGTTTCCCTTTGTTACTCCCTGCAGGCCGACTTCAGGCACCATCCTGCGTGCTTTCCACTTGGTGCATGGGTCTCTGCAGACCCCATCCAACCTGTGCACTGGGTACCCAGGTCTCTTGCCCCAGACCATAAAAGTGGCCACTTTTCTCTGTGAAGTGTCAAGATTAAAGTACATGGATTTTGCTGCCTACTTTTTCCAAATTTGCCGTGCAGCAACTGAGGTAGAGCACCTGTTTCACACAGTGCAGTTACTGCTGCATAGACCAGTTGCCATCCTCTCATGTTAGCAGAAAAGTGCACATTATGCTGGCTTCAGAATGTTCAGCAGTTTAGCATGTAGACTCATAAGTTTGATGAATGAAAAGGCCCAACTACAGTAGCATTAACAAGGTATGTGAATGCACACAATACACACAGTGCACAGAATACACAATGCACACAGTGTTTACCAAATTGGTGCAGTTGTGATCTTCAGTAGTGCCTTGCCAGCAGCATATTGTGTGCAGTGCATTGCTGTAACTGATCAGTACTTAACGCAAAATGCGTTTAATGTTTTTACTGCACCAATTTATATGTATTTTTTTTAATACTTAATCCACCTGCTGTTGTCTTGTGTCTTTCAAACATATAAATGTGTGTGTGCTATTGGGTGGCCTTCTTGACCCTGTCCAATTTCGGCATCTGGGTGAGCAAACGTGGCCCATTTAATTAGGACTATCGAATGTGGTTATCGGTCAATGGAGGTACAGCGCCGTGCATTCTGAATCTTGGAACGTTATGGAGATGCGTCTCCCGGTCGCTTTACCCCTGGGTGGGCCCCAGAGCCGGTCTGGAGAAGAGGAATAACTGTCCCAGCACGTAACCTGGTCACTGTAGCAGTGTAGTGACTGAGCTCCCCCCACCCCCCTCCGAACCAGAAAACCTACTAGCCTTGCTCCGCCCGGTGACCGCTCGTAACCGCGTGGCCTTGTGTGGCGAGTGGCTTTTGTGTCCTGGGGCCAAGCACGCAGCGACGTGTGTGTCTGTGCCACGGGCATACAGTGTGCAGTACAACTGAGCTGCAATACGGAACGTGAAGATGGGAGGCAGTCTGTTCCCCGAAACGTAGCTGTCGTCACGACCCAGTATGCAGTTGTCTTCACGTACAGTTCGAATGTGGGAGGGCCCAGACGGGCTGGTGTGAGTTCCTCTTGTTGTCCCTTCAGGAAATTCCTGTTATAATACCTTGCAGTTGGCGACAGCCACTTCCGTGTCCACCGCTATTCATAGTGTTTCACTTGCGAAATTCGCAGAACGTCAAGTTTTGGTCACCTAGAAGCTTACTTCGTGGACTGTCTTTGCGGATAAGCTGGTCAATAAATTAATGTTTTTGTAGGAAACACGGAAGGTTATCGTCGTTGGCACAGCGGTGTGGACTTCCGGTATGTGACGCCGTGTGATTGTGTGAAGAGCCCGGACTTTTTTTGATACTGATATATTTGTTAACTGGAACTGGGTTGACACCCGGTGGCAGTAGCACAGTACACATTTACACACAAACAGTACACAGAACAACACAATTAACAACTTTGGTTGGAAGGTTTTCTGCGATTCGAAGAATCGTAGTGCCATATTCAGCGGCGGGCAGTACAAGGACTAGTCGAAAGACGCAGCGACTCCACATTCATGATTGTGTTGACGTGAGCCGCCACTGATACATGTCCTTAGCCAGTAAACCCCAGTCCACATCGTCACATCCTATTTAATTTCCATTTTTATATTGTCTTGTGATCCTTTATGATTTTACTCCGTGATAACATTTCTTGAAGAGTGTAAGAGATGATCTTTGTTACGTAATGTCCGTCCTTTGCAAGGCCTGTGGGTGCAATGTGCAGTGACCTGCAGTATTGTGTAGCTAGCTGAGGGGGCGGCGTGGGCACAGGTTAAGGTCAGCACTGCAGTGGTCACTATGTGTACCGCACAGTGGTCACTATACGTACCGCTAGGTTTAGCATACAACTCTGCGTTCTGCCCACACAGTGTATTTGTGTGGATCTGAGAACAAACAGCCATTATTTCCCTATACAGCATTAACTGACTGGTTTTTATAACCGAGACGGAGTGTGTTTACTCCGCGGTACGGACTGGGTTTTAATGTAATGCAGGCCCACTTGAGTGTTTACGGTGCCATGGCTCAGGTGGTCAGTCACCGGCCTCTCACCGCGGAGTATCGCCTTCGATCCCAGGTCAGTCCATGTGAGATTTGTGATGGACAAAGGGTCACTGTGACAGGTTTCTTTCCCATTACTTCGGATTTCCCCTGTCAGTATCATTCCACCAATGCTCCGTACTCATCTCCTTCTACATGTTTGCTTTTACCAGAAGGGAAACGGGCGAAGCCTGGGAACCCCAACAAGCAATGCTGTTTCGGAAATCGCGGAACATTGTATAGATAGGTACTTTTCCTCGTTCTTTAAAGGGTTAATAAAAGTGTGATCTCGCTACAAGACCACCTTACACCTTTATAGCTCAGTCACCATAGTGACTACGCTTCGAGCTCGACGCCTCGAGGTTCCATTTCCAGCAGAGACAGACTGTTCTGTGGTCTGGCAGCTCAAGGACACACCCAGTCGTATCCATGTGGTACCGGCTGCTCTTTTTCTCAAGGATAAAGCGGCTGGGACGCGAAACTAACCACTGGACCCATCTAGTGCCAAGGTTAGGAAAATATGGATCCCCACTCGCCCGTTTGTGAGCAGAGAAGGTATCATGGCTGCCAGAGTCCGGTTCTGCTGACTAAGAACAGCAGGACTGTCCGTGTCTGCCGTGAGACAACTGCTGCAGCGGGATATTCAGTTGATTTGGAGAGCACAAATCGCCATGAGCTGTGCGGTCGTCACTGGTCAGGCGAGCGTAGTAGCCGCACTGTTGAACCGCGTCTGTAAATAATGGCCTGTATATCAGCGTGTACTTTAGTTACGGGCGACAGAGCTTTGAATGTCGTACTGAAGGCCGGCTGTACAACGTGACGGGCACTTCAGTTGACGGTTAGGCTATCCAGGTTCCGTGCAGCAAGATAAGTAAGTCACCACATACATACATACATACATACATATACACAACACACACATACATAAACCTACACCTGCACTAATGTTTACATACAACGATATACAACGTGTTGTCAATCAGCCATATTCAACAAAGAATGGCCGAAGCATGTTGCTGTATGCACGGTGATGACACGTGGTGTGGGCTCAGTTCGCAACTGAATCAACCTGACGTTGAAGTTTACCATGGCTCAGGCGGTCAGTCTCCGGCCTCTCACCGCGGAGGCCCGGGTTCGATCCCAGGTTAGTCCATGTGAGATTTGTGGTGCACGGAGTGGCAGTGAGACAGGTATATCTCCAAGTACCTCGATCTGCCTCGCCAGTATCATTCCACCAATACTCCATATTCATTCGTCAGTCGCTGACTGCATATATTAGAGCGCCTGCCACGGTATGTCTCGCTCGGCGGTGCAAGTGTGCTGTGTGATGAAGCTGCTGCGCTCGGTGCGGCCATCAGAGATACAACATTGTATCCATGATTGTAAGCAGGTGAGAGCGTCGGTAAATAACACGCTGCCATCTAAATTGGTGTTCTGTGATATTTGCTGCGTTGACAACACAAAGTTACAAAAATGAGCCTTTCGTCACGTCCGTATGTCTGTCTGTCTGTCCACATGTCAACAACACTGGAACCGCTGGACGGATTTCCATGTCTGGAGCGTCTAGGTGCAGTTCGAGCGAGACGTTCGGACACCTGGCATGAACACTGGACACATTATGTGCGCAACTGGGGCGAAACTAGCTGAGTGTGTGTGGGGCCGAGAAATGTTTGAAGCGAAAGTTGCGGGAGCAACGGCAACACATTTTGAGTTCAGCACATTTCTTCATAAGTTTTTTTTTGGGGGGGGGGGGGGGGGGTGTTCAGTTTTTCTTTACGAATGAAAGAAACAAGCCCTTAGTTTCGTCTGTCTACTCCATCGGCCCTCACTTGACGGTATACGAGTGGGCCGAGATAGCTCAGTGGATGTAGCGACTAGCTACGGTCTGGACGGTCCGGGGATCGAATCCCAGTGAGGGCCAGATTTTCAGCACACGTCCATACCGACCGTGGGGCTTACCAAACTCCTGCAAAGTGGGTGTCCGGTCTCTATCCCGGAGGCAAAGCGAACGGAGCGTGGCTTTGACTACCCACCCTCATCTAACGCCGCGGTTAAAGAAACAGTAGTGTTATATCTCTACTTCTCATATGGATCTTCATGGGTTGTTAATACCGTATTCTTGTATTCGAGCCCTAAAGGGGCCAGTTTTTCTTGAGCAGATGTCTGCCAAATAAGCCGAAGTGTGGATCCACACAAGGTCTTGTAGGTAGCGTCTGTTCTGTCAAGGTTGGGTGCAAACAGAACACAAAGCACTTCTTGTTTCACCTCAAACAAACAAACGCACACTGCAAGAACCTTCTGCAGTGAGTCGCCCGACACTGTCACGTGGCAACAGACAGTTGCTTATGCTGCCCATTTCGTAGCAGATTCTCCGAATATTCTGGATTCGCAGGCCGTGCTTGGATAAAATTCACTGACTTCACATCGACCAGCCGGTGGCGTATGGTCGAGGGGGAGGGGCGTGGACCGTACAATTTCAAAGGAAATGACTGTCGGACGTCACAGTAAGGGTCCAGAATACTGCCTTCTGCCGGAAGAACGTAATCGATTCCGAGAGAACCCACAACATATTTTGGTATTTTGTACGTTTGGAGGCGGACTGACCGAAGGAGTTCCCGCACGACATGATCCACTGTTTGTTCTGCTGAACGCCACTGCGACCAACAGCGATTTCAGTCACTCGGACACGCGTTTTGAGGCTGGACTTTGACTTACGTGCTGCAGTGCGTCCAAGAGACGTCACGTGACGCCAACTGGTTCATGTAACAAATGCAGCAGAAATCCCTGTCACTGTGTGGGCCCCCCTGTGAGCCGGGGGCACAGGTAACGAGACCAATCTGTTTTGTTTTCCTAACAATATTTTTGGTCACATTAAAAATGTTTTTCTCCGGTCGCACATTCCTCCAGGAGTGTGCAGAGCGACAGAAACTGTCGAACCGCGCCCCCTCGCACAAACAGTAACCGGGCGACGACATTAACCACCTCTCCTCATCCTACCAACCGGATGATAGTTTAGCCATTCTACCCCTCTGGTTATTACGTCATTCGGCGCGTCAAGAGTACTTGAGAGAGGTCACGTGACACCCGTAACAGCCACGTTTTCTGTATTTAAGCTGGCCTTTGCAGTTTATCTTACTCGATATGGAAGGGGGTGTGACGCTTCCAATTATTGTCGTTATCATTAGCTGAGTTAGCAATAAGATTAGTAATATCAATCTTTGTAACTTTATGTTGGTGTGAAACTTGGTCTCTCACATTAACGGAACACCATATACAGAGGGTGTACGAGAAGAGGGTGCTGAAGGTGATATTTCGGTCGCAGAAGGAGGAGGTAGCAGGATTCTGGAGGAAACTGCATCATGAGGCCAAATATTGTAGGGGCGATCAAATGTAAGAGGATATGATGGGCATGTCATGTGGCACGCAAGGTAGTCAAGAGAAATACGTACAGTATTTTGGTTGGGAAATCTGCAGGAAAGAAACCACTTGGAAGACCTAAGCTTAGAGGGGAGGATAAGGTTAAAAGGGGCTTAAAGAAACAGGATGGAAGGGGTAGACTGGAGTGATGTGGTGATTCAGGACTGGGGCAAGTGGCGGGCTTTTGTGAAAACGGTTATGAACCGTCGGTATTCATGAAATGCAGGGAATCTGACTAGCAAAGTGACACTGCGAAAGGTTTCTCTCCCAGTACTTATGTTTATCCCTGTCAGTACCATTCCACCTACGCTCCATACCCATTCATTCATCTACCACCCACGCTATATAATGTTTCTCTCCCAGTACTTCAGTTTTCCCCTGTCAGTACCATTCCACCAATGTCCCATACCCATTCATTCACCTACCACCCACGCTATGTAATGTTTCTCTCCCAGTACTTCAGTTTTCCCCTGTCAGTACCATTCCACCATCGCTCCATACCCATCCATTCACCTACCACCCGTGCTATATAATGTTTCTCTCCCAGTACTTCAGTTTTCCCCTGTCAGTACCATTCCACCTACGCTCCATACCCATTCATTCACCTACCACCCACGCTATATAATGTTTCTCTCCCAGTACTTCAGTTTTCCCCTGTCAGTACCATTCCACCAATGCCCCATACCCATTCATTCACCTACCACCCA
>Ga0123355_10019442_pt1 | contig 10817 bp, 10 predicted proteins | sample TergutEmb28metaG_3_FD_89872 | JGI IMG/M metagenome (GOLD analysis project Ga0123355, IMG submission 89872) | Embiratermes neotenicus P1 segment gut microbial communities from Petit-Saut dam, French Guiana - Emb289 P1 | ecosystem: Host-associated > Arthropoda: Insects > Digestive system > Gut ...
CCACGGGTCACCCCTGGCCTGTCAGAGGTGGCGGCGCTGGCCCGCCCGGCCAGTTGGTTGATAAAAGTGGACTTACCTACATTGGGTATGCCCACAACCATTGCACGGATTGGTGCGTTTATCCGACCTCGCTCTCGCTGTTTGTCGGTTTTGGGCTGCATAATTTCTCGTACCCTGTCCGCCAAGGGCCTCACCGATGCCCGCTGGGTAGAGTCCAAAGACAATGTAAAAAAGCCCAGCCGGCGAAAATACGCCTCCCACTGGGCAGACACGGCCTTGTCGGCCAAATCGGCTTTGTTCAGTACGAGCAAGCGCAGCTTACCACGTGCCAGCTCGTCAATATCAGGGTTTTTGCTGCTTAAGGGTACGCGGGCATCCAATAGTTCAATCACCACATCTACAATACCCAACTGGGTTTGGAGCATCCGCTTGGTTTTGGTCATATGCCCCGGATACCACTGAATTTGCATGAGATTTCCTCCTCCAAAAAGTGAAAGAGGCTAATCCACCTGCCCTAGGGAGTCCATAGGCCATATCCTAACCAGTACCCGGCCGATAATATCCCTGTTTAAAATGGTGCCTACACTGGCATATCGGCTGTCCTTGCTTCCGTTGCGGTTGTCGCCAAGCACAAAAACGCGCCCTTCTTCCACGGTAACAGGAAAATTTACATTGCCAGTGGCCAGCACCAACTCATGAGAAAATGCGTCATCCAAAGGCTCGCCGTTTACAATAAAACGCCCACCCACCATGTCAACCACATCGCCGTAAACACCTATAACCCGCTTGATATAATGATCAGACGGGTTATTTGGATAGGGAAATGCCACAATGTCACCGACCCGGGGCTCACCAAATACAACAGCAGCCCGGTTAAGGATTACCCTGTCACCGTCACTTAAAGTGGGCATCATGGAACCCCCGGAAACATGCGCAACCCTAAACACAAACATGCGCAGGACAAAAAACAACAGCAAAGCCAGCCCTATTGAAAAAATCCATTCGATTAGTCCCCTAAGCATGGGGTTATCGATACGATTTTTAAGCATCAGACGTTCTTGGCCTTTGTATAGATTGCTTCCTTGACCTTTGCTGCCTTACCAATGCGGTCACGCAGGTAGAACAGCTTTGCACGGCGCACAACACCGCGGCGCACAACTTCTACCCTGTCTACTCTTGGGGAATGCAGGGGCCAGGTCTTCTCCACCCCAACACCATAGGACAGACGCCTTACAGTGAAGGTTTCGCGAAGGCCGCCATGTTGGCGCTTAAGCACCACGCCTTCAAATACCTGGATTCTTTCTTTTGCGCCTTCAACAATTTTGGCGTGGACTCGTACCGTGTCGCCGATGTTAAAAGAAGGAACAGATTCTTTAATCTGCTCTTGCTCAAGTTCCTTTATAAGTTTGTGCATATAAATGCCTCCTTTTTCAATGGGGCTCATCCAGGTTGCATGGGCGAGCAATAAACATGCCTTTGCCGTTATAAAACAATAACGTAGCCTGTGGCGCACACAAATAACACCGCCGCCAGGGCAGAGCAGTATTATACAGATAGCGAGGGGTTCAGTCAAATTTTCTGTGATTATGGCGGTTTCGACATCGGTACGTGAAATCAGTAATGACTTATAGAGGCTTAGCCGTAACATCACACACGATATGGCACCTATGCGCTGCCGCCACATATTGGGCAAATCCCCATATTAAACATAGGTTACATGGTCAAAAAGCACTTCACAAATACAGCTGAGTGTGATACATTTCCTTTAGAATTTATTTTTCCGCAAATATGAGGTGATATGCGATGTATCAATACAAAAGGCCTCCCAAGCCCAATAAACCCAAAATACCAAAGCTACTATATATTACGCTTGCTGTTATATTAATAATTTCTATCGGTATCATTGCAAACTATATTGCCGAGGATTTTAGGCATGCCCATGGGCTTGATGTTATTGCCTATTCTCCAACGCTTACCCCTGCGCCAACACCGGTACCCACCCCAACCCCTGTCCCGGTGGTCACATATATCCCCGAGCCAGAGCCAACACCAGAGCCAGAACCTACCCCCGATCCGGGGCCAACACCGCCGCCCAGGGTACCCAGGCAGGAGTTTTTAGATTACCGTGAACATTATGGCAATGACAATATCATAGGCCATTTATGGATACCCGATACCACCATAAATTACTTAGTAACTCAGGGTACCGACAACGATTTTTATTTGCATCACGACATACGTGGCCGTTACTATAGGCCAGGCTGGATTTTCCTGGACTATATGGCTGATGTGCATAGGCAGGACCAAAACTTGGTCATCTATGGCCACAACATGCGGGCCAATCATAAGTTTAACAATGCAAGGCATTTTGTTTTTGATTATAACTTTTTCCGCAACAACCGATATATCTATTTCAACACCATTTATGCGGACTATGTATTCGAAGTTTTTTCCACTTACATCACACATATATCTCATCCATATACTTGGCCCAATTATGACGAATTCCCAGGGGGCTGGGAATACTGGATAAGCAAGTTTGCGGGGCTATCCGTGCATTATTCCGGGATAACCGTAACCGACGAAGACAGGATTTTAACTTTGTCTACCTGCCATACAAACACGGCGCATAGGGATTATCGCATTGTTGTTCATGCGCGACTAATAAGCGAGACCTTCCCCCATTTGGACGGTGAAGATGAAAACTATGCCCCTTATGATTACGCCCCCATTATATACCATTAATTTTACTATTACGGCTTGACAATTTGCGCGACAATATGCTAATCTCCCTTCCGTTGTCGCCGTGCTGCTGTAGCTCAGTCGGTAGAGCGCGTCCTTGGTAAGGACGAGGTCACCAGTTCAATCCTGGTCAGTAGCTTTTAACGCAATCTCTTGTAGATTGCGTTTTTTTGTTGAGTTTACTGGGGCTGCGGGGGATTTTGCATGTGTAGCAATAATTCATTATTCTATTATCTCCTCCCGCTCATAAAACGCCCCGTCCAAAAACGGCTCAGCCAGCAAGTCCATCACCCGCACGTAAACCGTACAAATTTCGGTATACTGGACATCTAAAATCTCCACTTCCCATTTATCAAAATTGTACTTGACCCGGTCAAACTGCGAGTAATCGCAGGTCACCCGGTACAACTTCGAAAATACCTGCTCTATCGGCCCGGCCGCTTCCATGGCACCCTTGGCGGCCTTGGTGTAGGCTCTCACAAGCCCCCCGGCCCCAAGTAGCGTCCCGCCAAAATAGCGGGTTACAACGCAAACAAAGTCTATAATCCCCGCTTTTTGAAACACATTAAGCACCGGCATACCGGCGGTGCCGCCGGGCTCGCCGTCATCGTTGAAGCGGATGACATTGCCAGGGACAGAGTAAGCAAACACATTGTGATTAGCGCCTTGCTCTGCGGCTCGTATAGTGTTTATTACTTCTTTGGCATCGGCTTCGGTGCTTACCGGCGCGCAAAATCCTATGAAGCGGGAACGCTTTTCTTCTAATTCGAATCGGCCTTGGTTGGGTAGGATTAAAGGCATGCTGGCCTCCTTGTAACATCGTTTATTTACAACGAAATATCTACGCCATTATATCCCGCCGGCGGTAAAAAATAAAACCAGACGTCGTCAAACATGCCGCCACAGCAGTTAAAATCAACAGAGTTATAACATGTACTTCATCCAATGGAAGGCGTGGGATAAAGCCAATAGGCGACAACCGTGTCGCCCATTGCGGCACGTTCAGTAAATCCCCAAAAAATCCGACAACAAATAAATACGCAAAGTAGGCCCAACATAGTATAGCGGCTTTTGGCAAAAGTCCGATGATTAGCACACCCAATCCTATAACAACCCACAAAGCCGGCACATATACCATAATTGCTAAAAACATCCTGCCAAAAGTGATCGGTATCTCCATCATAAAAGAGCCAACCAACCATAGCCCTAGCGTGGTCAAAAGGGGCATAACCACGCTGGCAATAAAGGAGATAGTCACATATCCCGCCAAATAATTCCTCCTGGAGACAGCTCCGCTTAATATTTGTTCGGTTCGCTGTTCCTTTTCTTCACCCAAATGTTTAAACAGCAATATAAGCGCAGGCGCAATACAAATGATTATCAGAATGACGTTGATTAGCATGGTAAAAAGTTCTGTTGCAGAAAAATCAGGAGATTGCGGCATCATCATCCGGAATGCGTCGCTTTCCCCAAAGACTTCAGCCTCACCCAACAATCCGCCTAAAGCCGCACCAAAGGCAAACATCCCAACCGCCCAGGATATTAATGTATTTCGATTCAAACACCATGCAAGGCCAGCGGGTGAGCACAGAAAGGGTGATGCATAAGCCTTGCCCCGCCTTTGAGGGAGAAGACCCTGTTCCATATCCCGCCTGGCATTAAGCGTATAGGCTAGGATGCAAATAATCAAGGCCAAAACTAACAGTGTAAAAATCGGCCACCAACGATTTTGCACAAAGACTTCTGCCCGCATAACAAGGCCAAAAGGAGAAATAAGAGACAAAGTTTCACTGGCTTGGTCCCCTACAGCCCGTACTAAATAAGAACCCACAAGAAATAAGAATGCATAGCTGGTCGCGTCACGCGCCGAATGTGACAGTTGTGCGAAAAAAGCGGCAAGTGCTGCAAAAAATAAGCCGGTTGCACCCAGCATAGCCCCATAGGTAAATGCCCCCATCATGTCAATGCCGCCAACACCCAACGCCCATAGCAGCAAGCCCTGAGAAATAGCCAATAATCCATTTACGCACAGGGCTACTATCATGGCGGCATGAGGCATCGCTAATCGCCCAACTGGCAAAGAGCGTATGACTTCATATCGTCCTTTTTCTTCATCGCCTCGTGTATGGCGCATGACCAAAAATATATTCATAATAGCTGCAGCCACAAGTTTAAAAAGTTGTAATTGACTTGCAAATAAATGACCGGCTTGGAAATCCTCCACCCCATATATTGGCCCTTGCAAAGCAACCCGAATGGGGTTTTGTCTGGCTAGCAATAGGTTTTGCAACTCATCTGGGGTTTGAGCTTCAAGTGCCATAGACATACACGCAAATAGTAATAACACCGCAATCCATATGAAAGTAGTGACTCTTTCACGTCGCAATACAAAAAGGGTTAGCCTGGCAGCGCTACTAAAAAATCCATTCATAGCAGCCTCCTATTTGTAAACGGTTTGCTCTCTTTGCTTGTGATATTGGCCAAGCAACCCATCATACTTTTTCCCCATGGCCCGGTAATAAATTTCAAACGAAATGGTCCCCCCTACAAAGACAACTAAAAAGATGCCGGAGAACATTAACCAATGCACTGTACTTTCTATGGGGAGCCACCGGAAAAACCAGACGTTTGCCATGAGTAGTATTGCAAATGGGATCAAAAACACGACCATACGTGCAGGGTACCGCATTTCTTTAATAATGTAGTCAGTAAACGCAAGCTGCTGTAGAAATGTCCCACCCGCAGAAACAACAAGCAACGAGGCAAGGACAGAAATTTGTATAGATGTTTCACCTGTAAAAAGCACTATAACTGCACATATGACAACAGATGCTGAAAACATCAACGCAGTAGCTCTTTTCCACTCTAATAAACCTTCAAAAAATTTTTTCATGATAATGCTCCTCTCATTGTTTCAAGTTTTTGTTTGATTGCGATGGTGTATTGCCGGGAAACTGTGATTTTTTCGCCGTTTTCAAGGGTGCATAACATTCTGCCACCAAACTCTAAACGCAGGCTTTTGACCTTTGTAAAATTGAGGATACAAGACTTGGTGGCGCGGATGAAATCGTCCCCTGCAAGGCGTTCTTCAATCTCGTATAGCCTAAAGGGTGTTTCATACACTCCGCCGGCTGTGTAGAAGAAGGTTTTTCTATCTACCGTCTCCACATATAAAATATCGGAGGTGTTGAGTATAAATGTCTGCCCACCTTGCATACCGGTTACTTTTTTATCAATCATTCGCAGCCCGGCGCACATACGCAAGATTTGTTCGTCTGCCTGACGGCAGTTAATAATAATCTCTGTTTCACCGATATTACTGTTTTCATTGATGGTGATTTTCATGGCTACCTCCTCCCTTGCTTGCAAGCACAATTTCATAGTAATAGCTTGCAAGAAGCCTTGCAAGCTATTTTGCACGACCTGTAAATAACCCTGCGTGAGCTGCAGTATTTTCTACATCAAATTTTTCTCAATAATAAGTGTTCAAGCCCAATAAAAATAGCGCATACCATCTTCGACATTTGAAGATGATATGCGCTATATAGAACTCCTATTAATCTTATAAGAATGGGAAGAACCACTGCCCAATATAACGCACCAAAATACCGGCAACCAACCCAAAGAACGGGTTTTTAGTAAGCGCCGTCACCGCCAAGGCCGTAGCCGCTTGTGCCGTATCCTGAGGCGCTGGGCTTCCGCCGTTCATGAGAAACACGTTTCTCAGCTGTGGTACAAAGGTCGAGAAAAAGCCGATGATAAACAAGAACCCGGCAATGGCCTGCACAGGTACATATTTTACCGCTTTAGTCATAAGGCCCAACAGCAGCAATAATGCGCATAAAAGCATCATCACAACCCCTGCTGTAATCGGCCAAGGTGCCGCCGCCGTTGCCGAAATAATCGCCCCCACCGGTGCGCCGCCAAATATTACACTGGGGATGTCGGCCAGGCTGTTGATTACGGTCAGGTGGTCCATGTTTTGGGGTATAGCCGGTGGCTGCCCTGCAGGGGACGATAAACCGGCAGTGATATTGCCAAATGCAATATTTGTGCCTATGTTTAGGGATATAAACGCCAAGGCAAAATAAATTGCATTAATGGTAAGCTTCGGCTTCATTATTTTAAAGTCGGCCCAGTATTCCTTTGTCCAGAATCTTGGGTTCTCGTTTTGCTCCATGTCCCCTTCGTATCCGGCGTCTTTTGCCATTTTTAGCAGGTTAACACGGCGGCCTCGTTTGCCCGTTTCCGGGTCTGTTTGCAGGAATACAAAGTCAATTGTGGCCAAGGTCACAGATACTGCGATTACATAAACCAAGGCATGGGGGTTTGGGGTGGCTGGGAAATGCACAAAGGCTGCATGGGTTGCCAGCGCCGCCACAAATGCAATTGCGCCTGTCCTTCTGGCCTGCCTAAGCATGTCTACGCTTATGCCTGCCACCATCAGGCCTACACCGGCCATCATGCCCCATAGCACGGGCTGGCCGGCAAAATCGGCAATTCTTGTTACAACGCCAAACAGCCCCAGCGGGACCATTACCAATACTGCCAGCAGCAAGGCCGCAATCCGTTCGTTCACATTTTTCATGAAATGTGAAACCGTAAGTATCGAGGACTGGCCAGAAATAGGCGTTATCGACCTCGTAACTAGGCTCCCAACTGCGCCTACCAGAAATGCGAAGGCTGTCGGCTTCATTTTGTAACCCTGCGCTGCTGCCCATGCAAGCATTGTCAGCCCGTTAAGGGCTACAAACACTACCGCGACAACAAAAAGCCCTAGATCATGAAACATAAAGACTCCCCTTTTTCATATTTTGGCCTGTGTCTCAGGCCTAGCTCAATTTTATTCCTTATTGCGAAAGAAAACAAGATAAGATATATTCATAAAAACCGCATAAAGCCGAGAGGAGCAAAACCCATGCCAATACCCTTTAACCCACATGTAAACCCCTACCCCTCAGCCCGTAGCCTGCACTATGCCCGCAACGGAATGGTGGGGACATCCCAGCCCCTAGCCGCCCAGGCCGGGCTGGAAATAATAAAACGCGGCGGCAACGCCATAGATGCGGCAATCGCCACCGCAGCCTGCCTTACCGTTGTGGAGCCGACATCCAACGGCCTAGGCAGTGATGCCTTTGCGCTGGTGTGGACAAAAGGGGAACTTCACGGGATAAACGGCTCCGGCCCCGCGCCTGCAGGCATATCCATTGATGCGGTCAAAGCGCAGGGGCATAGCGAAATGCCTAGGCATGGCTGGCTGCCTGTTACCGTACCCGGTGCCCCAGGCACATGGGCGGCGCTAAACAAACGCTTTGGCAAACTATCCCTTGCAGAGTGTCTTGCCCCGGCGATTAACTATGCCAGAAACGGCTACCCGCTTTCACCGGTGTTGGGCAAAGCCTGGGCAGGAGCATACAGCCACTACAAAGCCAATTTAACAACGCCAGAGTTTGCACCCTGGTTTGAAACCTTTGCACCAAGCGGCCGCGCCCCAGGCGTTGGTGAAATGTGGGCCTGTGCCGACATGGCGGCTTCATTAGAGGAAATCGGGGACACAAATGCCGAAAGCTTTTACCGTGGGCCTTTAGCGGAAAAGATAGCCGCTTTCTCTGCAAAGCACGGCGGGTTTATGCAGGAGTCAGACCTTGCGGCATTTACACCGGAGTGGGTAAAGCCCATATCCGTAAACTATCGCGGCTACGATGTATGGGAAATCCCGCCAAACGGCCAGGGGCTTGTTGCGCTTATAGCCCTTAATATACTAAAAGGCTATGATTTTTCTCATGTCAATGCAACTGCAACAACCCGCGAAAACACCTGGATATACCACAAGCAGCTTGAAGCCATCAAATTGGCGTTCACCTTGGGCAAGGAAGTTATCACCGACATAAATTATATGAAAGAATCTGTAGACGAACTGCTAAGCGACAGCTTCGCCGAGCATCTAAGAAAGCAAATCAAACCCACTGCCAGCCCGCCGGTTGCGATTCTACCCCCAAAAGGCGGCACTGTATACCTAGCCACTGCCGACGGAGACGGGAACATGGTCAGCTTTATCCAAAGCAACTATATGGGCTTTGGTTCAGGTATTGTGATCCCGGGCACCGGTATCTCCATGCAAAACCGAGGCGGGGATTTTAAACTGGATCCCAATCACGCAAACGCCCTTGCAGGCGGCAAGCGCACCTATCATACGATTATCCCAGGCTTTTTAACCAAGGGTAGTGTACCCGTGGGGCCCTTTGGGGTAATGGGCGGATATATGCAGCCCCAAGGGCATGTGCAAGTGGTTATGAACATGATCGACTTTGCGCTAAACCCCCAAGCCGCGCTGGACGCACCCAGATGGCAATGGACAAGCGGCATGAACTTTGAAGTAGAGCATCACTTCCCCAGGCATATTGCCCAGGAACTTACAGGGCTTGGGCATAAGATAAATATGGCGCTAGACTCCGGCACTTTTGGCCGGGGACAGATTATACTGCGCAACCCGGATACCGGGGTGCTGGCTGGCGGGACGGAGCACCGGACAGATGGGGCACTTGCCGCATGGTAATAAGCCTTTTACAAAATCATCAAAGCTAGGAAATATTCTTGTTTGATAATCATTCTCGTTTCATCGGAGGCACTTATGACGTACCACTACCCTATATTGCTAACCCCCATATATAAACAAATGCTTTGGGGCGGCAACCGGCTAAACACCATGTACCACCGCAATTCGCCCTACGATAAAACCGGCGAAAGCTGGGACATCTCCTGCCGCCCGGATGAAATGGGCATAATCGAAAACGGCCCCGCAGCCGGGCTTTCCCTAGCAGACTATATCGCCCGTGACAGAACCGGTGTACTGGGGACGCGCTTGGCAAAGGAAGAGCGCTTCCCGCTATTGGTAAAACTGATTGATGCAAACGACAACCTGTCTGTGCAAGTGCATCCGGACGATAGCTATGCGTCCGGGTCTGCCGACACCGGCAAAACAGAAATGTGGTACATCCTAACCCCGCCAACGGACGGCCATTTAATCATAGGCCTAAAACCGGGTATAACCCAAAACGCCCTGCGCACCGCTTATGAAAACGGCACAGTCGAAGATTGCCTAAACCGCCTACCCGTTGCGGCTGGAGATATAGTAAATATCCCTGCCAGGCTGGTGCATGCACTTACACCGGGAGTAATGGTAGCGGAAGTGCAGCAAAATTCCGATATCACATACCGCTTATTTGATTATGGCCGGGTCGGATTGGACGGTAAGCCCCGGCAGTTGCATGTAGAAGATGCCCTGGCCGTTGCCGACTTTGAGGGTAAATTGTCTAAGGCAACAATCCCGGGGCTTAGTATAAAAAAAGGCGACTGCACACAAACATATGCAATCGCCAATAAGTATTTTGCTGTCATCAAGTATGAGCTTACAGGTTGCCTAGAGGAAACTTCCGACCCTGCGGCATTTTGTATTTATACATGTGTGGAAGGGGAAGTGGAGTTTTTGGTGCCGACGGCGTGTCATCCCCAAGAGATCGTAAAGTTGCCCGCTGGGCGCTCGGTATTTATCCCTGCCGGGCTTGGGCGCTATGTGCTGTGCCCAAAACATGAACGATGTGTGCTTATAAAAAGCTTTGTGCCGGATATTGAGAAGGACTTTATGGCCCCGCTTAGGGAATATGGCTATGCCGATAGTGAAATAGTTTCAGGTGCCGCTGTTGATTGGTGATATTGTTACAATTGATACAACCCCCCTTACGTTATACAACAAGTTCATTGCTACCGTTTATAGGTGGTGTAAACTCAATTCTAAATGAAGGATTGGCATTACCCTTTTCCAAGCGGCAAACATCGGCTTGCGCTATGCCTGCACGCTCAGAGAGTTGTTTTTGAGTAAGCCTGGAAATTTTCCTTGCGTCTATTACTGACTTTCATTTTCATCACTAGAAGCCGCACAAAAATGGGGCATCAAACCAAGGCAAGTTCAAGCACTGTGTTCAAAAGGAAAAATACCCGGTGTGGTTCGTTTGAGCCGTGCATGGCTTATCCCAAAAGATGCAGTAAAGCCTCGTGATGGCAGATATAAAAATTCG
>Ga0123355_10019443_pt1 | contig 10816 bp, 10 predicted proteins | sample TergutEmb28metaG_3_FD_89872 | JGI IMG/M metagenome (GOLD analysis project Ga0123355, IMG submission 89872) | Embiratermes neotenicus P1 segment gut microbial communities from Petit-Saut dam, French Guiana - Emb289 P1 | ecosystem: Host-associated > Arthropoda: Insects > Digestive system > Gut ...
CACTGCATCACACTAGCTAAAAGCAATCTTATTCAAATGTACATTACTTTTTAACTCACAACAGTATGAAGTTGTAGACAGCAACTATGTCAAGTGTGTTCTTGCAGTTAACAGAGCAATGTTCTTTTCTTCCCTCACCCACATTTTGCTTCTGAATGTACATCCAGCAAACCTTGTTAACCCCTTCACCACTGATCATTTAGTGACCAGCAATACCCTACTTGAATATGGAAATGAAAGGAAATACCATATGTATCAAAATTGTTTTTAACAATTTGTAGATGCCATTTTCATTAAATATGTGACAGCTGCAGTAAGAAGATACATGGTGCAGGGCAGTGGTTTGCAAATTATGCTGTCAACACTACTGGTGCTCAGTGATCTCAACTTACATGACATGGCACAAGTGCACTTGATTCTATTGGAACTTTACTTTCAAAAGCGAACACTCATAGAAGAAAGTATACACCAACCCTGGTTAACTTCTGCTGATGAAGGATCTTCTAGAGCTCTTTCCTCAGGTGGAATGTACTGTTCTCTTGTTTTATCTATAAATGGTGAAAGATGTGGTGGCAACACTGCTCCAAGGAAATATTTCTCTACAGGCAGAAGTTCACGTGCATTTACAGAATCAAATATCCACTGTGGCTGCACATAATATCTGCAACATATTGCAATAAAAAAATACCACTCCTACATCTACACCAGTGGTTTGAAAAATAACACATGAATACACTTCAAGAAAGAACCATCTTTCCTTCCAAACCGAAGTATTTGTAGCATGCTTATTACTTTACTTCGCAAACTGTACTTCTAATATAATAATTATAATTTTGCCACCTAGAACACTGTATAGGTACCTGATTTAACCATGCAAACTGTAAACTGTGCTCTGACAGTTACATGTACCATCGCAACCATTAATTTGAATCCCCCCCCCAAAAAAAAACTCAATAATGATGGTAAAACACTCATTTTACGAATTACTAGGTGTAGTAACAAGGTACACTTCCATATACTTGACTCAGTCACACATCACCATTTTTGACCTGGAGAAAGTGACACATTGCAAAGATGAGGATAAGCAACAAACACCTAAAAAAAAAAAAGTTTACGAACAGCTTTGGCAGTGTGCGCCGTGTATAACTTGTGTTACTGAATTCAATTCTGGGCACATAACATTTTGTTTCAGACATACAATAAAATTTGTCTTAACACACATTAAATGGACTATATCGCAGTGTTCCATTTCTATTGTCATTACTAAGGCCACCAAGACTACATGAGTTAGGCACAAAACACACGAAATAAAAAAAATTAAGTGACAGCATTTATTGAATTTTGGTCTTTTCTTAGAAAAGGAAATAATAAGAGTTTTCTGCACTATTACCAACATTGTGATAACTCATATGATTTCAGCACACAACAGTACTTTGTACTTGTAAATTTGTTGCAGTAGTTTTTCAGTATTTTGTATTTGTAAATCTGTTGCAGTAGTGTTTGTACCTCAATTTCTCTGTGTCACTCTCCAAATTCCACAAATTTTGTACATCAGTGATTTTTCCAAGGCTTCCACTGAAGTTGCTGAATGTAGTCCAATTTCTGATTTGTCATAAACTCAAGAAGCTCAAACATATCAAAATATCTTAAAACTAAGTTCGGTAAGTAGGAAGCTGATGATGGAACTTCCAGCCTGTGTGTCCTAGTGTATGTTTGGGGAGAGGAGGTTAAATCTTGCTGAACAATATTTCCTGACCACTTTTTGTAAATTGCTTCGGATGATGCAAATGCTTCAGAAAAAATAAAAACAAAAATCTCTTGTCCTTGCTGGGAACTGAACCATGATTCCTCTGTTGTCCAGCCCACAGCCTAATTACTATACCAACCATGCTCTCCCCAAGCACACTATAAACTATTCGCATATATGACCTTAATAGTTACTTTAAAAAATGAGCACATACCCATGAAATATCTGTTGAATATATATTTAGAAGCAGTGGTTACTAAATCTGAATAATACCGAAGATAAAGCTGCGTTGTACATTTTCAGTTTTCAAAATATTAGGTATGCACTGTGCCACTGAGAGATCATGCTGTACCAGAAATTTCAGTAATCCTAAACAATACAAAGCTGTACCACAGCAACACTTTGCCTGTCAACAAAGGTTCCTTCTCTTACAAAGACCGATTTCCCCCAAACACTTAAAACAACTCCAGACAACTGTCATTTTCTTACCTAGATATGTACTGCTTTCCTATGCTTGGTCTATCCACAATTTGATGTGTTATGCTCTCATCAGACTCATCAAAAGTGGCCCCAACAAAGAGCAGTTTATCCCAGGAAACTTCACCACCAAAACAACGGATTGTAAAAACAACAGGCTCACGAGGAACTTCCCGATTTACATAAAACTTCAGTCCCTTAAACAGATTCTTGTGTTTCTTTATTCTTTCTGCTTCCTGTTTCATTTCATCCAGTTTTGTGGGGTCATCAGTCTAACAACAGAAGGAAAAGTTACAACACAGAACTGAACTTACACAACATGCTTAGTTATGAACAATTAATTTCAACTTTGAAGCAGATATTTGAATGAAGTTAAATAAAGGTTCGTAAATATCACATGTATCAAAGTGTGAAGGGCTACCACCATGACAACCCAATGTTAATTGGTAGGTAGTCCCAAGTATTGTAAAAACTGAACTCAATGAATCATCATCAATTTCAAATGTACAATTCAGCCAGTCTTTACATTACAGCTGAATTTATCAGAAGTTTAAAAAATAGTTCATGTTCAGAAAGGCATATAACAAAATAACGCTGTCAGTGTGTATTAGGTCATGCCTTGAGAACTCAAATAACGACATAGTTCACTTCTACAGCAACCACACACACACACACACTAATGATAAATGACACATCCCATTCATGAATTAAATTATACTCAGTTGCCCCCTTCAAGAGCATCACAAAAACTACTGTATGCAAATCAATCCACTATTTTAGAGGCACAGTCTGTTTCACTGAATGTATTCTTATATCAGCCACACTCAATGATTAGTGTCAAAAAATCTCTGATTCATTCACACTCACTGCATGTTTTGGTATCATCATACCATCCTCATGTGAAATATGTATCAACTTATTTTAAACCATTCAAAATGCAATGTACCGTGTTTACTTGAATACAAGACAAGGTTTTTAACCTTAAATTTGGCGCTTAAATATGTTGTCTTAAATTTGCATATGAAGTGCCAAACCAGGCCACACCAAACTGGATCACTCTCAACCATACCATGCTGAGCCAACTAAGGCCTGCACTGCCAAATCATCATATGACATCTCCACTCTTCTGAGATATTATGCAGTGCTGAGTGGCAACTCCTTGCTGACATTTTGGGACCACCTATCAGTCTCATTTTCAAGGGTCAAGAAATCCAAAAAAGAGAAAACAGCACGATTGAAGTTAACTGACAGTCATCTTTTTTTGGGCCTGTCCATCATCTAGTTTTTTAAAGTAGCACAATATTCAGAAGCCAGTTCTGTTTCCAATTTCAGATAAAAAAGCACCTAACCTGGTGTACGCTTTATATTCAGCTATTCTCCACCACATAAACAGTAATTTGTTACAATATACACCTGAGAACAAATCTAGTCCAAGGGTAGTAACAGGAAAATGATTAGTGAAGAACTAAAAATTAACCACGAAGCTAAAAAAAATACAACCTGAACAAATCCACAAATTAAAAACCATAAAAAGAACCACAAACTCACACTGATCAGACCACAGACACAACATGTATGTCTAGAACACATGTATTTAAAATTCTTAACACCACTAACAAGATCTGGGGAGAAAACTGTGAGTTTTCTTCATGGGCTCAAGCAAGTTTATAAACCAAGAAATATGAATGTATTATTCAGTCAGTGTGGATCGTAACAGCATGACAGCTCATCTCACTGGAAGTGACTGTGAAGGGTTTTAGGAAGTCCTGTATATACAATGGAATGGATGGGACTAATGACATGTTGTGCAATGGCAGTGAAGAGGATGGGAATGTTGAGTATGTGTGAGGAAGATGAAAGGACCGACTGTGAAGATGGAGACAGTGACACTGATGGGTAAAGGTGGATAGAATCTGACATGCCATTAATAGTAAAATATTATTCTTAGCAGATGTTTTATTTCTGGGGGATCATCTTAGATTTGGATAACTAAAATTTACCTTTGGCAGACTTATTTTTCTGGGGAGTCGTCTTAGATTTGATTCATCTTGATTCAGGTAAATATGGTATTGTAGTCACTATTAAAATTATGTTGAAAATAATGAATGTTGGTTTATAAAATATTCTATATGTATCTCATCTCACTGAATTGCAACTTTCTCTCAATTTCTTCCATTATCAGTCCTACCAGCCCTCAAAAAAGTCACTGCCCTTATTGCATCCGCAAGCTCTATGTGTATATCGTCTTAAAAATGTGATTATCATTTGTTTCAGATATATCACACATACCCAGTAACATGGGTTTCATTGCTCATTTGGACTGTTTACTTCATAATCAGTACAGCCTTCAGATTACAGTTTCACATGACAGGGAGCTTTTAATATTATGAAGTTAGTGAAAATGATGACATGCAGACAGGTCTCGATATTTTCGATGAACCTACTGCTTTCAACCTAGGGGAATAACAACTGAGAAACGGAAGCAGCTGTTGCTCAGAAACATTAGTATGTACATACAGGCTACATAGTATTACATTCCATAAGACCATTATCTCAATTAGCCTTGTTTGTCCAGAACACTTGTGAACCAAAAATACTCATGACACAGTTAAAGTCACGGTATTAACACCAGAACTGTAATGCAGTTCTCAAACACAAAATCTGTATTAATCCTTTTTTTTATCATGTATTATTTGATGTCTGATTTTATGAGCATAGAGTGGATGTGTTATCAGCCAACCCTATGGAGATATGTAATAACATTCAGCTACAACATCACTGTCTACTCAATTATATGCACCTGCATACACACAAATAAAATAAATAACAAAAAATACAATACTGAACCTCAAAAAGGTTTGAAACATTTCAGAACAGAAGTGTATACAAATTCATAAATTCTGAAGTGACTGTTAAAGAGACTGTACTATTAATAAGAAAGTAAAACTGTTGCCAGCAACTAAAATTGTTTTTTCTTTTTCACCATTGGGAAATGGTCCAATTCTACTTCTTCCTCTGCTGCAGGATCACCAGTACGAAAAAGTGGCACATTGAGTGCTGCAACACGTTCTGACACAAAAGCTTCTTCATCAACCAGAGTCTTCTCTCTAGCATCATCTGAAACAAACATAAATATAATGTTTAGTATTTCAAATTTATGTCCTGTTTCTTTAGACCAAACACCTGAAATTTTCAGGCATGTTCGCAAAATTGTGAAAAGCAACTATTAGCTTCACCATGTCTGTCCATCTGTCTGCATGGAACAACGTGGCTCCTACTGGACAGATTTTAATGAAATTTGATATTTGAGGATTTTTTTAAAATCTGTCAGAAAATTAAAGTGTCATTAAAATAGACAAGAATAAAGGGTACTTCACATGAAGACCAATATATATTTTTGATCATATCTCACTCGTTTCTTCTTAGAATGAGAAATGTTTCAGACAGAAGTTGTAGAGAAAATTAAAACACACATTTTATGTTCAGTAACTTTTTTTGAAAATCATGCCATTTATGAGATAATGTGGAAAAACATTGTAGAGCGAGGCAGGCCATAGATGACAACATGGTACATGCGCATTGCATACTGGATTACTAAGGGTACAAATACACACACTCAGGTTATGTAATATTTAAGTTTTTACACTGAAATAATGGTTGCATGAAAACACCTCAATGCCACATTTTACGTAAACTGCCTGTCTTGTTCACACTCAATATATAGTTCCATTAAGTAAACATACTTTCACCACAAAGTCTTCGTTGAAATCATTTCATATGAAATTGGTCTAACATTCTTACTGTTACTACTTGAATTTATGTTAGTAATGTAATAATTAAGTTAATATCACAAAAAAGTACATGATAAAGAAGGTAGGTTACTGTAAATTTTATAACTGAACCCTCAGTAATGCAGCATTAAGGGCATGAATGTTGATAACACTGTGCATGAGAAAGAAAATGCTTAAAGTGGCAGACAGTGTAGAAAGGGATAGAGTGAATAAATATCAAAGGCAATGATTGACATTGTACACAAAAGCAGGAGGAAAAACTATCAGAAATGTATAAACTTAAACACCACTATTTATTGTACCATATATGACTGAAACTGTACCCCCAAATGTATAGCTAAGACTGTGATAACACGTGATGTACTAGAAAATATGAATGAAATGCAACTAAATTATCTCATTCATATATTACACTTAAAAAATCGGCATCTTTAATGCCAATGCAAGTATCATTGACAGCTGCAGTCATAAACATTCATTATATCAAATTTAATAACAGCAGCAGTTACTCACTCTTCACTGAAATGAAACGGGAAAGTAAATTAACAGTATGTAAATATTACCTGACAACACAGCAAACTTTGGTGGATAGTGAAGATTTAACAAATTGTAGAGTCTGAAATTCACAAATCCCAACATAACACAGTAGAACTGCACAAACGTTGACATAATTCGGAAATCTACTTCTAGCGTAGACTGAGGCTATAAACAAAGCAAATAAGAAAATATAAATGTGCATAAGCATATACAATGCATCACCCTTGCCCTCTTACTTCCGTCATTAAAATACAAAACAGAAAATGCAAGCTGAATTCTTAAACCCTGTTACATTGAAAGGCTCATGACAGATTTATGCAGCCGACTATATAGACTGCAACATATGTAGTACCTATTTATATCTACATTTTCCTTAATAACTTAACAGCTATGAGATATAAGTACAAACATATGCACCATCACATTTTAAATTTGTACATGCAAAATTTGTAGGTATTTTTACAATGTGATCTGCATACTAATTTTCCTACATCTAACTGGGGTCTTACTTATGGTTCAAACATTTTTATTACCAATTTTTTCTCTCTTTAGAATGACTGGGAGAAAGTTCATATGACTCAGTTCATTTAAAGTTCTAAATGAGATACAGGCATTTCAAGTTGGGAAACAATTACAGCCAGTTCTCATTACATTTAAATGATTACCTCAAAACAGAAGTGGTGTGGCATAATCCATGTGACATTCTGTCCTTTAATTTCAACTTGGAAGTAATACCCTTTGATAGACACAAAAACTTTTCTCAATGCCTGTGATGCAATAATAGCATGAAGAAATTCAACAGTGAGTCGACGACAAAGTGCTGACTGATCACGAGGCACATGCTGCAGTGAAGGGAATGTTGAGAACATGAATAATAGTGTAAGACAATCATCCAAGTCACGTATAGCATCAACAAAGGATGGATATCGTTCTTTCACTATGTGATCCAATGTTAGATGTGGGCGATTTTCTAGGGTTCGCTTTAGGGTCTCATAATCCTGCAATGCTCTTGCTTTTCCCATCTTCTTTGCAAAAACCTGTAAATACAATCACATAAGAGACAACAATACCAGACTACTCGTATTGAAACGTAATAAACTACTTCATTACAAGATCCAAATCAATTGACACACCAGGAGTATGTTAAAACATGGAATTCACAAGGTACACAACTTCTTTGACACTTCCTGAACTGGTAAGTATATTTCCGGCTTTTATAGATCCCATCGTTTGGCACAAAACTCTGCCATTAAGTATCTGTTCTCAGCCAGTTTAATTTGTCTTCATATTCTATTTCCCTCAGATCTGTTTAAGGATTATCTATACAAAATAATTACCAGTTCTGTCTGCAAAGTGCTGTAATGTAGTATACTACTGGTTGACTTCATCAGCTGCATTGCCAAAATTAAAATATGTAGTTCTCATTTAATGTTCACATTCTTTTTCCATTTTTCCAACAAGTCAGAATTTAGGAACAATAATTAGATTAACTGAATTTTCTATAGGTTATGTATGGTGTATGAAGTACAAATACAATATGAATTCTGTGATATCTTTACAAACAGATGCAACAACATGGACAAGTGCTAAAGAGCTCCAAACTATATGGCCATCAATTAGTATGTTCTTTTTAATAATTAGTAATTAATAAATAATAATAATAACAGTAATTATGACCCATTCCAATGAAAATTATGTTCCCCACATGGTATGTGGCATGTCCATTTCATCCTTCCTGCTTTCATTATCCTAATAACATTAGAGCACAGGCACAGACAGTGAAGCTCCCCTGTCATGTAACATGCTACATTCTCCTGCTTCATCATCTCTCCTATGGCCAAGTATGCTCAGCATTGGCAAAATAATACAGCAAAGGACAACGCAGAAGAACAAATATGGGGGGCCGAATCATAAGTTCATCTGGGCATCACTGCAAGTCATGGCATTGCACGTGTATGGATTGCTTCTTTTGTAACATTACAACGAAACATCCAAAGCAGAACACACTACAGACTGGTGTTCCAAAACGAACATAAACCAAGTCATCGTTATGGAACCTTTGTCATACCTTATAGTCCCTCAGTTTCCAAATTATAGGCTCATGCAACAAGAACTGAATATCCTTTAAGTGATACAAGGTCTTAATTCCAGTATCACCCTTTTGAGCTCTCTTTCTGTTACGTGGTTCCCTTGGATATATTCCTTTCAGTATGCATAACTTGCGAAAATCTTTTAGGGACAGCTGCAACATCTTTAGAGCCGTCTTTCTCGTCACATATCTGTTGCCTTCACCAGACTCATACTGCAAATATTAAACAAACATGAAATAATATAACAATAATAATCACCCTATTAGTTGAAATTCAATTAAAATTATATGTAATATCACTATGGTTTCAAAATTGTAATGCAATAAATGTTCGTAATGCAGGCTATAATGTAATACCTTCTTCTTCCTCTTCGATACCATGTTTGAAGTGTTAAAATATCTACGAAAGGGGGTAAGTTATTGTAACCTAACCACGTGTTCGTATCTTGTCACCAGCCGCCATTTGCAATTAACGAATGAGCAGTGCTGCCATTATAAGAATTAGTACGGAAAAAGGAATACTAACTTCTAAAATAAATCTTGATCCAATTAACAGGAAATAAATATTGTATGCATGCAACATTATTTTGTCTGTAATTTCTTAAGTTTAATAAATTAATTGTCATTAAGGAATAATAATTGTTGAATTGCTTTTCGAAACAGGTCAGATGGCAGACCTAGCAATGAGTGCGGGTTGTCATTGGTTGCTACGGCGGGAGAGTACATTAGCGGTTTTTCGAAAATGTACAAACGTATGGATGAAGCTAAGCTAGTCGTTCCACAGAGTTAGTGTCGCGAATTGGTTATTATTATATGCTGTGTCCAATGAGTAAATCGACAAGGATTGCTGTTTGGTTATTGTTTGTAATACTTTATTTCATAAATGCTATATTTTTTCTGCGTTACACCAATATAAAGATTAACGTTTTCTACTGTTATACGATCAATACAGTACCATAAATGCTCTAACATTCATTTATTCACCACATGCACGACATGTTTCGGCCGAAATTGCGGTCATCATCAGGTGATATGTACAAATATATAAAAGTAAACTGAGGTAGCTATCGTGTGATGATGGCCGTAGTTCTCGGCCGATACACTTCGTGTATGAGGCGAATAAATGAATATATGAGCATGTATTGTGTTGTATTGATCGGATAACTATAGAAAACGTTGATGGAACAAATACAACGGAATGATGTCACCCAAAGATGAAAATGAGTGATATAGCCTTCAGACCACCAGTTTTGGCGATATATATCTCTAAATTTTGTCGTTTGTACTAAGAGATGAATATCTATATTGGTTACGTTTTAAGACAAATTGCTACTAAGAGCAGGCTATCTAGAAATAAAATATTTGATGTAAAATTTGATTGTTTTAATTTTTCCAACGAAGAAAGTGCTATTTTACGACCTGAAGAAAATTTAAGAACACCCATCGTCCCATATCGGGAAATTTCCCATTTATTTAAAAATAGAAGTGAAATATGTTTTATACTTATATGATAAACCAATAAATGCACATTTAGAAATAATTTCAATCACGTATTATTTATTTTTAACCAACATGTTTCGATCACTCATGTGACTATCATCAGGGTGTTGGAATAAGAATATAATCATTGTACAGTTATGGTTACAGGAGTGACCGAAACATGTTGGCGAAGAATAATAATACGTGATGGAACATATTTATAAAAGTGTTTGTTGGTTTATCGTATAAGTATTTCTTAATACACGGATATGGAACACAAAGAAGTGAGATACATTATTAAGGTGTTCAGTTTATCAGTGGAATGGGTATTACCTCTCGAACAAAACGAAACACTAATGCTCAGATGGAGCTTGCAGAGGAAAAGAAATAATCCGGTAAAATCCATTTGGATAACATCATGTTTTAAAAAAAATAATAAACTTTCTTTTTACGTCAACATAAATAGACTACAACATTCTCATAGGTGACGAAGTCCATGTTTCTTTTGAAATAAATTCCTGGATTCCCCCCCCCCCCCCCCCCCCCTTTATAAAAAAATATTTTTTTTTTTATTAATATTTTTTTTTTGTTTTTGTTATTTTTTTTTTTTTTTTTATTTTTGATTTATTAGAAAAAAAAAAAACAAAATCAAAAATCATAAACCTTACCCCAACCTACACCTTTCTTCTGTTTACG
>Ga0123355_10019445_pt1 | contig 10815 bp, 4 predicted proteins | sample TergutEmb28metaG_3_FD_89872 | JGI IMG/M metagenome (GOLD analysis project Ga0123355, IMG submission 89872) | Embiratermes neotenicus P1 segment gut microbial communities from Petit-Saut dam, French Guiana - Emb289 P1 | ecosystem: Host-associated > Arthropoda: Insects > Digestive system > Gut ...
CACCCCCTTCTAGTGCCGCGGTCATGGAAGAGTAGAGCTATACCTCTACCCAACCTCTGGGCCACACCAGGCCTGTAACGGGATCACTTTACCTTTACCTTTTACATTGTGAGATATGAATCTGGGTAGAAGGCAGTGAATCTGCGAAACCCAAAGATCTTGCATTTAATATAATGTTTATAACATTCTGGCACTGTTACCTCTCTTGAGCTAGCTGAATTTGTCCTTTACTTTGAAGCCCTCTTTCTTAAACAGTCATTTTAATAGTTGAATAAAGAGAGACCAACTTGATGTCACTTGCTTTATTATTTCATTATTTAATGCTCAGCATGTTTCGGATGTTAATACATCCATCATCAGGAGCTTGCGACTTGTTTGTTGAGTTATTTCATGGGTTGTATTGCTCTGGTTCGATATGTGTTGGTGTAACGCTTTGATTTGGCTGTGGTGGTGTGATACCACACCACCGCAGCCAAACCACAACGTAACATCAACACACATCGAACCAGAGCAATACAACCCATGAAATAACTCAGCAAATAAGTCGCAAGCTCCTGATGATGGATGTATTAACATCCGAAACATGCTGAGCATTAAATAAAGAAATAATAAAGCAAGTGACTTCAGGTTGGTCTCTCTTTATTCAAATATCAAGATGATGCACGGTCCAATAAACATATGAGTCATTTTAATATTGTCTATGAATTTATGCTTTTGTATCCTGAACGGTTTCTGATGTCAGATTTTGGGATTAATTTTTTATGTATTTCGGTGTAGGTTTATATTAGAGATAATAATAGTTGCAATATTAACGACAAAAAGTAGCAACCATAATAACAACAAAATTTTCTTTTGGAGTACTGTGGAACTGCCCCAACTTCCATTACTTCGCTGTTCACCCACGACCGACTGCAAACGACATGAAATACGGACGTAATAAAAGGAGGAACAAGCTCACCTATCGGCGTGCTGTCTAGACCCTCCTCCCGCGTTTGCTTTTATGGCTGTGTTTGTTCCAGTCTTCTTTCTGTGTGTTTCACACTTATTTTTTTCTATCGCGTTTTATTTCTTTTCTGTATTTCGTTTTCGCTTCTCCTAATATGCGTCTATCCTGCTTTTACAAAAGTGATGTTTTTATTACATTGTATTCTGTTTGTATATCCTTCCCTTATTATAACTTGTTTAAAATCGTCACGCTTTGTTGTATAGTTTCATTTATCGCGTGATTTCTGTCTACCGTAATTATGATTTTGCCATAGAGTAATTTTTGCGTCTTATCTAACGTCATGTTTAAGGAAGCAAACCTGATTTTTTCTTTCCAATATTTAACCCATTTTTCGTGAACTTCAAATATAACATTATTAGTATCTACAGCATGTACACGTCATCGTTATTAGGGCTATAATTTTATTAGAATTATGCCTGACTGTGCTGAAATAAATACAAAACTTATGTGTCTAGCATTATTAAAAGTTATCTGTTAGGCCTTGACATAATGCAGTCTTACGGGCTGAAAAAACTCTTCCTAAGAAGCACATTTCCAATTTCAGGATCGAATCTGAAGATAAAGGCAGAATTTTCCTTCGAAATCTTAGTATCCTTATTCAAGGGGATACGATGTCACGACCTGAATAATGACGACCACGAACACCTGAAATATTATATAACATTAATTTGTAACTTTCCTTTGCTGACTTGTATGTGTCTGCATTAGTCGTAAGTGAACACAAAGCTAATGAAAACGCTGAATATCACTAACAAAGGGAAAGCATTCAGATTTCTTTTTTGTGCTTCGAAGTGTTTAAAAGTACAAGGAAGTGTGAAGGCAGAGTTTTATTCTTATTACATCTGAGTGCAGACATTTTGTTGTGTGACTGTTACGTGTAATGGGAATGAGAGTTCCAACCTGAAAATTATTATTTTAGAATTTTTACAATTTGAAGTGAAATTATGCAAAAATATCGTATTACAGTACAAGCTATACACATTTTGCTAATTTAGTACAAATTATCTACATAGAGACGGATTTTTTTTCTGTGGCGCTAGAGCCCAAATTGGGTCTATGCTACCTCATTTTTTTTTGTTTTCTAAATCGCACACACACATACACACACACAAGCCGTAGGAATCCTACGAACGAATGACCAACCAGTCCCAGAGGCCGCTACCTACACAACATATAATAAATACAAAAGACGAAAATCCATGCCCTCAGCGGGATTCGAGAACGCGATCTCAGCAATCAAGCATCAATAGGCTTACGCCTTAGAACTTACGGCCTTCAGGTTCGGCCTAATGATAGATTTGAAGAGCTTGGTATACGAATTTTATGCACCTAATTGAAGAGATTTTGGTTTAGATCATTTTACTGTTTGACCTTTGTGTTAAGCGAGATGAGAGATAGGTAGGATACCAGTTTGTCAGGTAACCTTAAATGAAAAGAGAATTTGGCATAAATAAGTGACGTTGGTTTTATAATATTAAAATGTACTTTAAATAACAGGATATGAAGACATGAACGAAACTCAGCTGGCTGAGAGTGAGGTCCTGTGAGGGGATTTTTGAGCTTAATGATAATTCGTGCTCTTACGTAAAGTGTGGGGAAGTGTGGGACTGCCTAATGTACTGTCAGCTTGTATATTAGGATTATATTCAATGTATTTAGATTTAATTTGTGCAAAAGAGGAAATACATGTTATTTATGTAAGCTGCAAAATTTATTACTGTCGTTAAAACTTCTAATCCTCTACACACTATATGTGAGTACCACGAGGTCACACTGAACCTACTTCCCTACAAAGATGGTGTCACAGCGCACTACGTTATGTATGAAAAGTTAAGATATGCAGGTCTTTTGCATAATAGAAGGAAATTTAACGAAAATTTCTCTTCAAGAAATGTCTGGCATCTAAATGAACCAATTCCATCCGTAGAAGTTCCGGAGTGTAGCTGATGCTTTGATATCGGAATTGTGAAGTGTGTATAATTGACTGCTGTTTTTTTTTTGCCGTAGGTCGTATAAAGCTTCATGAAACTTCAGCCTAGTTAAAAAAAGTCTGTTTACCTTTCATTATAAAGTTTTGGTCAGCAATGTCCGGTATAACGCTTTGGGAGAATACAAAGTGAGAGCCTGTTTACACCAACGCTTAATTTTTAGTTTTCAGCAATTTTGCAATCTAAAAGGATATATCTGTGTTACAGAACCTGATGCCTAAATACGTTAATTGTGGTCAAGTGTTCATGAAATGCAACTCTAAATAATTTGAGTAAAGTGTGGTGTATACGCGTGTAATTACAGCACGGCTGTTCTATTATATCTGACTTCTGATTTAAGAAAAAAAAACTTCCCCTTTTTTCTCTATAGTATGACACATTAGGTGTGCTTGGACTCTGAGTAAGCATGTTGGCCTTATGTCTTCGCTGTTTTAGGTGTATGTTATTGTTCAAGTTAATTTTTTTCACTTGTTCTGGAACTAAAACTATATTCAATAAATATTCTCCAGGAATTGGAAGTGCATACAAGCTCTGTGCTTTGGTCTCAGTGCAGTGAGATTCAACATCCCTTGCAAGACGACAGTCTTCATGTCGTTACCATGGATACATGAGGAGATTCCCGAATGTTCGCTTCTTCAGTCCACGCCTCATTTCACGTCTTCTGTTCGCGCGCTCTGTCGCTTTATGTCGTCATAGCAGATACATGATCCTCCCTAAGACACTCTGATTCAGACGTGACGTAGTATGATGAAGGTTTGTCGCTCTGATAAACAGAGACAAGTTCTCGAAATTGCAGATCATCCTCTTATACTAGACTATCTAGTAGTTACCACGTGCATCATCAATGTGACTTTAGGATTTTGCAACTCAGTACACAGGACTGCTTCCTCCACCGTTTGTGTGAAATAATGGCAGATTTTAGGAATCGGTTATACGGATTTTGTTAGAAGAAACTGACACATGGAAGTTCGGCCTTCGACTTTTATGAAAACTAATTTTAAGTAAAACGAAACAATTGCCTGAATGATTTTGTCTTCGCAAAATGTCATATTTGGTTATGAAAACGCCGGAAAACGGTGAATCTTATGACGGTTGAAATCAAACAGTTAGTAGTTTGACGTTTAATGTCAAGTTTCATTGCAGCGGAAAGAAGAGCAGTCCGCCCTTGTTTGAATCCTAGAATGGTCTAACGACAGACATTTACCCTCAGACAACTTTTTAGTGTCTCTGTCTTTCAGGAGATATTATAATGCCAAAGAACTGTATTCTGCTGAATTTTGCTTACTAAAACCTACAAGAGGTGTAACACTCAATACAGCTCTAAACGCCCTTCCCTTCCAATTTACAAACTCCTTTCACAGATAAATATCACTACTTATGGTTGAAAGAAAACGGGCCAGTTTCTGTCAATTTTTTGGGAATCTCAACTAACGGCACTGTTAAAAAACGAAAGTAAAAAAAAGCAGTTACAAATGAACGAGTATAATCACAACCATTCCTGTAAAGAAGAGAATAAAGCCAAGTCCAGAAACGTTACATTTAAAAATATTTTAGACAGTTTACACTTCCAACGTAATATTGTTTTGCACCATCACAGTTAGCGATCTTTAAAGAATCTACGAACATGATGTATAGTAAACAACCTCAATTGATTCCGAAATTATTCATGGGAACAGGCACGAGCACCGTGATATAGTAGAGACGCAAACTGTCTGTCAAATAATCAAACAACCAGTTAAACAGTTATACGAGGAATTAAGTAACTCTTTCCGAGGAAACCACTCCGTCTTGAGAAGGTTATAACTGCCCTGCTTGTAAAGAAATTCCTCTCCTCTGGCAGAACCTGAAGGCTAAATTATATTTATGTACAGATCTGCTATGTAGGTTTTTTATTTCATATCTTCCAATTAAAATTGTGTACACATTTTTTACACATTCTATGAAGTAACCTCAGGTTTCTGTACTTGATCGGCTGAATATTTGATGTATGGTGAAAGTTATGAAGCTATTCATTATGTCATTGTCCCCATCTTCATGCTACTTTTTCTTTGTTCCAACAATTCTTATCAGAAGTCTGCAGTCAATCACCCTGAAAATGTTCCATTCCGAAGAATCTGTCAAAATGCGTAATTCTGTGCAAAATTCGCAACATGCTATCTTGTTAAAATAAGAGTTGTTTATGAACCAATCAGCTCTCCACACTGCTATTACTACCGTAGCGATACTCTCTTATTGCATGCTCACGGCTACTATTCACAGCTTTCTGGCAGTTTTATCTGCTTGAACTTGAGGACTCGCCATGCCATGATAAGACAACAACTTTATTACGACTACTTTGTAAGTGAAAACTCTCTGCTCGTGGTTTTGTTTCAAGTAACGAAAGACAAACTTAATTTCTCTGGTTTTTAATAATATGTTAGTAACACGAGGATTGCATTTGAAGTATCTTCATTTTATTAGGTACTCAATCACGCAGTCCAGAATTTGCAAACCGCCCACGGAAATTTGGATATTTTACTTTTATTACTTAATTTTATCTTTGGATACTGCCAATTTTAATGTTCTAAAATTATATACAGGAAGTTTATATATTTCATGAAACAGAAATAGATGCCACTTAATTTTGCAGAAAAAAATATTTTGCCTTTTATAAAACTGATTCAAATAGATCTTAAAACTCATGTTTCTTATGCTTATTGGACCGTGCATCATTGCGATAGTTGAAGAATAAAAGACCAACTTGATGTCACTTGCTATTTTATTTCACTTCTTATGTGCTCAGCATGTTTCGGACATTAATATATCCATTATCGGGAGCTTGCGACTATCCTGTTGAATTACCACATTCGTCGTATTGTTCTTGGTTCGATGTGTGTTGGAGTTTCGGCGTGGTTGGTTTAGGAAGTGACATCAAGTTGGTCTTTTATTCTTCAACTATCAAAGATCTTAAAACCTTGGTGTAAAATGAATGTGCACTTCCATACATTGTTATTTTCTACCAACAATAACTTTATTCTCAAAGGAAATGCGTTTTAATATTTAGATTCTTATATACAAATATTTAATGCATACCTTGAATTTGCTTCTACCTCTTCACTATCTATTATTGTTTGACTGAAGGAGAGGCAGTTCGGGCATTGGAATTTTAATAGCGACAGCTTAAATCACAGTAGTACTGAGGTTTTATCAGTATCTCTAGTTGAATGTCGGTACAACACTTTCATAGAGGCTACGAACCTATCGTTACGAATAAATACCCACTTACTTCTGGTGGTAATTTTTCCGTTTTATCCATCTAAATAAATATTGCCTAGTCGAAATCTTTGTGTTACCCTACCGCTGTATATCTCACACAATACTCTAATATTATGTAACTCACTTTGATGTTTGTGTGACCGTGCATCATTGATACAGTAATATAAACAGCCAACTAGATGCAAGTATAATAATTTTATTAACAATTTCAATCAGCTCAACGTGTTTTGGGCAATAATTTCGTCCATCCTCAGGAGCACTAGACTGTGTTTACAGCTTGTGGTATGAAGCACCTACGATGCTGCCTGCTGGTGACCTGGTCACCAACAGGCAGCATCGTCGGTGCTATTTTTTAACTGAAGTACTTTGTGAAAACTCACACTCAAGCCATAATCTATGATTATGTAACTTAAAATTACATCATGGCATAATCTATCACTGTTTAACTCACAACATAACAGCTCACACCATCTTGCCATTCTAACAAATGCACCTTACAATTACATAATGATATTCTATCTTAACGCGAATCACAACGGCCTTGTGACTTCGTCTATCATTATGTAATTCCCAAGTATGTAGTGGCATATTCTACCTTTATGTGACAAAAGTACGTGGTGGTATTTTTCGTTATATATATATATATCACTACCTCGTGGCATATATTACAGCTATCAAGTGACAGATACTACACCATGGTAGCTCATAACTGCCTGATAGCATTCCACTATTACGTAACTCACAGGTTAATCATGGTAAATTGTACCGTCACATAACTCAAAATTACGTTATGATATTTTAACATTACGTAACTCAAAAATGCACCCTGATGTATATACCAGTACGAATCGCAGAACTATATAAAAACATACATTCTGCCATTATATAACTGACCGACACATCTGGTCTAAATAACATCATGAAATAGCTTCGTCATAAACTATTATTCTGATATAACTCACAACTAACTCGCGATATATTCTACCGTTGAGTAACGTAAATCCACATCGCTGTGTATCTAAAGCAGTATCAGGACAGAAGATAGTTCCCAAATATCTGTCAGAATAGCCGGGAAGTCTACATACTGAGATTTGTCACTTCGCCTTCTTAACACGAAGGGCGACTGCTAAATCTTAGACAATATGTTGTGATAAAGATTTTTAATAGGGTGTTTCATACTTATTCATATTATTATTGTAGAATTTAAGAATGTAAAAATTATACGTAATGAGATGATAACGAAAAATTAAGAGATTTCTTACCTCTTGATTTTTATGCCGTATATACTGGTATAAAACTTCTTGGACTACATTCGAAATGGAGACAGGAAGACACCGAGAAGCTGGTACTCATATGTTAATGTATGCCGTGTCATATACCAGAAGACTAAAATTTTCATCAACGTCTCTTTGAAAATGAGAGTGCAGTTCCTGAAGATGAGTAAGGATGTAGTCGCCTCGCGTTTGAAGCATCTGTTCCCTTATTGGCTCGTAGGAACTGAAGGAAAACGTGAGAAACTTACGTTGAGACAGCCGGTTAGCTAGTAGAGATTTGACCGGAACTGCTGGGTCAGCTCTTTCAGTAGTGCTTCTTGCAAAGCGATATAGCTTACAAAGTTCATGTGGCATTGATATAGCTATCACTCAGGGTAGCGATTGATATTAATTCTTAAAGAAAAGATCAGTTTATGCGACCGTAGTGGCTATGAATGACAGCTTGTAGACTTCCATTAAGAGCAGTGCTACTGGCAGGGAATATGGAGTTAAACTGAATGGCAGCAAAGAACCATCAATCAACACAGCAGCAGACCACAGCAACACAAATTAAAAGTCCTGCAGGGGATCTCACATCAATTTCTATCAACGGTGATTATAATCGAAACATGCGAATGTTCACGAGTGGCAATTAACACGTGTTTGCAATCAATATCCTTACAGCTTCGATATACAAAGCATTCCGTTTCAAATAAACGTTCTTTAGGTTCGATAGTGCTCCAGTTGTCCACATTCAAATAAACCGTTGAAAGATGAATAAAAATATGTTTGGTAACAGTGCCAAACTACTGTATTTTCATGATCCCATTAGAGAAGCCTATTTTGTACCAAGCCCGACTGTCGTTTAACTAACACGTAGTGAGTTTAAAGTACACGTAATAAAGAGAGCCAGAAAGCTGAAGATTCAAGTCTTTTGGAATAGTGCGCCACAGGAACTGATGAATAGTTACCGACGCTTTGTTATTCAGTGGTGGATTATAGGACTGATTGCAACTGAAGATGAAGGCAACCTTGGTAACAATTTACTAGTCGTCACTGAATAAAACCGCAGAATACTTGAGACTTGAACACCTCTGTGTCACCCTTGTAGCCGGCATAGTAATAAACCTACATTCAGCAAAGAAGACACAATTAGGAGATGGGCCACGAAAAAGGAGCCCTCTTTCCGTTTTGCACGTGTCCTTGTGATATTCTCTCTGGTGTTAGTATGTATATTGCGTAGAGTGTTTGAACACTTGGTCAACAGTCGTGCTGTCACCATGTTGAGGTATATCCGATGTAACATAGTGATTTTGATGGCTGCAACTGCGTGGCTGATGTTGTCCTTCAGTTTCTGTATCGTGTGCGGATTTCATTCGTATACCGTACTTTTCAGTGTCCCCAGAGAAATTTTCTCTGGGGATGTTTGAAAAGTACGGTATACGAATCAAATCCGCACACGATACAGGAACTGAAGGACAACATCAGCCACGCAGTTGCAGCCATCAAAATCCCTGTGTTACATTGGGTATACCTCAACATGATTAGACGCGCGCAGCTGTGTATTGATGCAGGAGACAACCACTTGCAACAACTTCCATGGTGGTATATCCTTTCAACATTTGGCTACTGTATTAATTTCTGTATTTACGCAATGCTACGGACCCGGACTACTTTTTCGTGGCCCATCCTGTATTATGGCTTCAGTTTTTTTTTAAATTCTTTTAACATTCTGTGACTAAACTTTCAGCTCCGTTTAATGCATATATGTTTCCTGTCTTGTAAAATGTGCCTTAGGATTTCTCTTCTGATACCCAGGAGAAGTTAGGGCGTAACGGAAGATAAATATGGAAAAAAATTAATTATTTTCAAATTTTGTATAAACAACTAACTCGTTCCACACCGCCAAGACTTTATTTATCAATTAATACACCATTTATGTACTTAAGAAATTTCTAGGTCGTGTAAGTGAAAGATCATAAACATATTCACAAAAGCATAGAGCTGCTTTCTGTACCACGACATTTCATACCTGTTCACACTTTGGCAACCTGACCCAACATTCGTTTTAATACCGTTGTCCCAGTTACGCTCAAATGGGTGATTTGCTCATTTCACGTCACAGTGTGCAAGCAAAATGATTAAATCTTGAAATTACCTTAAGTGTTACATGAACTGTTAGATCTGCGGGATAATTTGTGGTTATAAATCCTCGAAAAATATATAATAATATTACGACAACATTTCGTATAAAAAAGAACACGTTGGCCCTTCACTCTGCATGTCCTCTGCTGCCGATAATTGTAGTACGGTGGAGGTGGCTACGAGTGTATTTGTAGTTTGTTATTGAGACATTTCTGTGCCCAAGGTTTCAAGCGTGGCAGGAGAGGAAATTTGAAGGCAGTGTTATAACCTGCAGTGCTGCTTGCGTATATGTGGGGATTTGTTAAATTTATTTATTTATAACACCTGCTAGATTCTGTATACAATGCAGAAAAGTTTGAAGAAAATTAAATAATCTCTTCAAAGAATCTCTTTTATATCTTTATTTTTTCTTATGACCTTTGTTTTGTCTGTCCTCGTTTATATTTACTATCCCTGTAAACGTTGATATTCCCGTTTATCGTCTCAAATCTTAACATCACGACAACCGTCGTCATACGCTCCGAACGCTGAACGGTCTTTAGGCACTCGACATTTAACTTGACCACTAACAATAAAATATGACCCAAGTCGTAGTTTTGCAGAGACAGTTTGTGTCCAAGTCCCGATTCCATTCCTGGAGAAAGCAGTTTGATGTGTAAAATACCTCTCTTTGGAAAAATAATATTGTGGAAAATACTTAAGTTTCTGTCGTCCATAAAGTATTTTGTAATCTACACTACAAATATATCGTAGGAAGAATGCTTTCGTTGAATACTACAGAATTAAAAAACAATATTCCGTTAAACTACCGAATTCTGCTGCGTGATTCCTCGTAATTTTTAGACCATCAGCTATGAAATTAGAGACAGCAGAATGCCCTGAAACGTCGGCAAACCTTACCAAGTTACACGATGCTGCATTTCTTAAGACAATAATGTTTCTACGCACTGAAGTTCGGAGTTTATTTCTCAGAGTATTGAAAAAACTTGTCTTAGAACTCAATATGTTAAGCGTCTGTATGATTTCGTCTTTTGTTTTGACAGAAAGTAGGACAAAATAATAAGAGTGACTTTTTACTTAAGGAATAAACATAGAAATTTGAAACACACTTGTAAGTTGGCGGATTCCACCTCTCAAGGAATTGCGGAGAAAAATAATTTAGCCGTAA
>Ga0123355_10019446_pt1 | contig 10815 bp, 5 predicted proteins | sample TergutEmb28metaG_3_FD_89872 | JGI IMG/M metagenome (GOLD analysis project Ga0123355, IMG submission 89872) | Embiratermes neotenicus P1 segment gut microbial communities from Petit-Saut dam, French Guiana - Emb289 P1 | ecosystem: Host-associated > Arthropoda: Insects > Digestive system > Gut ...
AGGCTGCAGGTACAGTTTTTAATACTCCTGATGATGGGTGCTGTGACACCCGAAACATGTAGAGTAGCTTTGCAGTAAATAAATATCTGCATACTGTTGCATCTGTTGGATTTTTATTCACATGTAAAAATGTACTTTAGATGCTCCTTCATCACTGATTTGTCAAACATCATTCGATTAATAATAAATGGAACAAGTGTTTCTTGAACACAGAAAACGTAGTTGTACACAGTCTGTCAAACATGCATGTGAAAAGTACTGCTGCTGTTTAAAATTGTACAGGCAGTTTAGCTTTTTACATATGTGCTTGTGTCACTGAATTATTGTTTCATTCAGCGTATTTAGCAGGTTAAATACTCATCTGAGCTGTCACCCGCAATTTCCTCTGTGTTTGTTTGTGTCATTTCTACATACTTATAACTTTTTCTTTACTTTCATATTTCATGACTGCATCCCTTTATCCCTGTTAACCCCATGCAGTATTAAATTTAATTATTGCAGCACTGACCATGCCACTTTTGAGGGAGCCATCTCCTGCATTGTATGAGGGTTTACTCTGTTGACAGTATAGACACACTATTTAGAACAGTGGACTCAGCATGCCAAGTTTTTGTATGTGTGTCATCAGTTGTATAAGTACAGTGCCATCTGTTGATATTTTATGGAGTATTGTGTGTGTCACAGTTCATCTAGAGGCATATCATGTTATTACAGCTGAGAGTATGTTAAAGATGTATTCCATGTCCTGTGGTCATTGTACCCAACTGCTGGATGCATGGAGGTATGTATATTTGTATATATTGACTGAAAATCCCTGTTGTTTTGGACTTGGAAGATAACGGGTTTGATTTTCAGCCTGGATGTGGATTCCCATGTCCCTGTACACAATTGCTGAAATATTTGAAATAGTGAATATTGTTTTCTTCCATACTTCATTATCACTAATCATCTTATCATTTGAAACTCTCTAGTCTAAGCATTATAAAATAAGCCATAAATGAATATGGGAAAACTTGCTGTCATGAGCTCCATAATTCACACTTTCATAGTCATCATATTATTTCATGTTATGTAACCAACGCATATGAGAAGATGCTGTTAAATAAAATGACAAACATAAGTTTTCAGTAATGTGGACGCCATAACAGTGTGCTTGATACTGAAAACTGCTGAGAGAAGAAACTGCAGTAGAATACCTGTAACAGGGCTATTCAGTTTTGGGTCTGTTGGCAAATGTCCATCCCACAGGATTTTCCACTGGCCTGCAGGTGGACAGAATCATTGAAGACTCATGGTCCTTCATTCTGTTTTGTCCACTTGTGCAAGGTATTTAATATTCCAGCACATAAACTAGTTTTAAGCTTAAAATAACTACTTGTTTTTGAGTATTGCATGTTTTGGTACCAAACTATGTACATATTGTTGACCCTCAGGATACCATTTTGTACAGTGCTAAGAACAGCTGCTTTTAAAAACTGTGCATTTTGTTTCTTGTAACAATTTTATGTTGTAATGCCTGTAATATAACTGAAACAAAGGTATGTCCTTAATTGAGTTCTTTGTAATCATGCCTATGCAACTAGTCTCATATTATGCTGGTGTTATGTAAGTGTGGAGTCACATGCATTGGCCTATCCAGTGTGTTCCGTTCAGCGTACTAACTGAGTAGCTGTGATGTACAATGCTAAAAAATGGTTACAATGAAAGGATTAACCAACCAGAATTTCCCTTGTGTGTGAAAGATATTAAAGTAAGTTACAGAAACGTATTCATCATTTTATCATAAATTAGACCATTCTCCAGTACTGACATAACTGTGTAATACTGTCAAGACACTCATATCAAACAGCTACAATATTTTTAAAATACTTCACAACCCACAGTGCCAAATTTATAGATAGGTGGTTCTTTGAAAATGAAATCTCTCTCAGCTCACATGGAGAGCAATGCAAGTGGTTCTTACATCATTATTTCCCCGCACATAAGTGTGCAGTCTTGTCAATGCATCTGTGATGTGATTAAAGTATGGGTGTGACCAGGAACCTCAGCAAATTATGAAGTTCATGTAACCTTTCCATTGCTATACATGAGCTGTCTATGGACTTTTAAACTGGCATTCAGTTTCTGTAAGGTGCAGCATTTATTTCATTATCTTTCCTTTCAAATCATCTCCACATTCCACCCAGCTTCATATCCAAATGGTACCAGGAAGTCTTTCCTTGGTACAATAGCCAGAGGATGTATCAATCCACTTACCTTCAGCTACTGTTGGGGTCTAGAATGTGTGGAGAAATTTACCCCCATGTCATCTCAGTGCTAGTATGGTGTGGTGCTTATGCACAGAGACAACATTCTATTTCGCTGTTATAAAACTCTTCTTTGTTCTGTAATGAAATAATGGGGAAAAGTCCTAAGGGTAATGAGGAGAATGAAACTCAGAACTTCCCATGCACTGCACTGTATTGCCTCAAAGTCTCCTCTGGGCAATGTTAGGCTGCTCAAAGCCACCTATCATTAGCGAAGCTTGTTGTGATTAGGGAATAAAAGAAACACATTAGATGATGAAACATTAAAGTTCAATAGAGATGTGGAGGGTGTTGATCCCTGGGACTCCTTTCATGGCCTCAGGTTGCAAAGACGCACTGTATATTATTGACAATTTAATAGATATACAGTGGTTGCAGCATTAACTTTGTTTTGATAAATGTCATACCAGAACTATAAGAGAGTTCTTAGAGATACAAACTATGTTCATACTGTAAAAATAGTTAAACATTGATGAAACGTGTATAGTGTTCATATCCCCATGCAAATAAATACAGGCCACCACAGCCAACTGAATGTTACAGTTTATCGATGGACCACTGCTGCAAGTTTGTGATGCCCTAACTGTAATTACAGACCCAGAACTGGCTGTCCTGATAGGTTCTAAGTCCCACCATTAACATTCTGTGGATAATAAAGTAAACCACAACTACTTCCATATATTCAAAACCCTCCTCCCATTCTACATAATTCAGCAATGTGTGAAGAGTGAAATAATAATCAAAGTCACATTACATTAAGCATATATTAGTTGTTGTAGTAAAACCACGTTCATTTTAAATAGGTTAATTCAAAATTCTATATAATTGGAAGCATGTGACAATCCCCATGTTGAAGTATAATATACTGTGTACTTCTAAATGTGGGCAATTAGTAATTTGAAACTATATTACAGTCCTTAAATTATTAAAGATGAATAATACGAAATACAGTTTAAATCCCATTCCCCCCTTCGCCGCCAATTCAATTATAAGTCAATGCCAACACCCCGGCCTAAAAATTAGCGAGCGCAACCAATCAATCACAGGTGCTACCTGGCAGCAAGCATCCCGATAGGAATGAGTTGCAGCGGTATCGCCCGAATTGCGGATCATAACCGAACGACACCGAGCGGAACCGAGTCAGCTCGTGGATGTGTCACGTGATCCCAGTCTGCCATATATGGATGTTCTGTTTGGCAAGTTGTATATTTTCACGACTGTTCTTGGAGTGTTTTTCGAATATTTATACCTGCCTGATAACAATAATGGCATCGGGGGTGAGTGAAGGTCCTAGTGGTAGTAAATGTGTGAGAAAAGTCACAGCCAGTGACAAAATTCAAATTTAACAAACTAGAATCATTGCTGGCTTGCGCTTTGATGCAAATTGCGTTACGTTATATGATAGGAGTTTGAAAAATAAATACAAGGAAGGGATGTTATAATTACTGAGTTTCCAAAAAAATAAACTTAGAACTTAACATCAGTACTCCAACGATCCTCATTAAGAAATGCATGTGATTTTAAACAATCTCCTAATTCAAATTAACGAGTTTTACTGTGTTATTAAATGTTGACTATTGTGAATGTAATTTTTGTGTAATTACTGGATTTGTAAGGTCTGTGGGATGTGTGAATTGTATAGGCTTTACTTTGTACGGTTTATATCTCTGTTTTAGTAGTAATGGCTGATGGAATATCAGAAGCGCAGTATTTGTCTCTGTAATACATGTGCTGCTGACAGATGGTAATTTTTCATTGTATCTGCTGTGTTTGCACGTATGGCTTGTGAACTTATATGTGGCTTCACCTTATTTGCGATTAAATGAGATATACGGTTCTCAAAGCCATGAACTTTTAACTATATGGTCTTGAACGTTGTGACATCCTTTAATCAGGTAAATAGATAATCATGTCTTGAAGGAAAATGACCACACCCATCTTGGCCATGAGCTCTCAGCCCCCGTTACTGGTCTCTCTTCCGTAACATCTTACCATCTTTCCCTCTCACTTCACTCTTTTACTGTTAAGATAGAGAGCGCAAGTTCCTCCAAAATGCTGTTCCATATTGACCAGACTAAACTGCATCATAGGCCAGAATGCTGTGATCCTACTTTAAATTACCATATTGACCTGAATACAAGATGGGGCTTTTTTTTTCTAAAAATTTGTTTAAATATGTGGTCTCATCTAGAATTCGCATACCAAGCGCCAAGTTCAGACCGACCATGCTGAGACAAAACCAAGACACAGTATACCTAATTGTCATGAGTGTTGTCAAAATTGAGAACAGAGCATCTGAAAGTGTTGCTGTTCATACATTGGGCTATTAATATTTACAAATTGGATCAGTGTAAGTCATGATGTCAACTTTAAACTAATTCTGATTAACAATGCAAAGAAAATGAATAATTGCAATGCAGCAAGATAGTTCAGTCTTTTGGAAACAAAATTGTGAAGTGAGCAACGTAATGAGAAGCTGATAATGCAAGCAATACCTGAACATGTTTCAGAGAGCCCAAGCATGGCTGTTTCCATAAATTGAGTGTGTGCACTTAAGAAGAAACGGGGAGTGCAAATTGTTTGTGATGATAAAAAAAAATGAAGTGTAGAAACCTGTCAAATCAGACATCAAATGCAGTATCAGCTCAAGGCCAGCATGGGTTGGGGTATAAATACAGTGTGAAGGAACAGGTTGTCTTCTTCACAGAACTTCACACTGCCAGCAATTTCCAGCATACTTCCAGGAGAAGCTTGCTAACTTTCAGTAACATGTGACTGGACTTGGCAATATGAAAAATTACATCATGAGCCAAATAGGAAATGTCAACAAAACACCATTGGACTTCAGTATGCCATGAAATACTATTGATGTTGATGTGGCAATAACTGTGCTGATGAAAACATCAGGTAACTACAAGATGTGAACAACAATAATGTTGACGTATTAGCAGATGGTGGCAAGTTACCATTATACATGATTTTGAATCGCAAAACAGCGCCCAAGAAACGGTTTCTTAGATGAGTATTTGTCATATGCCAGCGTAAAGGTAACATGACTGCAGAACTTATGAAGGATTGGCTGCCAGTGGTGTGGAACAGACAGCTAGGGGCCCTCCTGAGAAAACAGGAGAGAATGGCATAGGATGCACACGGTTACTTGGCACCAGAATTACAGCCACAGTCAGTTCCATATACGTGGACGTTGTGGTCATTCCTAAGAGGATAACCTCACAATGGCAGGTGTTAGACAACAGGTAGCAAATGCATTTTTCTCTCTAACAGTCTTTCTCTTATGTTTTCACATTTGGGGGACCAGACGTACAGGATTTGTGCTTTGTGATTTTCAGTTTAGGGTTGGGCATGGACTGAAGGAAATTCATTGCAGTGTCGCACTCAGAGTGTATGTGATATACGTCCACTACAGAATTTTTTAGTGATAGCAATAAAGCTCAATGAAAGTTATTGCGTTTCTTACTTGTACTCATGGAATGGAACAAATGAGAAGGGTGTGGATCCATTAAGTGGCCAACCCATGAATATTCCCAGAGATCACGGTTTCAGAGCCACCAGATGAGTTAGTTTGCCATGCCTGAGAAACCAACAACAAACAGGTACAATTATTAGGAAGTTTAAGGCATTGCCTGAAGGTGAAGTGACACTGTTTGGTAAAGGTAGATGGATCTGACATGTTCTTTGTATTAAGCATATGAAATCAGCAAAATATATTTTCTCAGGCGAGGTCTTACTAGGGCGGGGGTGGATAAATACATTTTCCCTTGGTAGATGTGTTTTATTTGGGGGGTTGTCTTTGATAAGTCATGTCGCATTCTGGTAAATATGCAAACTAAGAGTGAATTGTAAGTAGGTGATAATTACAACCTTCAAGTATTAAGATTCCCATTATATGTGCTGCTATGCTATAAGTATGACCCACTTGTCTTCCTCAAAATGCCTGTTAAATTTCACATTTACAAACATTCAGTTCTCAAGGGGAAAGCCATTGATACTTGTCAATAAAGAGACCTATTGCAGTGCCATTCATGACCATGGTATTGTGTGTAAAATGAGTTTTAGTGTGTAATGGTAGTGTAGTATGCATTCTGCAATTGAAATTGTTATGAGAAATTCAAGTTGGAAATATGATTCTCAATTCGTAAACTATGAAACCAGGGATGTACAGTACTTTTATATAAGTAGAGTCATATAATATATTAGTTAATGAGACAGACCTACAAGACTGGGGTCCATGAAAATAGTGCCTCCACTTTCACTGAAATCTCTTCCAACACTTAATACCCACAACACAAATGCCATCGGAATTTTGAAACACGTATCTCAGGTGAAGGATTATGATATTTACACTTCATCATATGGACATGAATTATGATTCCCTGCATGTATCTGTATTATACTGCTAAAAGTGCTCATATATGTAACAAGGCAGTACATACATTTACAGAACAAAACAAATAAAACAGACATTGCAACTGACAAGGTACACTTGAAACAAGTACATAAATTATTTACTTAAACATGCCAACATCTTTCAACCTATTGGCCAGATTGTACAATTTATTGCACTGCAGTCAGTTCTCTTAATCCAGCACTCACCGCACCAGACAGATGACGGATTATTAGACAGTACCTATAATGACCTGACTTCTTATAGCTAATTTTTTGTTACTGCTCCTATACTTGGTCTCCACAGTTCATCAAAAGAGTGTTCAATTTGGATATGTCCATCTGCTGGATCAGGATCATTACGGTCCTCTTTTGTGTTTTCTGGAGACTTAATAGCTGATGGAGTTGCTGTACAGACACTCTTGCAGGCCGTTTTCAATATGTCCCTGAGATCTGTCTGTTTTACTGATGAAGCTTTTTTCTGGTAGAAAGCCAAATTTCTGGTCATGAAATTACTCTCCTCAAGCGCAGGATTATGAAATGATAGGTTTAATGAATTCTGCTTGAAATGATATCCCTGAAGATTGCAAATAGGCTAAAACATGTTGGAATGTGTAAATAAATCATTCTGTCCATGTACAGAGTGTACCTTGGTTGTACTGACTGATAAAATTGGAGTACATGGTAATAATATATTACAAAATTATAACAAATAAAAGTAACATTTGCAAAGAAATATCTACATAACTTCGTAAGTGAACAACCATAATAAAATAATAAAACAGTACTTCAAATTCAGCAAATTGTAATGTGTTCTTTTAGTGTAAGGTGTATCTTATTTGTAGCATATGATTCCTCAATGCTGTTCACACAGCTTTGTTTCATTTGAAGAGCAAGGCAGAACAATGGATAAGATTCAGGGCTCCAGAGCTAGAAGTAGAAGAAGCCAGTCATATTTCTGATAATTTTTAGATCTGAAAACAAGGATTTCAAATCTCAAGGTACTGCATGGCCAGTGGCTGAACTTTAAATCAGGATCAATGATATTGAAGGAATTCTTTACTATACAGTGGAGCATAATAGAGTGAAGATTGCTACACAATCTTGAGTGCTATATTGTGCTTATTTTCCCTTGGGTAATGCAACCAGTTGTTGGCTGATGACTTGAATCTCACAATCAAAATCTCCACAAGTCTAAACATTCCGAGATTGTGTCTTGCTTTATTTTGCGCTGAACAAAACTGGTTCCCAGAAAACAAAAAGTTGATTATGTACCCTGCAAGAAGCAATTACTCATGGGAATTTTTTGTTTTCTTACTGGATAGTAAATTTCCAAATGGGAAATCAGATCACACTAACACAGATGAACTTCTTAAATGTGGCTTGCAGTATACTACACACATGCTGTGTACACTTTAATAAAGCACTTATTACACCTGTAAAGAAGATTCACAAAGGTGAGCAGTTTATTCATATCTGGATGTGACTTTTCCATTATAAGCTTTCCAAATTTTTAAGAAGGAATTCAATTCATCAGTCAGCACCCTCTTACAATAATCAGGGGATATAAAGTTCATTAGAATATACAATTTTATGCAACAAATTTAAATCCCTTCTGTTCCAATAAATAGCATTGATTTCTTCCAATAATGCTAAACATTGTGCATTTCCATCCTGCAGAGACAGAAATGGTGTCCAGCACTGCAAATGTATGCTGGATATTTTGTAACAGCCACGTCAGTTCCTGCAAAGATAAAATGAACACATTTCATTCACTCATCATTTAACACCAGAAGAACAGGATGACAGTTATGCAGTATTAAGCTATTTAGATCTGAATTCATCAATTTTTTACTCCTGGTGTTCCAAGAAAGAATATCCTGACCTCTAAGAATATCAAGTTGTACTTTCCCAACTATTAAAGCCAATCCAAAAGATCAACCAAAGATTTTAGGATTAATCAGATGACTTTAGAGTGCTATTAAATTTTCACAATGTTTAAACAGAAAGTTATTTTATTTATGACAGTGCCAAATCATGACACAGTATTCATGGCACATGGTACTCTAATCTCATAAGCTGACAGCAGCAAGAACTGTATTCTGTCTTGTGCACAGTGATACGTTGGCATACAGCCAGTCTGGGGCCTACACGAAAGCAGTGAATGTACCCACTTCTGTTGCCTGGTGCATGCGAAACTGAGAAATGTGACATATAACTAACATCTGATTTCAAGCAAGTAAACGAGTTGTTATTGAATCAGGAAGTGAAAACATCTGTTGTATATTCATCCAATTTAGTGCTCTGGTGGCACAACACAAGCCAGAGTAGAGTGTTTGCCCCTGCTCTATCTACACATTTCAAGGATCTGACCTTAAATTTAATACAAAAACACATAACAGGCATTATAAATTCAAAACACGCCCCCTTCACATTTTGAAGCCTTTTTTCATGATTGGTCAGTCTATCATATCCCACAATGTGGAGACTTTCACTGTCGCCATTACTGGGGACTGATGCAGTAACACATACTGTTAGCAGATGGATATACAGTATGTTTAAGGTGGTCTAACAGAATCTAGTCCCTGTGGACCAGGGGCTGGCACACCAGGTTCATTGTTTCTCAATCCATCTTTGACAGCAGTCACTGAAATTACTGTGTTTGACCACACCCACACAGCGTTTAGCTGTGGTGAAAGCTTGAGATTTTATATGCCGAATGGAATGGACTATTGTGGCATTATGCTATAATAAACTGACATTGTGTACAGATCCAGCATAACATCCATTCTTTACCTTGGGATATTGTTGCACTGTTTGTCAGTGTCACTGTATACAGTAGCTAGCACTTAGAAGAAGGAATCACATTAAAAATAAGAAATTAAAGGCATAGGGATTTAAACTGCATGCAAGGACTATTGCAATACATGCAGCATACTGCTTTAATGGATATGGCTACCATACATATTGGAAAAAATAAAAGATCAAATTTCAGAATAATGAATCCCTACTTGGCCACATTTGTTGGGCTTGTGTCGTCAATTTATCCTGAGCGCTATACTAGCAGTAGCATAGCTACTGGTAGGGCCTCCCATGCCACACAGGTCAAAAGTGATGACTCAAACAAAGAGGCATACCCTGATTCTCCAGGTTTGGTTTGGACATGGGGTAACAATGCCACCCCATAAAAAATAAATTGTTACACAACCTACAAAGGAAGCCAAAGTCCACCAAGGGTTGTAGTGCTGCTGCTGCTGCTGATGATGATGATGATGTAGTTTTGTATATACTTTATGACAGTATTTTACAGGAAATTTACAGTTTTGTACATACATTATAGAAATGCAGATAATGAGCACTGGGCTGTGTCTAAGATCTATATTTATGATATTCAGAGAAAATAATTCTAATGTCAATGCATAACACCTTAAAAGGTAGTAAAATTACTTGGTACATACAGGCATATTCTCACTCAAATCAACAAAATAGTTACCGCATTAAACTATATTTTGAAGGTACTTGGGCTCCTCCTTGACTTTTAAGTCTACGTAAAAATCTGTGATAAAAAATAAAGTCAAAACAAACTTTACAGAAAGTAGTGACTAACCTTTATTACTTAGTCTTGCAATTACTGTCTTCAGGGAATGCTTCACGTGGAGGCTTTAAGGTCAGCATCAAAGTATGGCGAGCGTAAGATTTTGATTTGCGAAACATAACATCAGTTCCATGAATGTAGTCAAGTATGCCTATCACACCATAGCATTGGTTGAATCTGTTGAAAACAAGACATTACATGCCCTTTAAAAAAATACTACTTTTATTGTTTAACCTTAAACAGTCATTATTTTCTGGTATTTGGCATCAATGTAATGTAACGTAATCTATTTGCATTCTATAAATCCAAATTAGGATACAATCCTGTGGATATAGACATTGTCACATACATACTGATATAATATACATAGTGTTGGAAGAATCTTAGTTATAAATAGAGTACAGCATTAAAGTACTTAAAACTAATTGTTTGTTTAAATTTCAATGCAATATCTCTGTTAATTAAAATATTCCTTACTATTATAAAAGGAATTTGTAAGTAAAAACCTCTTCA
>Ga0123355_10019448_pt1 | contig 10814 bp, 7 predicted proteins | sample TergutEmb28metaG_3_FD_89872 | JGI IMG/M metagenome (GOLD analysis project Ga0123355, IMG submission 89872) | Embiratermes neotenicus P1 segment gut microbial communities from Petit-Saut dam, French Guiana - Emb289 P1 | ecosystem: Host-associated > Arthropoda: Insects > Digestive system > Gut ...
AGAGGTGGGAAGTGGTATGACTGACAGATATCCCAAATGGACATCAAAATATGGGGAGTGAAGAGAACTTGTCATTGGCTGATTGAGGCTACAGGATAAAAAAAAAAAAAAGCTTCAAAACTTTTAAGATCATCTGTAAGTCAATATTAGTCAAACAGACAGAAACCAAGATCAATATAGTGCAAAATAATTCATAAAATATACATGGAGGAGATGTTCAAGCAAAGGCCTTCACTACAGGCTTGGTGGCCCAAGAAAGTGCATTAATCCCAAGTTATTTGTGCGGTGTTCATGGTACCAGGCAGGACAGCAGAAATCCCAGAACCAAGCTGCTGTGAAAACTGTATCGTTTTGTGGTGGCACTTAATATTTCTGTGTCGTCAGTATGAACCTTACTTAACATCACTCTTCTGGCACCTTGAATTTTGAGGTGGCATCTATCTTTTTGGAAACTTTGTGCATCCCTGGTAATAGCAACGTCATAGTCTGTTTCAACTGTGAGGACAAGTACACAGAACTCAGATACTAATGTAATGTAAATACTCTTATATTCCATGGGTATTGCAGAACTTGTTTACAAAATATGAATAAAAATTGACTGCAACTCTCGCAGTTACAGCCACTCCAATCCATGCACACTTTTTTTGAAGTCCCAACTCTTCCACACTTACACAACATTGAGGAGTTTAAGAGCCACTTGACAGCATATAGTTTGCATTGTCATTATGCTGACAGAAAATATACAAAATATGGAAATAAACGCTTTGTAATGAAACACACACAGCTCTTCTTGCCGTAAAATTATTGCACCTTTCTTCGAGACTTCTCTCAAGTGAAGCCAAATTCCAACACTATTTTGAAACTCCTACACCTGATTTTAACTGCCTTTGATTCAAACAAGAACATGTACAAATGAAATGCATAGTGAATTTTCCACTATTTGGCACACAAAAAAATTTTCAAGCCTGCACACTGTACAGTACTTTTTCTACTTTAAAATAAGGAATCTGTTTCCTAGCATAACATGAACTCTATGTGATATCCTTGTAGTCCACAAACTTTTCATGAATGAACAACAAAATTTTACATAACTGAGGGGTATTTTTGAAAAAAATAGGTAAATTTATATTTCAGTTGCAGTTTTCAGGTTCTCTATTTTTATGTATATGCTTCCATATTAACAGTTAAGCTCAAAAAAGTCTCATACAGGAAATTAATCACATTCCACGTGGAGATAAAACAATTCATACTTCCATCAACAAATGCAAGCTTGATTATTGTAATTCATGACAATGTGCAACACACTGTACATTTCTGCAGATGCAGTGAATTGACAGGATTCTGTGTAGCCCAAAATCCTGATTATTTCTTATTACTGTACCCATTAATATGGGAAAAATAGTTTCATCCAAAACCATGTTGTATTCCAACAATTTCATTCTTCTTCAGTGAAATTGTTTGTACCATTGTAATGTCAATTAATTTAATTTTATAACAGCTGAATCTGGTAATGGAACGAAGATAAATCTTCATGATTAATTTCCATTACTGTGTTCTTTTCAGACAATTTAAATTACTTCAGGGCAGACAGGATACATGGGGGGCAGTATCATCAAGAGAGACGTACAAGGAAATGTTATTATGAAATGACAGAATCACAAAGTGAAAAGAGAGATAAATGAGGCATGGAGAGACTGATTTAAAGATAGAAATAAATAAACTGAGCCAATATGTTACAGAATCATAAAGCTGTAGGGAAAGTAAAGTGATACCTCGGCTAACGAGTGACTCTGCTAACGAATTTTTCAGCTAACGAAGATTTTTTTTTGCTGTTTTCGGACTCGGCTAACGAATGTCTTAGTGGATGCGCGCGCTAACATAAAGCAGCACACATGAACAGTCAGGCCATTCTAGGAGCATATCTTTTCTGTCTGTATGTGTGTGACAAAGAAATGAGCTGACCACATCACATAGGGGAGACCCACCAACCCGACTGGGTTGTTTATGTTCAAGATAGCGAGAAGTGAGACACCTGATAACATAAGCTGCTTCAGATTTGATGATAGATGTATATCAGAAGGTGAGAGGGGGCCATCGCTTTGACCTTCTAGAGAGGGGCTTCCAGAGTGCCACAGACAGAAACTCTTCTCATACCAGTGTCAGTACTTTGAAAATTTGGAAGAAGAATAGTAAAAACGTTGTGTACATATTTTCAGTTTAATAGTATAAAGCATATAATACATTTTCAGTATAATAGTGTAAAGATCGTCAGTTTTTCATCCTACTTTCCATTCTCCTTCATCCAATTGGGTAGCTCTTCATCTCAGCCTTTGGTGAGTTTTTTTGCCCTTTTATAGTGTGCTTTTTACTATTTTATAAAACTTATCTTGAAATAGTGGGCAGCATCCAGAACGAATTAAATGATTTTCTATAGAAACCTACTGGAAATCACGTTTCGGCTAACAAAGATTTCGGCTAACGAATGTGATTCCGGAACGAATTATCTTCGTTAGCTGAGATATCACTGTACATGAATTGCAACAATACAGTTATGAAAAAAATTCACAAAACATTTAGAAATGAGATGTAAGAGAGATAAGAAAATAATCAAAGAGCACAAGACAGGAGAAATAACACACAATAAATATGTAAAATCACTGATGTCTCAAGATGGTTAAACAGGACACAGGTATTGCATGGTGGAGAAGTTGCTTCCAAATGATTATTAATGGGAGAGCCGAGAATGGCAGGCAGAACAGTTAGGAATAGAAATGGATGTAGAAATTAATATGTTCGTGTGGAACCAGCAATGGAAAGAATGATACGGAAAAGCAAGAAGAGAAGATTAAATATCAAATGCATTCATAAAAGCTGGTGGTTTAGCACGATGCCAGCAGCTTGACATAGTACTGTGAGACATTTGGAAGGGAAGAATACCTGGGGACCGAACAAAAGACCTAACCAACTGATTAAACAAAAAGTTCCAAGCATAACTCATAAAGCTTACTTTCTGACTGCACAACGCTATCACACACTTGCTGCTGTACAGATAAGCAAGTTGTACTTACTTTAAGGCCATAATCATTCAGGGCTCTCCTCTTGAGTTTCACCGAGATATCACTGAGGCTAGTATACACAGTATTTTTTTCACTAATGACCTTCAAAGTCCGACGGCCATGTGTCCATACAACATGAGAGCGTGGAGACCAGTTGAGTGTAATTCTCTCAAACACCACATAGTCTGTTATAGTGCCTGACAGGGCTATTGTTAGCATTCTGTTTTCATGCGTAGGATGCCAAGAAAATGACGTAATGTTATTCATTGAACCTGGACAAACCCTTCGTTCAAGAACAGAAGGTTCAACTTCATCATTGCCAACAACAGTGTATTGAATATCATGCAAATGTATAGCAGTGCTGTCCCTTAATAAAGAACCCAGAAGACTGTGCCTGCAAGACAGAACAAAAGATATTGCATTGCCCACATAACACACAGGTAACAATAATTTACAATCTATTACAACCTGTCTTACAAAGAAAAGCATGATAATGTGCAAATATACATGGTAAATTCATGAAAGGAAAAATATTTTAAGTATAGTCACAAAGATCCTGTAACATTACATTCAGTATTTTAACATTAAAGACCTAAAACTTTAGTAAAAGTGACCTACTTCTGTCACTTCACCACAAAAGCTGTACAGACATTTTTATATGTTAGGTTAAATGGGGTAAATGTTAACTGCTACTTTTACAAAATGAAATTAAATATGTGGTTATTCAACACATTTAGATTCAACTATGTTCAAATTCCATACAGCAGACTACAAACTAACTGACTTAACTGTGGTAAAAATGTAAGGAAAAAAACCTTTAAGGAGGGAGTACACAAATTTTCCAAAAAGCTAGGAGCCAACACAAAATTCTTGGTGCTAAAAGGTTTCATGAAACAAGTTCCATACTGAGGACCCAACAGTAGTAAGCAGCACTGTACAAAATTCAGTCACCATGGTGACTTGGCACCTGGGGTTTGTGCATGCCTGTGTTAAGGTTCCTATTCAGCAAAGAAAACAGTTTTTGACCTGTATGTTACACTTCCCCATGGTTTGGCAGGCGTGTAAACGAGAGCTGCTTTCTGCCACTAGAAGCAAGTGAATCAAATCCCATGGGGCCAATGTAAATGAAATAACACATACTACTATAAACAGCAACATGGTACTAGTTTATTGTGCTCTAGTACAAAAACAATTATCTGAATCATAATTAAAAAAAAAAGATTTAAATATTTGTGGATATTTCTTCATACATTAACACACATTACATAAACTGGCACATACATTAAACTTAATCTCCTCTGCCGGTTAAGAACTGAGTGTGATATAAATTGATATACTTCTTCAACATTAACGTTACTTTTATACTGAACATTCAGCCAATGAAATGTGAATGCTGAACCAACTCTTGTGGCAAAATTTGCTTCAATAATTGGCTCCTTTTCAGTTATCTGTGTCATACACATTTCAGCCATTCACTTATAACAAAACATCACCACAACAGTCACCCAGACTCAAAGATGCCAAACGTCTGTTCATCACTTCCAAGTAATCACCTTACATATCTCTGTGATCTCATATTCCATTTAAAACTTGCCTGAGTCACTGTCCAATCATACATGATCATCATCACCACTCTCATCAATTGCTAGTTTCTTCTTTTTTTCCAATTATTATTATTTCCCATATTTTTTATTTGCAGTTTCCCTCATTCTTTCTATTGCCTCTGTTGATGCTATTACATCTGTCCTATGCAAATAGGTTTTCTTCCATATTTTATGTTAGCAATTGTTTTACTTGCTCTAACAGCAGTTTTTAAAATGCTTTATTTTGAATGATTTGTGTCACTTGCATTGATGGCTGGCAGACAATTTCACTGGCACAAAACCTTCATCATGCTGATGTTGCTGCATTTTCTGTTAAGGGATGATGATGAGGAAGATGCAGCTTCTTCTGCAATAGACATGACTATGCTGCAGCTTCTTAGTTTTGTTTAAAACTTGACCACCTTTTGTATGCTTCTGACTAATCTGCTCTTTTGAAATGATGGTATTACACTAGGGTAGAATACTGGCTTAAATCCATTTTCCAAAACATTTAGATATAATTTGTGCACAAACTTTAATATTATGGATGAATAAAATACGAGTAACCATAGTTTCTTTGCTGCCATTTAATTATTTCTTCATTCCACTTTTGCCTTAAGTGCCTCAAAATGCTGGAGTTCTATAAGCGAAGAGCATGACTAGTGTGTGGTGGCATTTTCAAAACTACAGTATTTTCTTCTCTTGCTTCTCAAACAAGTCCTAAACTGTGACACCTATGACCTTCATAAATTAATGCTGCTTGGCCTTCAGGGCCAATGTTTCTTGTATGGTAGTAGCCTGCAATCAGCCATTTTCAATCACAGTGTATGTAATTCCACGATATTCTTCCCCAGTTGGTACCATTCAGGAGTCCCACCAATTTCTGCCCTTGAATAAAATTAATGGTGGCAAGTTTTCACCAAATGCATTTCCGGCCATTGAAACAGTCATGCTTTTCTTACCCAGACCACTGCTAGCTAAACAGGAAGCAGTACCTGTCTTCCCAAAAACCCAAATTCTGTTTGGATATAAAAAAAAGGTAGTTTCACCTAGGTTCTGTGACTGTTTTGGAAGAAGGTAACGGTGATGGTATCCTTGTGATGCCATGAAGGCATACAGGGGGAGTAGAAGTACGGTTTCAGTCATTCTTAACCCCAGCTCTTGATGTAGGTGAGTGGATAACTTGATGTACCTGCTGCTTTAACCCCCAGGTTAAAACTCCTGGTTACCCACTGAACAAGAGGTTAGGTGGGACCCAGAGCCAGTCTGGACATAGGGGAGAAGAGAAAAATATCTTTCCCTTGCTGAAAATCAAAATATTTTTTAAAATATCGTATGAATGGGTCAATACACTGTCTTCTGACAAAGTTTAATGCCATGCCACCTTATCAAATTTCAGAACATTTTTCATGAAATAAAAAGCCCATCATCAGGAACTCTTCTAAAGAGTGTAAGTATACTATTGTCATGAACATATGGACCTATGGCCTCCTAAACGTCATTTTTGGACAGACCAAAACACCAGTTCAGCAATATTTCTCTCTCCTTCTTAGGGGAGAACAGTTGGTTGACCCATTTTATGGCCTCATACTCCTCTCAATCCATTAACACATTTACATATTGTCAGGTACCACTTCCTTTTCAGACTGCACACAGACACTTGGAAGACAATCAGTTTCACGAATTGTCTGGTGAACACATGAAAATACACCCTTAGACAGAATCCTCCATTCAGGAAAATGCCTTCAATATTCTCCTACAGCAGCACATTTAATGCTACTGCAAAATCCATACACAAAAGGCATGTCACAATAAACTGTTGATTGTGAAGTCACAGCAGGAATTCAATTGGCCTGGCTGTAAACTCAAGGACGGACATACACAGTGTGCAAGGACGTTGCATGATGCTACATGGGTACAGTACGTGGAAGAGCAAGAAGGCTACATTTTTCTCTTGCCAGTAGCTCCACAACCATTCAACTTTGGATCAGGTGTATTTGGTTATACTGTTCAAATATGACCTATGGAACATTCTCCTGAAGTCTGGCACATTCCCCCTGGGACACCTGTACACACGTTCTATATGTGTTGTGAAAGACTGCTTTTTAAAATAACATAGGAATTAAACAAAATGGGGATGAATCACCTTGCCTTTCTGTGATAATGCACCCAAGACTCAAATGCCCAAAAGGCATTTCTGCTCCTCTACACCCGTTCAAGCATCTGGCAGGGTTAAAATGTGGTAGGTAGCAGCATTTCACAAGCAGTGTCTTATGAAAGAATAGCATCCATAACACTTGCTTTGAATTTAACCAGTCTACCTAATAAAAATTTTACTACCTGGTTGGACACCATAGCACCTTGGTAACAAGTTTACTCTGAGCAAGAGTAAGAACTGGTTTTTCAAAATTCCTTGTGTCCCATACATAAATGTGATTATCCACGAAAGATGCTAGCTGATGGTCATTGTGTGGATCAACTACAAGTCCATACACAGCCTTTGTTGGTGTCGAAGTAACTGCCTTGTTAGAATCTGCAATGAAAATTACAGAAATATTCATACAACCAAAACATTAATACAGCTTAACTTATAAAAATACCCAAGGTGTGATTATGTAACAGTCCACTGGGTGGGTCAACAAATTTTCCAGCAGTATATGTGGAAGCTTCTATCATTTTGCCACACAGCATATGTTGCTGGACATAAGACAGTGAATGACTTGGTACCAGAAAAATTAACATCACAGAGACAGGTTTTCTATACACAAAGTTTTTGTACAGTGTGTAATCTAGGTACAACATATTATGTCTTAAATTAAAACAGAAAACACCTGTAATAACAAACACTTTAAAACAGAATTAAAATCTTGAATTAATACTGGAGAATAATGGAAGAAAACAAACACTCTTCTTCAGATACGTAAATAATAAGTGGACAAATAGTTATCTGGGTTTGTGAAGAGTAGCAACCATCATAAACAAAAACATCAGGTTTTGACGGGGAAAGGTGTGGTATGTGCTTGTAACACTGACACATAATTTTTGGGATTCAATTTATAAATACTTCAAACAAGTTACACATTAAATTCAAAAATTTTTTTGCAAGTACTAAGTATCATGTTACAAACAGAGAAAGTTTGCTCCAACATATACCGTTCAGAACAAAAAGAACAGAATTATGTATCACATAATTACTCATAGCATTTGACAGAGACATTGTTTGCATCTGAATTCTCTTATTTTACTACACGGGCTAGTTCTCCAACACAAACTCTTCCTCGCTGAAGTGTAGCAATAGCTACATACTGATCTCATATGCACGAATTCCTATACCTAACTTTCTCTGCATTTCCTTCTCAGGACAAGCACATTACAAATGCAAGAGATGAACTTGTGTTTACTGTTATGATTCATCACCAAGGCAGTACTTTCAGTGGAAAAGCTTCTCCTCTCAACAACCAAATAGAGCAAGGCAAATAGACTAAACATCTAGAGCATGCTAATGCTCTTTTTGGACTGTCAAGCACTGTCTGTGTGGAATTAGTTCCTCCCGATAAAAAAAAATCACCATTATTACTGGAAAGTCATGAAACATCAGTGGCAGCAAGCCCACCAAAAACCTCTGGAACAATTACAGAATTACGACTTGCTCATTCCCCTTACAATGCAATGGTGAACACTGCTTTGTCAGTGCAGAAATTTCTGGTTGCTAAAAACATGGCTGTGATCCTCCTTACTAGCCTGATTTTGTCCCATGTGACTTATCTTGTTTCCGAGAATAAAATTGCAGCTACAAGCGTGTTGTCCCTAAAATTCAGGAACCATCACTGGCCATCCTAAACACAATTTCAAAAAGTCAGTTCCAGCAGTGCATTCAGCAGTGGCATAAACCTGGTCCTGATGCACAAACTCAGAAGGAAACTGGTCTGAAGCAGCAACTACCAAGAACAGAGGTAAGCATATATTTCTATATTGACTCACTCTGGGAGGTAGACAAGTGGCCTACCAAGGGTATGCGTGGAGAGAATATATTCAGACTACACTCAGGCTATGTAAGTCTAATTTCACACCATATGCAATCTGTACTGGTCTGTACGCAATTTGTGCTGTTTAGTTAAACTTGTTATTGTTTAATCCTTGACTATAAAAGACCATATTCAGGCCCTTGAGGAATTCAAAAATAAAACACTGATGCCACCCAAAAGACTGTTCACAGGATGCCAATGACAATTCTAGCCAAGAATAATTCTATAGCAACTAACTATTACTGTTACTAGTTAAGTCAGCACAACTTGTCTATCAGTGTGAGAATGGGTTATCATGGCAGTGAGCATGAAGTCTGGAAAGTTATGCTGTGTAGTCTGGCAGAAGTGTGCCAGTATCTCAGATGATCCTGCTGCCTGTACTGTTTGGAAAGATGATGGGAATGGAAGCAACATCTGTACACTTCTACCACAGTAACTCACACCATATCCCAGCAGACAGCAATATTCACTCTCTATCACAGTTGGAAGATTTCTGTTCCAAGCAAAGATTAACTCAAGAAGTCCCAATCACAGTGTCATATCCATTCACATTCTTAAAGGAAATTACACTATAATTAACCATTTGAAGTCTAGCAGATACCACCTGGAAGGCCCAGAGGAAGAAGGAAGATGGTTAGATACAATGGACAGGGATACCAAGATGTTGCAATGCAGGAACTGGAAAAGGCTGGCAGAGAATAGAGATGCCTGGAGGCGGCCAAGGCCCAAGTTGGGCTGTAGTGCTGCAGGTGCGGGAAGCCTAGTGGTTACTTTAGTACCACTGGGTTTAACAATAAAAAATTCTATATTCTGCTCACATAGTGCACTTATGTCTTCTGTACACATCTCAGAAAAAAGCATTTTTATTTCCCTATTACAGCATTAACTGATTGGTGTTTGTGACCCACATGGAATGTGTTTACTCCATGGTACAAACTGGGTTTTTATATACTAGTTATACCCTGAAAATAATTCGCACGTAGATATAGTAAACTATTTTATTTACTTGAATGCAAGACAAGGATTTTTCCCTTAAAGATGTAAGGTCATTTTAAATTTGCGTATGAAGCGCCAAACCAGATCACTCTGAACCGGACCACGCATTGTCAAGTCATCTTGTGAGATCTGTGCTCTTCTGAGATATTACATAGCACACAGTCATAATTCCTTACCCACATGTCAGGACATCCTATCGGGTCCCATCTTCAAGGGTCAAGAAATCCAAAAGAGAGAACACAGCACGACTGAAGATCAGTGACACAGTCTTTTTTTTTGGGGGGGGGGGGGCCTTTGTCCACTGCATATTTTTTAAAAGAAGAACATTTCAGAAGCTAGCTTGGTTTCCATTTTCAGGCAAAAGAAGCACCTAACCTGGCAGACCACTTAGGCTGCGTTATTCTCAATCACAGAGCACCATAGAAACACTAACTGGCTACAATATGTACCTGAGAATACATCCAGTCCAAGGGTAGGAAAAGAAAAATGGATACTGAATAATTAAAAATTAACTACAACGCTCAAAAATAAAACCTGGACCAATCCACAAATTAAAAACCATAAAAACAGCCACAAACTCATACTGATCAGACCACAGACATGATACAAAAATCAAGAACATATGTACTTAAATTCTGAACACCATTAACGCCATCTGTGGAGAAAATTGTGAATATTCATGGTTGCAGTAAGTTCATAAACCAAAAAATATAAATATATTATTTAGTCTATGTGGATCACAACAGCATGGCAGTGCATCTCACCAGAAGTGACTGTAAAGGGTTCTAAAGTTGTTGTGTATCCAATGCAATGGATGAGACTGATGATGATATGTTGTGGAATGACAGTGAAGAGGACTGGAATTTTAAAAGTGAGTATGAAGGTGGAGACAGTGACACTGATTGGTAATGGTGCATAGATTCTAACATACTGTGTGTATTAAGTGCTGGAAATTATTAGCAAAATATTTTTTCTTAGAAGATATTTTATTTCTGGGGAGTCTTCTTAGATTTGGATAAATACATTTTCCTTTGAGTAAAGAGAAACCAACTTGATGCCACTTATTTTATTATTTTATTCAATGCTCAACATGTTTCGGACGTTAATACGACCATCTTCAGGAGCCTGCGACTAATTCGTAGTTATTTCATGGG
>Ga0123355_10019450_pt1 | contig 10814 bp, 7 predicted proteins | sample TergutEmb28metaG_3_FD_89872 | JGI IMG/M metagenome (GOLD analysis project Ga0123355, IMG submission 89872) | Embiratermes neotenicus P1 segment gut microbial communities from Petit-Saut dam, French Guiana - Emb289 P1 | ecosystem: Host-associated > Arthropoda: Insects > Digestive system > Gut ...
GACGACACATGAACAATACAATAACCACTCACATAACATTACGCTACATATAACTGTATCACAGTGACGACACATGAACAATATAATAACCACTCACATAACAATTCGCTACATATTACTGTATCACCGTGAGGACACATGAAAAATATAATAGCCACTCACATAATATTAGGCTATATATAAATATATCACAGCGACGAACATGAAAAATATAATAACCACTCACATAACATTACGCTACATATAATTATCACAGTGACGACACATTAACAATACAATAACCACTCACATAACATTAGGCTACATATAACTGTATCACAGTGACGACACATGAACAATAACCACTCACAAAACATTGGGCTAAATTTAACTGTATCAGAGTGAAGACACATGAACAATATAATAACCACTCACATAACAATTCGCTACATCTTACTGTATCACCGTGAGGACGCATGAACAATATAATAGCCACTCACATAATATTAGGCTATATATAAATATATCACAGCGACGACACATGAAAAATATAATAACCCTTCACATAACATTATGCTACATTTAATTATCACAGTGACGACACATGAACAATACAATAACCACTCACATAACATTAGGCTACATATAACTGTATCATATGTACTAAAACTCACATCATTTTAGCCTTCCGGGATAATGTTCCTTTCTTCCAATTCTGTTATTCTTTGTAATGTATGTCGTTCGAAACGCGATATCTTATCCAGTAATTTAATACAGTGATCAGAAATGGAACCTGACTGCATCAAAATCAAAATTACAACCAGCAACTGTAACCAGAACGTAACGTGAAGCATTGATGTAGCTCTGTGAACAGACAAGTAGTGAGTTGTTCCAGTGATGTCGTGTATTGATAGTTACGATCTTTTGGAAGAATCTCCTGCTGTCAGCTTCATGGTTTACAGAGCGGGAAGTATTATATTTTGCTGTAATTCGATTTCATTTTTTCAGATTCAATAGTGTCATATTGTATATCTTAAAATGAACATTATCTTTTTGACAAAATATAAATTGAGAAAAATATTTGCAATAAACAGACGCACTAAACACACCAATACGTACACACAGAGAAATGGGAAAATTAATAAATTTTTTTCCATACATTTTACATTTTATTGCGTGTTACTAACAAATATACGAGACAGGCAAACAAAGAAACAAACCAACTAACTCATTAACTCAATCTCTCACTCACTCACGCCATATCTCAAGCGTGCAGTGACCGGTTCGTCTCCCCTTATGTCCGTGTTCAGATTCAGAACGTAACTCTTTATTTCCAAGTTAACAAAACAACACCTGTACGGTGCATCATTGCTAGCACTTCGGTCTCTCCCGGTTCACCATCGATCATTCAGTGCTCCATATTTATTTATATACAGTCCAGGGCAGAAAGTGGGTCTAATTAATTCCATCCCCTGTGGCAATGTAATTCAGTACTTCAATGCACCATAATCCTTACTGAAATCAAAGAGCCTGTCAGTTACACTATACAATTTACCGGTAGGTATCGAACACTGTGCTCTGTACTGTGCTTGCAAAAACCTGCTTGTACAGCATTGGATGTACACTGAGGGTTTTATAGAAATGGTAATTATGTTTACTTGCCTGGGGTGTCGACGGGTAATTACAACGAATTCCTTCAAACCGGATAGAGATATGGTTGACGAAAGTGAACAGAAAAGTTACGATAAACAGCCTAGCGTATCACGCAATTCTGATGGCTCTCAGAACTACTTATCCACCTTCTGCAATGCAGTTTGCCACCAACAAGGATTATTACCCTTTGTTAAGTACCTATGAACTCCTCACGACACTCTCATTACTATTTGCTGTCCCACTGACAGTTCGAACACCCTGTACATCTCGGTACACCATCAGTAGCAAAGCGACGTCTTCATAATTATCAGCACTTGCACTGCGATTACAGTGCCACAGTTGTGACACTCTCTGTGCTGTAACTGGTACAGTTAGTAGACGTATTCAGATTTATTGTGCTATGTGAATTTAATTGTATAATATGTCTTGAATTTGGATCATGAGACCACAATATACTTCTTAAAGAAAGCTGAAAAATATTACAATTTTAAACAGCAGCAAACTATTCAGTGTTTACGATAGGTTGTCCTTGTAGCAGAGGCATTACCAGTAATTATATACGGTCACAGTGTAATTATATGGAAGAGATTTTACTATAGAAGCTCATATTAACTTCCTTAATTCCAGCTGTTCCACACATTTCAGAGAAAAAGAAGTTTCTTTACCTTGTTCTTAGCAGTCGGCCATTTTTCCATATACACAGACCAAATTGAACTATTGATCTAGTACACACGTTACAACTTCAAGATCCGTTTTAATATTACACTTCCATATCTGTCTATATTTAATGTACAGTCTAATAGAAGTGTAGGAAATATGACTGTGAATCGTCACCCCACAACTTCTTGCAACCAAGCAGATGACCATTTCCTCTAAAGCGGTCGTACAATATAGCTCACAACATGGCGTCACACACCGTAAATTTCAGATATTCATATTGCTATACGTGATAAAGTAAATATGAAGATTACGAATTTCTAAACATTCCCATGCTTGATTCATATATATTTAATGAAAATTCTCTATAATAAAATCATCATTACAAAAGCTACATTTGCAAACTCCCCAACCCCTTCCTTGCTGCTCCACACATATTCCTAATTCGTCCCTCGCAGTCACCCTGTTTTGAAGTCCTAAGTTCAATAATCCAATACATCATTATGAAACAATTTCAAAAAGCATTTTTCTAACAAGAGTTCGAATAATAATTTCGGATAATTCCTGAACATAATTTTATGCAGTGAAAGATCCAGGAAACGTACTGTCATGTGTTTTTCTTAATGCAGAAACCAAGTGGATCCGACTACCCTTTAACAGTGAACATGTCCTACCAAACAAGCAATAAAAATGAGTGAACGAGCGGACTGAAAGCAGTACCAGAGCATTCTTATACCAAGAGCGCTGTCACATTGTACAGGCAATTATAGAATCAAAAAATAGTGCACTGACACATGGGTACAGGCACTGAAGGTATCACATAATAGAGCATTGCTACATTGGTACAGGCAATAACAGTATCACAAATACGAGCATTGCCACATTTTTAAAGGCACCGAAAGAATCACACAACAGTGAAAAGCTACATTGTTAAAGTCACTCAAATAATCACACAACAGAGAACTGACACATTGTTACAGTCACCGACAGTATCACACAACAGAGCACTGCCGCATTGATAGAGGCACTGACAGTATCACATAAAAGAGATTTGCCACATTGGTACAGGTATCACAGTATCACACAACAGAGCACTGCCACATTGTTACAGACAATGAGAGTATCACACAACAAAGCACTGCAACAATGGTACAGGCACTGAAGGTATCACACAATAGAGCATTGCTACATTGGTACAGGCACTAAGAGTATCACAAAAAAAGAGCAGTGCCACATTGTTAAAGGCACCGAAAGGATCACACAACAGTGAAAAGCTACATTGTTAAAGTCACTCAAAATATCACAAAAAACAGAACGGCCACATTGTTCCAAGCACCAACAATAACACACAACAGAACACTGCCACATTGGTAGAGGCACTGACAGTATCACATAACAGAGATTTGCCACATTGGTAAATGTATCACAGTATCACATACCAGAGCACTGCCACATTGTTACAAACATTCACATTATCACAAAACAGAGCACTTCAACATTGTTACAGGCACTGAGAGTATCACACAAGGAAGCACTGTCATATTGGTCCAGGCATTGAGATTATCTTTCAACGGAGCACTGCTACATTCATACAGGCACTCACAATATCAAAAAGAGAACACAGCCACATTGCTACAGGCGCAGACAGTACACCAAAACAGAGCACTACTACATTGGTACATGCATTGAGAGAATCATTAAACATAGCACTACAACATTCCTACAAGCAATCACAGTACCACAAAACTGAGCACTGCCACATTGGTAAGGAATTGACAGTATCACACAACAGAGCAATGCCACATTGTTACAAGCATTGTCAGTATTACACAAGAGACCACTGACACAATGGTGCAGGCAATGAGAGTATCACACAACAGTCCTGCCACATTGGTGCATGCACTCACAGTCTCACACAACAGAGCACTACCACATTGGAACAAGCATGGAGAGTATCAAAAAACAGAGCACTGCCACATTGGTAAAGGCACTGATAATATCACACAACAGAACACAGCAACATTGGTACAGGCACTGACAGTATCACACAAAAAGCAGTGCCACGTTGTTACGAGCATTGAGAGTATCACACAACAGAGCACCCCTACATTGGTACGGGCACTCAGAATATCACACAACTAAGCACGGCCACATTGGTACAGGCATTGAAAGTATCACACAAGAGAGCAGTGCCACATTGGTAAAGGTACTCACAATAACACAAAACAGAGAACTCCCAATTTGGTACAGGAATTGACAATCACACAAGAGAGCACGGGCACATTGGTACAGACACTGACAGTATCACACAACAGAGCACTGCAACATTGGTAAAGAAACGGACCGTATCACACAACAAAGCATTGCCACCATTATAAAGGAACTCACAATTTCACAAAAGAGAGCACGGCCAAATTGGTACAGGCATTGTCAATATCACACATCAGAGCACTGCCACATATTTAGAGGCACTGAAAATATCACGTAAGAGAGCATTGCCACATTGGTACATTTATCACAGTATTACACAACAGAGCACTGCCCATTGTGACAGTCACTCACAATATCTGACAACAGAGCACTGCCGCATTGTTACAGGCATTGACAGTAGCACACAACAAAGCACTGCCACATTGGTCCAGAGATTGAGAGTATCACTTAAGAGAGCACTGCTATATAAGTACAGGCACTCACATTAACAAAAACAGAGCACTGCCACATTGGTACAGTCACCTACTATATCACACAACAGAGCACTGCCACATCGGTACAGCCACTCACAATATCAGACAACAGAGCATTGCCACATTGGTACAAGCACAGATAGTATAATAAAAACAGAGCAATGACACATTGGTACAGGCAGAGAGAGTCTCACAAAACAGAGCACTGCTACATTGGTATAGGCACTGAGAGTATCACTCAACAGAGCCCTGCCACAATGGTACAGGAACTCACAGTATCACACAAATGAGGACTGCCACATTGGAACAGGCACACACAGTATTACCCAACAGAGCACTGCCACATTGGTACAGGGACAGACAGTATAATAAAACCTAACACTCTTACATTGGTTCAGGAACGCACATTATGACACAAATTACCACAGCCACATTAGTAAAGGTATTGACAGTATAATACAACAGACCAGTGCCACATTGTTACAGGCATTGGCAGTATCACACAACAGAGCACTGCCACACTAGTGGAAGCAATGAGAGTATCACATGGACGGGTACTGAAACATTGATGCTGGCACTCACAGTATCACACAACAGTGCACTGCCACACTGGTACAATCATTGAGAGTATCACAAAACAAAGCACTGTCACAGTGGTACAGTATCACACAAAAGAGCAGTGCCACATTGTTACAAGCATTGAGATTATCACACAACAACGCACTCCTAAATTGGTACAGGCACTCATAGTATCACACAACTTAGCACTGCCAAAGTGGTAGAGGCATTGGAAGTGTCACATAAGAGAGCACTACCACAATGGTAAAGGCAATGTGAGTATCACGCAGCAGAGTACTGCCACATTGGTGCTGGAAATCACAGTATCACAAAACAGAGCACTGCCATATTGTACACGCATTGAGAATATCATAAAAAAGGGCATTGTTACGTCGGCACAGGCACTGACAGTATCACAGAGCAGAGTACTGTCACATTGGTACAGGCACTGAGAGTATCACAAAAAAGAACACAGTCACATTGGTACAGGCATTTTAATTATCAGAAAATATAGCACTTCCAAATTGGTACAGGCAATAACAGTACCACAGAACAGAGAAATGCCACATTGATATAGGCACTGAGTATCACACAACATAGCACTACCACATTCGTACAGGCAATCACAGTATCACACGAAAAAACACTGCCAAATTGATAGAGGCACTGACAGTATCACAAAACAGAGCACTGCCACATTGGTACAAACAATGAGAGTAACACAAAAGAGAGCACTGCTATATTGGTACAGGCATTGACAGCATCATAAAACAGAGTACTGCCACATTGGTACAGGCACTCACAATATCATACAACAGAGCACTGCCTCATTGGTATAGGCACTGAGATTTTCACAAATCTAAGCTCTGCCACAGTGGTACAGGCACTGACATTATCACATAAAAGAGCAGTGCCACATTGCTATAAGCATTGAGATTATCACACAACAGAGCACTCCTACATTGGTAAAGGAACTCAGAGTATCATAAAATTGAGCAATGCCACATTGGTACAGGCATTGAAATTATAACACAACAGAGCCGTGCCACATTGTTACAGGCATTCTCAGTATCACACAACAGAGCCTTGCCACAATGGTACAGGCAATGACAGTATCACTCTCAGGGTACTGACACATTGATGCGGGCACTCAAAGAATCACAAAACACAGGTATTACCACATTGGTACAGGCATTTAAAATGTCACAAATCAGATCAATGCTACGTTAGTACGGGCACTGATATTATCACACAACAAAACACTGCCACATTGGTGCAGGGACTGAGGATATCCACAACAGAGCACTGCTACTTTGTTGCAGGTACTGACAGTATCACACAACAGATCACTGCCACATTGGTGCAGGCACTCATATTGTCACAACACATAGCGCTGCCACATTGTTACAGGCACTGACATTAATACATAACGGGGCGCTGCCATATAGTTAGAGGTACTGAGAGTATGACACAACAGGGCACTGCCACATTGGTTCAAGCAATCAGATTTTCACAAACAACAGAGCACTGCCACATATGTACTGGCACTGACAGTTACATATAACACGGCATTGCCACATTGGTATGGGCAATCACAGTAACACACAACAGAGCACTGCCACATTGTTTCAGGCACTGACATCACACAAAAGGGCACTGCCAGATTGGTACCAGCACTAACAATATCACACCACAGATCACTGCCACATTGGTACAGGCACGCATACTATCACAAAAAGGGGCAATGCCACATTGGTACAGGCACTGAGAGTATCAAACAGTACAGAACTGTCACATTGGTACAGGTACTGGCAGTATAACACAACATTGCACTGCCAAATTAGTACAGGCACTGACAATATCACACAACTGACCACTGTCTTATTGGCATAGGCACTGACAGTATCACACAACAGAACACTGCCACATAATACAGGCACTGACAGTATCACACAACAGAACACTGCCACATTGGTACAGGCACTGACAGTATCACGCAACAGAACACTGCCACATTAGTACGGGCACCGACAGTATCAAACAACAGAACGCTGCCACATTGGTACAGGCACTGAGAGTGTCACACAACAGAACCCTGCCACATTGGTACAGGCACTGACAGTATCACACAACAGAACACTGCCACACTGGTAGTCACTGACAGTATCACATAACAGAACACTGCCACATTGGTACAGGCACTGACAGTATCACCCAGCAGAACACTGCCACATTGGTACAGGCACTGACAGTATTACACAACAGAACACTGCCACATTGTAACAGGCACTGACAGTATCACTCAACAGAACATTGCCACATTGTTACAGGCACTGAAAATATCACACAACAGAACACTGCCACATTTATATAGGCACTGACAGTATCACACAACAGAACACTGCCACATTGGTACAGGCACTGACAGTATCACACAACAGAACACTGCCACATTGTTACAGGCACTGACAGTATCACACAACAAAACACTGCCACATTGGTACAGGCACTGACATTATCACACAACAAAACACTGCCACATTGGTACAGGCACTGACAGTATCACACAACAGAACACTGCCACATTGGTACAGGTACTGACAGTATCACACAACCAAACACTGCCATATTGGTACAGGCACTGAAAGTATCACACAACAGAACACTGCCACATTGGTACAGGCACTGACAGTATCACACAACAGAACACTGCCACATTGGTACAGGCACTGACAGTATCACACAACAGAACACTGCCACATTGGTACAGGCACTGACAGTATCACACAACAAAACACTGCCACATTGGTGCAGGCACTTACAGTGTCACACAACAGAACACTGCCACATTGTAACAGGCACTGACAGTATCACACAACAGAGCACTGCCATATTTTTACAAACATTCACATTATTACACAACAGAATCCTGCCAAATTGGTACACGCATTCGCACTATCACACAACAGAGCATTGCCACTTTGGTTCAGGCACTCACAGTATCAAGCTACAGATCACTGCTACAATGGTACAGACTCTGACATTATCACACAACAGAACACTGCCACATTGGTAGAAATACTCACAGTATCAGACAACAAAGCACTGCGACATTCCTACAGGCCCCGACAGTTTCACATAACAAACACTGCCATGTTGTTTCAAGGCCCACATTATCACAGAAAAGAGCGCTGCCAAATTTGTGCAGACACTGACAGTATCACTAACATAGGATTGCCTCTTTGGTACAGGCACTGAGAGTATCACACAACAGAGCACTGCCATATTGGTACAGGCACTCATTTTGTCACATAACAGATCTCTCCCCTTTTTGTACAGGCACTCACCATATCATAAACAGAGCAGTGCCATTTTGTTACAGGCACTCACAGTATCACAGAACATAATACTGCCCCATTGGTACAGTCATTGGCATTATCACTAACAGAATACTGCCACGTTCTTACAGGCACTGACTTTATCCCACAACAGAGCACTGCCAGTTTGGTACAGGCACTCACTTTATCTCACAAAAAAGCACACCCCACATTTGTAAAGGCACTGACATAATCTCCCAAAACTTCACTGCCACATTTTTGCAGGCACTGACGGTATCACGCCAGAGAGCACTGCCACAATGATACGGACACTGATTTATCACAGAACAGGTTACTCCAACCTTATTACTCGCACTAACATTACCACTCAACAGACCACTGCCACATTGCTAGAGGCACTGACAATTTCACACAACATAATACTGTCTCATTGGTGTAGGCACTGACAGTATTACAAAACTGAACTCTGCAACATTGGTACAGGCTCTGACAGTATCACACAACAGAGCACTATCTCCTGGATTTGAACCATTGTGACTTTTATTTTTGTTTATGAATGTGTTATTTCAGATTCCACAGAAAGAAACCCAGAAGAAAGCAATTTAGGATATGGTTGTTTTATTGCTTTGAAGTTGTAACTAGGTGAAGAATGTCGGATTCAAAATCTCCAAAAAAATTTTACGAAACCTAAATGGAAATTTAGACTTTGATAACACGTCCGAAGCCATTACGTCGACTCCGAGTAACTTAAAGAGACCAAAATCCAATAATATCTTAAAAAATTGGTAATTGGAACTATATACCGACTCGACTTCCTACAATGAATAGACTGGAAATTGGGATCCGTAGGAAAGCAGCTATATGAGCTCCATATTCTTTTGATTTTCTGTCTAACACCAAAATGGCATCAGATTATCTTCAATCTAAAATGAAGGGAAATCTGCACCATGGTTCATATATATTGCATCCCATCTATACTTCAAATGAACGGACATCACATACTGTTACTATTATTGTAAGTGGTGTATTGCAAAAAAAAATATAGTTTTATTTTTTAAAATAATATTTCATTTAATACGGTAGACAGTATTAATGTTGCACCGAAAATAAATAGTGCTTATAACAGTCAACTGTAATACAACAATCAGCATTCGAAAGAAGGAAACCTGCGAACGATAATAGCTTGCCATCTCACCCACCTAACTACAAAAACAAGATAATGGACCCAAGAAACTACGAGATATATATGAACCTAAATTGTACCATCCCATTTATAGTTAATGGGCAAGTCTCTTCAAGTAAAAGTGAAAATATTAGTGCTAGAAGTGACAAAGAAATGGAAAGTGTGTTCGTAAATCAATAGACAATAGGGTCAGTAATAAATTTTCACGCATGAAGGAATTAAGTTTTAATTATAGGTGATAGGCCAGAAACTGTGCAGCAAATGTCAAAACTGATATAAGGGATAAATGCCAGGTTCAAGGACTTGTTTGACCAGATGCTGGCACTTGAATATTAGTAAACTCTGCAAACAATGATATCATAAGCTTATTAAAAATGCCTTAATATTCTGTTGAGGTGTTAACGATGATTCAAAGAACAACTCTTCAAAAGCCCTAAAATATATTACGGACATCATAAAAGCCAATAATCACACTTATATCATTTTAGTAACTGTTCCTCCTCGGTATGATTTAATGCAGTCTTAATGCACGAACAGTGAAATTAAATCATTTAATAGAAGCTAAAAAACTGGTAAAAGTATATCAACAAGCGCCAGTGTTAGAAATGGATAATGCCGGGAAACGTTTTAGACATAACGGTTTATAAATGATGGTCAAAGGAACAAGTGCTTCCTTAACACATAGTCTCTCACCCAAATTTAATACTGGGACGGAAAATAAGTCCCTCAATAATTTTAGGCTGGATATCAGATCAAATGTAA
>Ga0123355_10019451_pt1 | contig 10813 bp, 13 predicted proteins | sample TergutEmb28metaG_3_FD_89872 | JGI IMG/M metagenome (GOLD analysis project Ga0123355, IMG submission 89872) | Embiratermes neotenicus P1 segment gut microbial communities from Petit-Saut dam, French Guiana - Emb289 P1 | ecosystem: Host-associated > Arthropoda: Insects > Digestive system > Gut ...
CCACCCCCGCCACCACCCCCACCACCACCACCACCACCACCACCACCACCACCACCACCACCACCACCACCACCACCATCATGTTTGTTGTAGTGACTCAGACTCAGGGATCCTGGGTTCTGTCCTTGAGTACAGGCAACTGACATGGGAGAGTGGGCTTTGTCCTAGAAGAGTTAAAGCTCATAACACTATCCTATATTGCTTTGATGATGAACTTTAATATACTTGTAGCTGTCAATAAATATTACAATAACATAAACAGTAAGAAGGCGAGTGCAGGAGAAAACCGATGCTTTTCTAAGTGACCACTCAACAGAGATGTTGGCTGGGTTGTGGTTATCAAAAGTCCCCTGAGCCAGCAGATGCCAGGAATGACATACAACGAGGTCTGCTCCATGTCATCGTATATCATATAGCCTTTCTCCTGCCCACGCCTTTTACAAAAATACACAAGGGTTACGATATTGCTAGTCTAAACAAACATGCCTGAATGCGCACTCCTACCTTCTGGGGAATGCAACTCATGTCCAGCGGGCTGCAACGAGCCCCTGGATGTTACGTCTCCCCCTCTACACAGATTGGCCAACAGGGGGATTTACTGGCCGGTCTACATGACTTACTGTTTATCTCTTGCCTACTGGTGTAGGATTATTATAAGGCCAGGAATATCTAAGTTCTGTTGGCTCACCTTGGCTGTCTTGTTCTACATGGGCTCTGCTCATGAAGCTTAAGGTCAATCCTCTTCTGTGCCCGTCATTATGCTATTCACAATTTTGGGCCTAAATACTATTGTTCTACACATATTATCATTTAAATACCACCACCTCATAATCTGTAGCTAACAGTTCCTACAGCAATGGCAAAAGCAGCAAGAACAACACAACAAGCTAAAAAGCACTACAAAATTATGGACCCAATCATAGATAACAATAACATATTCTTTTGTGCTGTATGCTTACCCTTCCATTCCTGTTCATCAACAAGTTTCAGAACATTTTCAACTTTATGGTTTGCTAAATGCAAATCCCCATCATGAGTCGGGATGCTTTTTATTGGAGTTTCTAATTGTATTTCGCCTAAAGGAAGTACATCAACAGTCATCTCACAGCACTCGTGTGTCAGATTCAATGGTCTGTTAATACCTTTGTATTATTGACAGTGTACAGTAAGGGACCTAATTTTAATGATGTTCCCATAACCTGTGCAAGTAGACAAAAATGTCAATACACCACTGCCTGTAATTTCTATATCTGTGGGTTTCTGTCCTATACATAACACCGTTAAACGTTCTGGCACTGGTGCCACATAAATCCATGCATTGTCTCTTAAGGGTATCCAGAGTGTTTCCTTAAAATCTACAATCCTTTGAGTGCAACTCTGAGGTATCAACTGTATAGACTGTAACATTAGGACCTCATAATCTGTACTTGAATGGCTAGAAAAAAGTGGAAAATCTTCCTTACAAATCAGTTCCTTGACTTGTATCCTTTTACACAGCTGTATATCTGTTTGTGATAATTTTGCATAAAAACCTTTAATACCATCAGTCACAATAAATTCCTTCTCTGGTTGTGTAAGGGTAAATCTCCCTTCAGTGCCTCTCACTTGCACAGGAAATAGTGTTACTCAGAGCATACTGAACACAGAATGCATAACCAATGGGACTTGAACTGTATACACAAGACTATTTTCTACAAAATACACATCTACGCTAACACTATCAAATAATACATAAGCATAAGCCTCGCTCAGTACAAATGGAAACTCCAGGTCGCGTAGAAAGCTGTCCTGACTTATTTTCAGGATTTGAATCAGACGACTTGGGGGTAATATATGCGGACGTATAATCTCATTCCTCCAATGTAAGCACACTTGAATTACTCTGTTATATACATTTGTAACTTCTTCTATAGCCTGGTGTATTCTCATAGCATTGTCATTCAGTGTCAATAATAAAGCAGTACGTGATACATATTCTCAGTTTTCTTGTTTCCAACATTAATAAACTTTAGAATTTTGTGTAACTCCCTTGTCAAGGTCAATTCATTAGTTGACACATCATGTAGGGTCTGGTTTACGGATTTCAACGTTGACCGGAAACCATGGTCTGTTAATGAATCAACTTAAGCCAATCATACTGCTCCTCCTCCAACTGAGAAATTTTTTGATTGTAAATTGCTTCAATGTCAGAATACAACATTTCAAAAAGCGAGTGTGCTGCATGACCTACTAGACTGAAAATACCCCTTTTCTGTCTGCATGTACCCCATTCTGAGGGGCTCCTTTCAAGAGGGCCTGACAGATAGACTGTAGAGGGGCCCCGAGATGAACATGAAAGATGAGGCTGTATTAGGGCTTGCAGTTCATTGGGTTTAGCAGGCCCTTATCTCAGCCTATGAGGATAACTGTCCTCTCAGATCTGCTAAAACAGGTAGACAATCTCTGAGGTGGACATAGAGTTAGAGTCCCTCAGAAGAGGGGTGAGATGGCTCTTTAACAAGTGCCAAGCAGATAACAATCCGCATAATTGGGAACTCTACAGAGAGGCTCAGCGGGGATATAGAAAGGAGGTACGAAAGGCTTCCAAAGAGACCTGCAGGACTTTCTGTAGTTCCGTTACTGACCTACCCTGGTCGGCTAGGTTACACAGGGCTCTATCTAGGGACCTTAAGATCAGGCTGGGATCTCTGGTGGCTCCTGCTGGAGGGCGTACACAATCCAAAGGGGAAACCTTGGATCTCTTGCTTGCTATTCACTTCCCCAACTCAGTGGTTATAGAGGGAAGCAGTACCTGCCGCTGCCCACCACACCAAACATTTGGACTGGCGGGTGGCTACAAGGATTGTTACTTACCAGAAAGTGCTATGGGTGATTGACTCATTTGCTCCATACAAAAGTCCAGGTATGGATGGGATATTCCCGGCTCTGCTGCAAGAGGGACGGGAAGTCCTTATCCCTTACCTGGTCAAGATTTTTTGTGCCTGCCTGACGACTGGATATGTGCCAGCCATATGGCGCCAGGTTAAGGTAGTATTCATACCTAAGCCCAGTAGGAATTCCTATAGCAGACCTAGGTGACTTCAGACCTATCAGTCTCACATTGTTCTTACTTGAGACCATGGAGATACTGGTTGATAGAATTTTAAGGAATGAAATTCTGGTGCTCAAGCCACTACATCCCAACCAACATGCAAACCAGGCTGGGAAGTCTGTGGAAACAGCTCTTCATCAGCTCGTGGTTCGGGTTGAGAAGGCTCTTGACCAGCAGGAGATAGTCTTAGGTGATTTTCTTGATATAGAAGGCACGTTTAATAACACCTCTTATGACACCATGTGTGTTGCACTTGCTAAACATGGAATTGAGTACACCATCGTATGGTGGATTAGAGCCACCCTGAAGGGTCGGCTGGCCACAGTGACTCTTGGTGGACTTTCCAGGAGCGTCGGGGTGTCTAGAGGCTGCCCACAGGGAAGCGTCTTGTCACCTCTCCTATGGTGACTTGTTGTTAATGAATTGTTAGCAAGGCTCAGTGAGGGAGGTGTCTATACTCAAGGATATGTGGATGACATTTGTTTTCTAATGGTGGGAAAATTCCCAAATACGGTACCAGGGCTCATACAATTGGCCCTGCATACCATAGAAACGTGGTGTGACGAGCTCAGTCTGTCAGTTATCCTGCCAAGACTGGGCTTGTTGCATTCACAAGAAGAAGGAAACTCCCAGGATTCTTTGAACCATGTTTCTTTGGGACGACCTTACACTGCTCTATGTTGGTCAAGTATCTTGGAGTAATTCTGGATTCACGGCTGACCTGGTGGGAGCATGTGGATGTTAAGGTGAAGAAGGCTCACAATCTGTTGTGGGCCTGTAGGAGGGCTTATGATGTGACGTGGGGCCTGAAACCCAGGGTGGTTCATTGGCTCTACTTCTCTATCATTAGGCCATCCGTCACTTTTGCATCCTTGGTATGGTGGCCTGGTTATCAGACAGGCATTGCCAAGAAAAAACTAAGCAGAATCCGGAGATTAGCAAGCTTAGGGATAACAGGAGCAATGAACACTACTCCCGCCAATACTGTGAAAGCACTTATTTGCCTCCGCCCAATGGATCTAGTGGTAAAGAATGAGGAGAAGTCAGTTGCGCATCGTCTCTGGAGTCTGGAAGGTCGGTCTTACCTACATCCCAATCAAGGACATTAGTAGTATTTTGATGCGGCTTCAGCAGTCAGATCCCATATTTAATACGGGGGTGGGTGTTATGAGGCCAGCATTTAATTTTGAACCCAAATATAGGGTTATTATGTTGACCAGGGAAGACTGGACCAAAGAAACCGGTATTCCTCCTGTAGTCAAGGGGCTCGTATGGTTTACAGATGGGTCCAAGATGAAGGGGGGGACCAGGTCTGGTGTCTATGGGCAATCTGTGGGAATTTACCTACAAACAATTCATGTACAATGTGTGTATGTGTGTGTGATCTATCTGTATACCTAATTTCACATGCCTTGCTCAACAAGCAAAACACTACAGAAATGCTATTTTTAAAACCAGTTCTCATAAAAAAATTATATATTGCCCCTATACTATATTTTGTACTTTTTATTAATAATTTTCTTAATATATTCCTATTACATACTTTGTATAGGAAGAGATCTCTTTCTTAATTGCAGTAAAAAGTTCTTATTGAATGGTCCTTAAAACAAAAGGGCTGATGATGGCCTGTAATAAGTTGCCTTATTGACTTATACATGATGTTGTGTAAGAGTGTATACTGGGAAGTATATATATATAAAGAAACTCTTCTCCCAGCTGTTGTGTTACTTTACATCTGACAAAGTACTACCTTAATAATACTTCAAAATTTTTCCAAGATGCTACCACATTCAAAATAAGGTTAGTGGCACATCTGCCTCAGAATTTTTTGCATCTATGATGTTGTCATTACTGACTGTAGGAAATTCAAAAGTACAGTACTGCAGTAGTTACCAATGATATAATGTCCCTGCTGAGTTTCACAAGAATCAGTGAATTTGCTAAAAATTTGAAAATTGGGAAATTCACACAATAAATGTCAAAAGACATGGCCACCCTTTTGTGCTCTGAAAAGGTGGAAAGAACAACAATGAAGCACTAACGTATGAGAGGAACTGAAAATATAAAAGAAAGAACACAGCAATGAGCAAAACAACAAATGACAATCCACCATGAATGTATTATCACAGAAGTGCACTTTATACAGCAATAGAGACAACACAGTCATCTCTGAAGTTAGAATAAGCTTAGAACTTAATCTGTGAAGCTTCTGCTTAATGTCCTAACTTATTTAACAATACTACCAGGATACCAGAATTGATACTCTTGCAACAAGTGTTGCTGAAGATTCAAGTATTCTGGAAAGTGACAATGTGTGCAGAAGACTCCATGCCTATGAATGTGGAGGCACTACAATCCTTCGAAACATCAGTAACTGCTCATCCAACTAAAGAGTGTCACAACTAAGAAAACATGAATATCTGACACTGTCCATTTCAAAGGTTGTAAGTATCATGTGGGAGGATGAAAGTGAATAATGAACTATAAAACAGTCATTGTGTTATATATGACCACTCTATACATAAATATGACTTACTTCATGCACTGAAACTTACGTACATTCATAATTTTCCAAAATCATTGTGACTCCCAGTCTTGTAGGAGTCTTACATTAAGACGAAAGGAAGGGATTACATGATATGGTCAACCCCTCTGATTAGACCCATACCCAGACAAGATGTTGTTGATACCTTGTCAATGTCAAGAAGGATAAACATGTAAAGTTATTATATCTTTATGATGCAGGGAACAGGAAGCAAGATCCAGATAATAATCTTTCAACCAATAGCGTCACATGGCCACATCCAAGACTCCTCCATACAATGTACATTAACCACGTGACACTTCTCTAATGCTCTACATAAACCAATGTATTTGGAGTAAAACCAGACATTCCAGCAAACTCTCCTCTGGCACACCTCAGAATTCATCAGTCATAACTTTGTAATATGTATTTTCATCATAACATAACCTAGTACTGTGTTAACCCCTACAAGTGGACTTGGAAGTCATTCCTTACACGTCCTAACGGATCCATCAATTATACTCCGCTCGGTCTACAATAAGATCCTATCTCCAGCTCCCAGGATACAACAATTGACTAAAACAGCATCTAGGCACTCCTACAGAGGCACTGAGGAAACTCAAAAGAAAAATCCTAATCAGTAGAGTCAGCCACAAGGCCAAGGATAAAATCAAGACTCTCCTAGACACAATGCACAAGTGCTTAACACTCAATTACAAATCTCAGTTAATAACAGCTGGTAATGACAACTTTATGCAAAACAGTCCAATGAAATCTGGACAGATGTACAGGGTTTATAAATTTTTTATAAGTTCATTGTTACAAAATACTGTTAAAATACTGTTAAAAGTACCCACTCTTGAGAGAAGTTACAAGACTTATAATTTTAATAAAAATATTTACTTCATACATTTCCACATTTCAAATGTTGTGGACTTGAACCTAAGGCACTTGAATAGACAAATATACAACACATTTCCAGAAGTCAAGGAGAATAACATTGCATTTCATGAAAATGATTCAGCCACAGCAAAGACGTTTAACTCATGTGGCATATGAACTAATTCAATAAACACACTAGGTTTTCCACACTTCTACTGCGAACAGAATCAGTAGATAAACCATGGTAACCATATACTTATTCATAAAAACAGGCCAAAAATATGTAAATTCAGTATTATCATGTGATTATAAAAACAGAAAATACTCTTACCGTGAAAATACCAGGGCTGTGTTCATCATCCAAGCTCTTTCTCGATACAATGGTAGCTGTAGCATTAACTGTGTCACTGCTTGCAAGCAGAATCTCCAGAGCAAATCGAGAATTTGTGAAACTCGAGTTTGTGTTCAGCTGGTCAAGCACAAGGTCCACCTGAGTGCTATTGGCTGAATGCAAGAGGCGAGGCAGTTCTCCAGAGTGATCGCGGAAACCAAATGCACTCAGCTGCAAATTAAGCCACAAAACTTATATAACTCCATGCAGCAGGGTTGGGTCCATCCTGACAAACATTCCCCACCTTCCATGGAACCCAAAAAATCAGCGTATTCACACATGCCTTCCACCTGACCACATTCTCACGTAACATATGACAGGGTAATGAATGGCTCCCACAGCTGGTCCTGATGTGGCAACTAACAGAAGAGATCCTACCCCTACCTGAAAACAAACTCCAACCATTAAGCCATCCACAAGTCACTCTACTGATGCTTATTCCAGGGTTTATTTAATGAAGCTCTGCCAAATGCACTGTTCACACTATCAAATAAGAAATCATATGGGGATAATGCATGATTTCAGAAGAATGTACATGGAATTGGTGATGGCACATAACTAGAGGACCTAGGAAGACAATGGAAACATTAGCAATGAAAGACAAACTGCCTTCAGAGCAACAGCGAAACTGCATATTCAACAAATGATCACTGTGTCCAGAAACCTGACAGTAAATGTATCCTTATAACTTCACTAAATTGACACACACTCTTTAATACCATAAACATACACATTCTATGTGTACTTTGATTCATCCACAATCAAACACTTTATTATACTGAAATTAATAGGGACACTGTCCATTGTCTAAAGTATATCCCATGTACTCAGGGCTCTGGAGTAGCCTCAGCAATCTAGTGGTTGGCATAAAACTACATTACACAAATTGTTCCATGTATGTGGGCTCATTGAAAAGTTTCAAGAATGCTTCTATTTCTCTTTCCCGGTATCAGACATGGCAACACTGTCCTAGGTTTTGTGAAAGTCATACACGCACGTGTCTGAACCTGCATTTGGCCAGCTGTGGCCTTGAGTATTTGGTCACAGCGAGTGGAAGCACCTAGTACATTTTGTCATGGCGGATTAGGAAGACGTCTGTGTGAAAATACTGCAGAGGTGTGTAACTGAATTTTGTGTTAAACTTGGTAAGAGCGGTAATGAAACACTTGAAATGTTATGGCAAGCATATGGTGGTGAAACACTTAGCCATGCTGCAGTATTTCAGTGGTGGAGGCACTTCAAAGATGGTAACACGCGAGTGATCAACAAAGCACATTCTGGCAGGCTACCCAATATGGTAACAGATGTCAATATTGCCAAGGCTGCGGAGATGTTGGAAAATGACCGACGGCTAACGTTACGCGAACTTTCAGCTTCACTGAACATCTCTTTTGAACGCACTCAACACATTGTGACAGAGATACTGCATATGTGTCATGTGTGTGCCAGGTGGGTACCCAGGAATCTCACTGAAGAGCAGATACAACGACGAGTTTAGGTGTGCACGAACACTGTTCAAATGTCTGAGATGATTCCGAATTTCTTAACCTTGATTGTGACGTGTGACGAATCATGGATTCATCATTATGACACGTTATCAAAACAACAGTCAAGTGTGTGGAAACACTTGAATTTGCCACCACCCAAAAAATTCCGTTCATCTCTCTTGGTGGGTAAAGTCATGCTTCTGCTGTTCTTTGATGCGCACGGGATGATCTTACAGAACTGGGTTCCCCGTGGGCAGACAGTGAACAGTGACTATTATGCAAACGTCCTGAAAACCCATTTGTGTGGAGCCATGAGGAAGAAAAGACCGGATTTACTCCAGGATAATGCCCGGCCACATACTGCTGCTGTGGCATTGGCAGCACTGACTGAAATTGACGGGACAGCACTAAAACATCCTCCATGTACGCTGGACTTAGCGCCATGTGATTTCTGGGCATTCTGAACACTGAAAAGACAACTGCGCGGAAAGAGGTTCTCTTCAGATGATGAAGTGAGAAACGCCACAGCCGCAGTGCTAAAAGGGATGTCGCAAAACAATCTATTTCATGTGACTGAATCGTTTATAAAACGCTGAAAAAAAGTATTCAATGTGAAGGACGCTACTTTGAAAAAGAAAAAATTGTAGGGCCTGTAGAGTCATCTGATTCTGAATACAAAAATCAGTCTTGAAACTTTTCAATCAGCCTTCGTATATTAAATGTGGCCACACACACCAACAATGACACACAAAAAAAAAAAGTCATACAGATAAATATCAAACACTATTTAAATTAATGTACCACCAATGTGATGTTTCCACTGACAGCCATTGAATCTGCTGGAATGTATGAACAAGCCTCCACTTTCAGGTCAACACTCTCCACTTTTGCCACACTCTCGTTCATGAACCGTGGCAGAGTCCAATTAAAGTTCTCCATATGTAATGCTCTAACATAACTGGTGTTTGTGGTTGTCCAGTCCACGAAACCAGTGTCATTTACGTCATTGTACTCCCAGATCTGAGAGGAAATAAATTGAGGACATATTACACTGTACTAAAAATGTGACATTTGAGGTTCTCACAGCAGTGATGATGAAGATTAAAGTCCTCTGGAATGTAATGCTGTCATTTGGTGAGATGCTCCAGACATTTCAATTGACTGTACTACCTTCATGAGTAGGGTCAAGCAGTCCAAGACATCTCACTATAACCAATCAAAGCATCAGAAACTTCTTATACAATGACAAAGGTCACATCCAGAACACTTCAATCTCTACAAAAATGTTTGTGATTATTACAACTGGGGAAGGAGGGTGTGTTTGCTGCAGTATTTCCTGTATGGGTAAAAAGGCAAAATTGGCATAAAGGCATGCAGGGTCAAAGGAGGCAAAGCTGCATTATTCTTTGTTCACACTGTATTCTGTGACAGAATGTCAAAGGCACTTGTAATATGCACAATTATAGTTATTGTTGTACATTATGGGAAGTCTGCAAAACATTCTCTAACATCCAGTGCACTTTTGCAGGAAAGGAATTGAGCTTTCACTCAATATACCCTACACTTAAAGCAGTAATGTCTACCACAACTTCAACATATGAAGCACAACTACATTTCAATTAAATAGCAGGCAACAGTATTAAGACTACAGTGATCATACTCTCAGATTTCCCAGACATCTAGATTTTAAGTGGAAAGAAACATACACAACCAAAAATAGTAAAATGACAGTTTCAGGGCTGCTGTATCTGCATTACTGTTTCCAAATAAACATAAGGAGACAGCTGACCGAAATTAAATTTTTAAAAATAAACAGTTAAGAAAATATTTAGTTCAATGTCCTGCAGAAATGACAGCACAACAGGCTTTACTGTGACTACTTACTTACTTACTCCATGGAGCAGAGTCCTTCTTGTGAAGCTAACTGGTTCTGCAGCTAGTCAAGAAATTCCCCGCACTTTATGGAACCCAAAGGTTCATCACCGTTTTCACAAGTGCCAGCCACCTGTCCCTATCCTGAGCCAACTCCATCCAGTCTCCACCCCCTCCCACTTCTCGAAGATCCATCTTAATATTATCCTCCCATCTATGTCTAGGTCTCCCCAATGGCCTCTTTCCCTCAGGTTTCCCCACTAGAACCCTGTGCACAACTCTCCCCTCCCCCATATGTGCCACATGCCCCACCCATCTCATTCTTCTCGATTTTACCACCCGCACAATATTGGGTAAGAAGTAAAGATCCCTAAGCTCCTCATTATGTAATTTTCTCCATTCCCGTTACCTCGTCCCTCTCAGACCAAAATACTCTCCTCAACACCCTCAGCCTACGTTCCTCCCTCAATGTCAGCGACCAAGTTTCACACCCATACAGGACAATGGGCAGGATTATAGTTCTATATATCTTGATCTTTAAATTTTTGGACAGCAACCTGGATGAC
>Ga0123355_10019452_pt1 | contig 10813 bp, 4 predicted proteins | sample TergutEmb28metaG_3_FD_89872 | JGI IMG/M metagenome (GOLD analysis project Ga0123355, IMG submission 89872) | Embiratermes neotenicus P1 segment gut microbial communities from Petit-Saut dam, French Guiana - Emb289 P1 | ecosystem: Host-associated > Arthropoda: Insects > Digestive system > Gut ...
CGTCACGGACGGCGTATAGTACGTCGACTCCGATGAAGCCCACACTTTTCTCTGGGTATTATCTCCGTAACCGTTCTACTTTGGACATAGGTGTTTTGGGTTATATCGGTATAGTATAACATAGGGAACACCCTCCCGAAGTCTGGTCCGTTCCTCCTGTTACACCCCGTATATGAATATAATTAACATATAATTAACATATAGTTCCCCGACCCCCTAGTGCAACTATTATTTTTATTATTATCTCCCAGAATGCTGCAATCTGTCCGAAGACATCCAGCAATCGTATTGACAGTCACTAAACGCAACAAACAGGGAATTATGCTCTAGCCGACTTAACAGACGTGTACAGGAAATATGAACATAACGACCGAAGCATATACTGCTGTAATTAGCTTACCGAAAGTCGCAGTGTCTTTTGTGTTTTTAGAATTTTTTCACTGCCGTTATTTGCACTTATATTTACATTCACGTCTGTTTCACTTGTGGCATTGTGTATATATTTAATCACACTGGTTAAGGGAACAATTTTGTGACTTGTCTTTACACATGCAGTACATAATTTCTGCGCAATAAATTTTTAATTAAAAAAACATATATATGTTTATTCTCGGCTTAATTAGCAGGCATGTAAATCGAATCTTCTTTGCGCCATATTGTGCTCGATCATCCACAGTCTGTCTGGCTGTGTTGTATGTGACGTAAGTATCTCGTAAGCAGACAGATTTCAGGAAACAAGGCGTTGAACATGTAACGTGTCCTTTCATATTCTCCTCAGTCTCTTTCGGAAACTGTTCCCATTTCACGAATAATACAGAGAGATATTATTAAAAATTAAATTAGGGTTTCAAATATAAGGGCCGATACTTTGCCTCGTTTTAAACAAACTAAAACTTTCTGGACAGTTTTTATAAAAAGTCGGCAATACATAATTTCGGGAGAATCCGTCCACTAAGAGCCGGGTTTTCATGTGAGGGCTGACAGATGGGCGCACATACATGACGAAGCGAATAGCCAGTTTCGTGATTTCTCAAAAGTTCCATAAAACGCTAAATAACAAATTGTAATTTTAACGTTAAATAATGAGACAGGAAATTGTTGTTTTACTTCCAACAAAACCCATTTATGCCTTGAGCTATTTCAGGTTTTCGAGACGGTTTTTGACTAATATAGCAGCCTCCTAAGGCAAGATGCCATGTTAGTTGGCCGGTTTTATCGACGTTTCGAAGGATCTTGCTGTCTTCATACTCAGAATAGTCGGTCGGAATATGAAGCAGGGATTTCTTTGGAAACGTCCATATTAAATTGTCGATCAGCACAGCTTTGTTTCCCAGACGACTGTAGTCTTCGTTTATTATTTTCGATAGATTTTATTACCTCTAAATGTTTGGAACAGTTCTGTTCATGGTCAGGGTCTCCACCGTTAGCTGGGCATCACCGGAAGTGCTTACCTGCAAGTAGATCACCAGTAGCGTGCAGCAATTGGCAAATAAGAAGGCATTGTTCAGTCTGAGTAATACAGCTCGAGTTGTTACTTTCTTATAAACACAGAAGTTAGGATTTTCTGCTGCATGACAAAGAATAGAACAGAAATAATTCAGTTATTCTTTACGGCGTAAAATTCCAGGAGAATTGAGACTTCAGCCACAACAAACTTATACATTTTTAGTAGTCACTTAAACCGTAATATGCTATTAAAATTTAAGAGGCTAAATTGTCTTGGTAATGTGGCTAGAATAGGGAAGGGGAACATACATACCAAACGTTCGTAGTTCAACGTACTGGAAAGCGTTAACATGGAAAACCTGGAAGAAAATGGGATAATAATGTTAAGATCGTTCTGATGGAGGTATGTCTTTGTAAATCCTGTAGTGGGATAGAAGCAATACTTTCCAATGGCGTGTTTTGTTATTAGCAGTTTGAACCAGTGGGTTCTGCCGCATTGTTTTTACTCAGCCATTCGGTCATCCCTTCAGTCTATACGGATGTTAGTCACTCAGCTGTAACAAGTCCCTGCTTTATGTCTTCTTTCATTTAGTAAACGACACTATTCATCATGGCAGAGTATATTTTGCAGTTGCTATGATATGCTATGCCAGTAGCTGTATAATTAATTTCACTTAAAGTGTCTACTGTGTAGTAAATGCATTAAAGATAATTTATTCCGAAACACGATCGCAGCTCGTCGAAGTTTCTGACTTTCGTAATTAGTGCTCAACCTCGTCAAACACTGAGAGAGGATGCTGAAGGCTGCAACATGTTAGTAAGAAATACCTGATAATTACATTCACTTGAGCACTGTAGCTGCATTATATCGAATATAACACATTGTATGGAGATTGGTAATGTAGCACACTACATCCACAGTGCTGGTGAATATCTTTTCTTCCGAAACCTTTTAAACATTTTAGGATATACTTATATTTCTGTTTATATACACACAATAAAATGTAAAATTTGCCCTAGAATTGGCCATGAAGGCCCAGAGGGGAGTAGAAGAATAGCTCTACTTTTTCTTTAACCTCTTGCTAGATGGACGGTCAACGCAACGACCCGGCCGCTTTACCACCGGGAAAGAAACCCAGTACCCATTGTATAGGAGCCTGGGTGGCCCTCAGGGCGGTCTGGACGGGTGCGGAAAATATTGCCCCACCGGAATTCGTTCCCCGGCCCGTTCTGCCCGTAGCGTGTCGCTATACCAACTGAGTTTATCTCGGCTCAAATATATACACGTATAGTCAATTGAAACCTTTGGTTGTAGTTGTAAGTACCGTAGTTGATATGGACGAGGGAGATTAAAAAAGTAAAGGCAAAATACATTTAACGGCTTTAATAGAAGTAACTGTGAGCAATTTTACATATCATTACATAGTCACCTTGTAACACAATGCATTTGTTATATCGTTCAATTAGTTTCTGTATTCCTGCGGAGAAGAAGCTTTTCGGCTACTCTTGTGGTCTTGTGTGCGCGATGTTAATGGCCAACCAGAACGACCTTCATCAGTAACACGTGTTCGACCCGATTTAAACCTTTCCACCCACTCATAAACCTTTCGTTGACTCGTTGTGCCCTGTCCGTACTGAGCCAACATACGAGGGTGAATTTCCACAGGTTTCGCTCCTTCTACCCAAAAACACCGCACTACGCCACGCTGTTCTTCGACGGTGCAATCTTGCAAAGGAGCGTCCATGTTTTCGCCCTCGTTGCTGCCACTCGGCTGGAGGCAGAGTGCTGTACTGTACATGGCTGAACTCTTCAACAGGCATTGTCACTACTACGCAATGCGCCAGCTCCTCTCTGTCCCGGTTACCGCGTAATTTAAAAATTGCCTTTACTTTTTGATTCACCCTCGTATATTTACATCATCGCCATCGTCATCATCATCATCATCATCATCATTATTTTCTTCTTATACTTCTTTTTTCAATAGCACGACAGCCCGCACTGGACTCTGACCACTTCACCAGTTCTCTTTCTAATGTCCCTGTCTTCTGCTAACCTCCAGCTATTTTCCTTGCATCCGTTCTCCATTAACTTCATCTGCCAGATTATTCTGTATCTTAACACATGCTTTTGTTTTTTCCATTGTTGCTGATGCCAATTTGAAAAACTTAGTTGTTATTTCAAAGTATTTCGTCCTCTCAAAAATTTTAGTTCTATGTATACTCTCATAAGACTGTCTCAAATCCACGAAGACTCGATATGTCATCTACATTGCATTCCCAACACGTAATTAATAACTGTCTTAACTGTATTTAATTGGCCAGTATTTGATACGCCCTTTATGAAACTAACTTGCTATTCTCACACATCATATCAGAATACGTGTGAAAACTTCAAATGCGGAGAAGAAAAGTGACATAACACAATGGATGCTGCTTTGTGGGTTGTCCCCCTTTTTATAAATGGAACAGACTATACTGAGAGCTCAATCTTTAGCTATTATTCTTTCTGCCAGATTATTTTTATGAGATTATACACTTTGATTTCCAGAGCTGTCCCTGCAGTTTTATATATTTCTACTGGTGTCATTCCAAACCTGGTTGATACGAATATCTCTTCTGGCCTCTTCAACTGCAGGCGCTTTTTGTCTTACTAAGTGTAAATTGCAGTATTTTCTGGGGCGTGTATGTGCACACACACACACACACACACACACACAAATATAAATATTCGTTTTTCAGTCAAAAATGATTGACTGAAAAATTACTCGAAATATTCTTTCCATGTTTCTCATACCTTCTGTGTTTCCAAATAATTACTCTCATTATTTCTACAAAAACCATTCAGGGGTTTAAAGTTCATTTTTAGTTTTTTATTTCTCATATAGTCATTTTTAGATCAAATTTCTTTATGTGCCCTTTTATTTCTCGTACATTTGCTTCCACTGTCTTTCCTTTGTCTGCAAATTTTTTTAGTTTTTGTACTTAATTATTCATAATTGGCACGTCTTGTTCTACTGGGTCTTCCTAACCGTAACATTACATATTTCATTCTTCCTTCCCAATAATTATATCACAGTCTGCGTCAGACCATTCTTTAGTTACGTTAGTTTCAATAACAGTGGCTTCCTCAGATGTCTTCCGTAATTGCTCTTAAGCTCCTGCTATTCTTTTATATTACTCTTTGCTAAATTGTCTTCGCCCAGTGACTATATGGCTTCTTATTTTCCCTCTCACTGCTGAATCCTTTATCGTGTTAGGGGTATGTCTCCTAATAGTATTTTTATTTATTCTTGTTTAGTTTTGCCCCTATATTTGATTTGTACCATATAGTGATCACAGTTACAATTTTCACCCGTGTAAATTGTAACATTTCAGATATTTCTTGTTTTTATATTTTTAGTCAAAGGGTGGTTAGTCTGATTTCATGTAACCGATTTCCAACTTGTAAGATCTCTGCTATTTTATGAACATCATTATGGGGTAATGTGTCCAATCAATTATCATAATTTTGCGTACTTCAAAATCAGAAACCCTATTTTATTATCAGTTTCATAGCATAACTTATAGTTCCCAATATCCCCTCTGTGTATTGATTCTTATCTTACTTTTCCTTTTAAATCTCCCATCCCCACTTTGGTATTATTATTTACTACGGATCTGTATGCTGTTTACATAATTTGGTAGAACCAATCATTAAAAATATCATCCTTCCTTCTGTTAGTGCCTACACAATCGTTAAAGGTAGGTCCCCAAACTGTGTATTAGTCTTCAGTGAACGTGTTATATTATTTGTGGATTTGAAAAAATAAAACTGTTCTCTCTGCAGTAACAATGAATGATATTCCACGTTCCTGTTTTCCCTCTCCTTTCCCACTGCAAGTAAGAGTGTGTTTGGACAACATCATCCCTTTTTTCTGTTCGATTATTAGCAGTCCAATACACACTATAAGTTTCTAGAAAATAATGATAAATGAAAGTGTAATGTCCGGGTGTTGTGTTCGTGTGTATTGAATTGACAAAGAATGTACGTTGTTGTACCCACGATCTGTTTGCCTTATAACCTATTTTCCTTTGTGGCTGTAATTCAACTTAGAGTAATCCATCTTTTTTTCGGTCTTATCCGAGGCTACTCTCCAGTTTTATCAATAACTCATTTACACGGTGTGGGATTTTATCCCCATATCTAAGCATCCTCCTTTTCCTGGGCTTGGGACCAGTTAGGAACCAACAAATTAAACCTACACGGATTTTAGAAGTATTTACATGTCATTTAATGTTGTTATTCAAATTAATATTTGAAAGTTATTAGGAGTTGAGGCTGCACTGTAATCCAGAAGCAGTAACTGTGAGATTTTTGTTGGTATCTTTATCGTTGCACCGTGCATCCTGTAGTTTATTTAATTAATACACCAACAAATGCACATATATTCATTTAATGATCTAAAATTCATATTAAAACACTTAAAACGCTCCTACATGTTTCGATCACACGATCATCCTCAGGGAGCATACATTGTTCCTTGCTAAAGTTATAGTTTAAAAACACTCAATGATTTACATCGTTACGTTGAGTTGGTGCTGTGGCAGCATGTCTTTTGTATTGTGTGAGTCGTATGCTGTTCAGAATGAGCCTGGCTATGGATGTGCGTTGTGCGACGTATTGCGTTAGGAGCGTTTTAAGTGTTTAATGTGAATTTTAGATCATTAAATAAATATATGTGCTTTTATTGGTGTATTAATCAAATTTTGTGGGTATATTTATTGACAACTTACATCTGGAAGGCCGAAGAAGGGAAACAATGTTGCGATGTACTTGAAATTACTTATTATGACAGATCTATAACATTTAACCTGATAAACAGCTGTTCCAGTCCCCCTTTTCCACCATAAATCCAGGATTATGTGGGATTTGTGTTGGAAAAAGTGACAAGAGGTTTTTCTCCGAGCAATTCGGGTTTCGTTCTTAGTCTCATTTGACCAAAGTTTCTTATTCCTTCTTCTGCCCCCGAAGCTGTATAGTCTTAGCAAATGAGAACGTTGTTAAATAAAACATCTGTCCCGGTTTCTGAGCTGAGCTGCTAAGTGCGTGGACGGAAAGAAAGTCACGAAGTGCTCAGGCGTTGTAATGGAATGCTCTTGTATAAAGTCCGCCTTAGGGCTTTATGGACCGCTTCTTATAGAAATACCACATTTAGTGTGAGAAACGTAAGAATGGCGTTGAGAAACAAAAACCACCATCTTCTCAGTTTATCATGCAATAGTCGCGTGCTAAAGATGATAGCGCCCTCTTATTGAGGACGAAGCCTCAAATGTGAAAATTCATGGCTCTTCAGCAATACCGCTGTGAGAACCTCAGATATTGCTGTTTTATTTTCCTCACATCTAGGCTTAAATGACGCAAGTGTAGTACATAATTCATGCTTGCCGACCAGTTATGTTTAGGTATACTGGCAAAATTGCCAAAAGCAACTAAAAGCTTAGTCATTGTCCGTCCGCCCACCCGCATGGAACAACTCAGGTCCCACTGGACGGATTGTCATAAAATTTGATATTCAAATGTTTTTTAAACTATGTCAACAAAATTCAATTTGAGTTAAAATCTGGCAGGAATGACGAGTACTTGACATGACGGCCCAAGGGCATTTATGATCGTATCTCACTCACTTCTTCTTAGAAGGAGAAATGTCTCAGACAAAAGTCGTAGAGAAAATCAAAACACACATTTTTGTTCCGCAACTTATTTCCGAGACTCTTGCCGTTCGTGAGATAATTAGGAAAATTTTGGTAAGGCCAGACAGGCACAGATGAGAATACGTGTATTGCGGAGCACACGCTTTGCATGTTGGGTAAACAAAGCTAAAAGCACACATTCGCATTGTGTAATAGTCAATGCTGTTCCACTGCAACAAAGGTTGCACGAACGCGCATCGATGTTACGTTATATGTTCATTGCCTGACGTGTTATTAATATATCATATCGCCATGTGTTTCACCCGTCCTACTTGACACATCGTTCTGAATTTCATTAGAGGAATAACGTCTGGTGAACTTTATACCTTACAAATCTCTTTATTGTGCAGTTTTTTCATTTTTTGTTTGAGTGTGTTTGTGAGTGTATATATATATATTTATATTTATATATTTATATGTATATTTTAAGAAAACTGATCTCTTACTTTCATCAAGAAAATAGGTTACAATTTCTAACAATTTGAAGCGTGGGATTTTACTTTGCGGTGTTTAACCGGTTAATTACGTTTAAAGACATATTCATTTTGCTTTGAGAATTGTATTAAACCCATAAATACAATCTGTGGATAAGATTCATAGCTTTTAAATGTTGTAGTAAGTGGTGCATATAGTAGAGTAACCACAGTGCTTTAGGTTCAAGCGGTCAGCAAGATACATAAGTTCCAGTCCTTGTTGGGGAGGGATCTAGCTGGTGTAAAACAGAACTTTGAGGTGGATTACATAGCCTACACAACCACGAGAGGCGGGGTGGAATGAAGACCAAGCTGGCGCAATATTAATGATCTTTCGTGATATAATAATAATAATAATAATAATAATAATAATAATGTTTATTTACTGCAACTGGGTTGTCACCTGGTGGCAGTGGTTATTTTACATGTAAACAAAACATGAAATTGATTATTACTAAATTTAAGTCGGGAAGGCTATATGAGAAGCATGTAGTGGCAACTTGGAATTTTGGGAACCGTCTCAGCATTTGCTTTTGGGCACAGGGAAACCAAGAAAAACCTGTGTCGAGAGGTTTGAGTTAACCAGCATTCTAGAACATTTTGAGCCCTAAATATAATTAGTAATTCTCAGGAAATTGTTAGTACTTTTAAAAGACCGACAATTGCTCTTTCTATAGTTTTTAACTAAACTACTCATGGGTGTCCACCATAAATGGTGGACACCCATGAGTATTTCATACTACTAGAAGGAGCGATCTTACTGCCGACATACAACACAGGACAACAACGTAAACAAGTTTTTTACGATCTACTAGTTTCTAATTCATTTCAACCCACCCACGAGGAGGGCGGATGTGAAACTGTTTTATGCTTCGTGCCGTGGCTAGAACTCTGAAGGAAGGAGAGAAGTGGTAACAATTACACATAGCAAATGTAAATGAACATAAAACAGTGAGACGCTGTAAGTCTGTCAGTAGACTCTGACAACTGAACATCAGGTTTTGAATTACGGTCACTCTGAATAATGTCTGTTTAGGCCATCATGTCTGGACCGGCTGTGGGGCCCAGTCAGCCTCCTCCTATTTGGTACTGGGGACTTCTAAAGGGGTAAAGCGAGAGAAGCTATTCACTCTCTTCGACTGTTGAAGTCATGACAGGGTGGAGATGTATCTACATTTTCCACGCGTAATTTAACAACCTGGTTTTCAAGTTCGAGATAAGTATTCATTAGCAACAAAACGACTTTGTGGCAAGAAGTGATAATTACTTGTATTTCTGTTTCTTTCTGTCTCGGTTTCTTCCCCTTCCTTTCACTATTTCTTTCCTTTCCTTCAATTTTTCTTCCTTTCTGTTTCTTGTTTATTTACATTTTCCTGCATTCAAACCGCTGAGAGCTACTACTGAACGAGGTCCGCTCAACGGGAAGTAAGCTTGCAAACCGGAAATACGTCACTGGCAGCTTTGATCTAGGCGCATCAGTTTACATCAGGCAGGTTCAGGCGACAGGTCTGTAGCTTAAGTTAGGATGCACCATGCAGTAACCTGCTGTTGGTTGTAACTCCATTTGTTAGTAAATCTTCGTAAACCATGTGGTTTATTCTACAATAATCATGAAGGTTTCTAAACCATAAAACCATTTATGCTTTGTCTGTATTATAAAGCATTTTGTTTTGTCGGTGATCACATGTCATCTACCAAACCAACTTACATAGGACTAACATTACAGTCATTACAAGACTATCGGTGTGTCACTAGCATTTTCAAATTTGGGGCACAATAAGAATTTACGCTGTGATCACTTCCAAAAAAGCATAGTCATTCCCTTACCTCTTTATAGCGGAATTTAATCAAATAAATATATATATACAACACCATAGGCCCAAAAAAATCTGTGAACCTATTTAGCTGTGTATATTGTGTTATTATAGGAATTTTTATTGATGTCTTTTGAGATTCTTGAGATCCTCAAGGCGGTGTGGTTGAGGATTCGATTCTTCTGTTACGTGACTCCACGTTATTGGTTGATGGTCTCTGACATTTTACAGGAATAGCTTGACTTGGAGATGTTGGAAAGCGATCATCTGGCTACGCTGTATCATGTCACAGCGGAAGGGAGTCCTCTTTTTATACAGGGTGTCCGGTCTAGAGGTATAAAAAATACATGTTTATGCTTTCGTACTTAGAGATTTAGGAATTTATATTTTCAAAAGTGTACAGAGTAACTTGCCCTTGCCACGTGTTTATCAGCATGTGAGGTGTTATAAGCTCAAGGTCATCGTTGTCACTGTTGTGTCGTAAGTCGCGCATGCGCAGGTACGGACGTGCATAAAAATCTTTTTGAGTTACTCTGTACACTGCTGAAAACATAAATTCATAAAGCATTTAGGTACTAAAGTATAAGCATGTATTTTTGTATACCTCTAGCCCGGAAACCCAGTATTAGAACCCGCAAATGGTGTCTAACTGCGAGGTTTGGCACTCTGACAAGTGCTGCTAAATGCTTGTCTTGTGGGATAATACTAGTTCAGGCTGTGTGCCTAGTAAACCCATGTCGTCGGGAGTCACTACTTTTCTTAGGCTGCTTGATCCTGAAGATGCAAACGTCGATATTGTCGTCGTAAGCGGCACTTCTTCTTTGCACCCACAAGTGCGGGACACGTGTGTGAATTACGTGAATGAGCTGAATTTTAATTTCATAATCTGCACTCAAATAGGGTTAAAAATAAACTACATAAATGTGTAGGCTATCGATATGGAATGATGTTTTTTTATCTGTCGTAGTTTCGAATAATTTTAGAAACAACTGTTTCGTCCGTCGTTGTTCTTCCCCACCTTTAGCCCAATTCCATTTGCATAACCTCCCCTCGTCTCCATTACTTTACTCTTTATGAATTCCATTGGTCTCTCTATCCATATCGTTTTCCATAATTGTTACGACTGAAGGGAAATTGGTGAGACAGGAAGGTCGGAGGGTCAGAGGGCCCTTTATCATGACGAAGTAGGACACAAAAAAGGAAAACATTTTCCCCTTTCTCACGCTGGGGATAGATAGATAGATAGATAGATAGATAGATAGATAGATAGATAGATAGATAGATAGATAGATAGATAGATAGATAGATAGATAGATAGATAGATAGATAGATAGATAGATAGATAGATAG
>Ga0123355_10019453_pt1 | contig 10812 bp, 7 predicted proteins | sample TergutEmb28metaG_3_FD_89872 | JGI IMG/M metagenome (GOLD analysis project Ga0123355, IMG submission 89872) | Embiratermes neotenicus P1 segment gut microbial communities from Petit-Saut dam, French Guiana - Emb289 P1 | ecosystem: Host-associated > Arthropoda: Insects > Digestive system > Gut ...
TACATGCTACATGCCGCACACACCTCATATGTGCCATGAATGCTACATGTTACATGCCACACACATCTCATGTGTGCCATAAATGCTACATGCCACATGCCACACACATCTCATGTGTGCCATAAATGCTACATGCCACATGCCACACACATCTCATGTGTGCTATGAATGCTACATGCTACATGCCGCACACATCTCATATGTACCATGAATGCTACATGCTACATGCCGCACACATCTCATGTGTGCCATGAATGCTACATGTTACATGCCACACACATCTCGTGTGTGCCATGAATGCTACATGCTACATGCCACACACATCTCATCCTCCCAGATTTTAATGCTGTAACGATATTTGGTAGCGATTAGTCATGAAGGTGCTCGTTATGTAATTTTCTCCCACGTCCTGTTCGTCCCTCCCTCGCAGGCACAAGATCACACCAAGCACCCAGCTCTAAGCCACCCACAGTCAATGTTCTTCTTGCGCGAAAATAAGATTGAAATAGATACGAAATAACAACAACACATGTAGCTATATAAAGTCTTGTTGTCTTTCCTTAGGATGCGGAAAAACCAAAGTTCCTGACTCGAAGGGTATCAAGGGTTGTCGGATTTTAATGTGCTCTTAATTGGCAACATCACATGCAAATTGAATTAGCGGTTAAACAGTCGAATTGCTCCTTGCTGCCAAATCCCCCAATAGAACATTAGCGGTCTTTAACCATGATTAATACTACGCTTTAAGCTCTAATAAGCTTCTACATTCAACAGAACCTATTCTCAACATTAATTCCACATAAAACGGAAAATTTACGAAAGTTCAATTTTCCGGTAAGCAGCCAGCCAGAGACGTTACAACTTCTGATGGCCAACGGTCTGCAGGCCACCTCGTAAAATACAATGCACTTTCACGGTCTAGAAATTGGCTTCAGAAGTTGATAAATCATTGCACTTCAGCCTGCTGTGGTCGAGGACCGATGCTACGGCGAAATAAGAACCGCACACACGCGTCACGCCGTCCCATAGAAACAGAGACGTCGGACACAACCAGTTCTAAGTTTGTCTCTTTTTCCCCAGCAGTTACTCCCCTTCCATCTCAAGGAGGGTTTACTGCGCGGTACGAACTGTATCCTTAAATATAATTCAGCATTGGGTAGAAAAAGCGCTCTCAATTTTTCCTGTTTTTTCCCCTTTTTTACAGTGTTGAAAAGCATATTTCTATGCAAGTCTGGAGCCTTCGGTCCATCCGTCAAATCTACCTTTATATTCTATAAGTAACTTCGTCAAATACAGAGAAATGTAAATCTCAAATTCAAGGGAATTGATATAAATAATATAAAGTTTATTCAGTACTGCACACAAAGCCTGGGGGCTACCATTTCTCATATTACAGGAAACAAGTGCGTGTAAACACACCGTCTCAACTAGGCAGTATATTGGATAAGTACTCAATACAAAAATTTCTTAAGGTAAGGATCAAGGTTTTCTTTTCCCGGCAACGAATGACATGCGTCAAAGAGGCGCAGCTTTGCCAGATATGTACAGCTGATATACAGCCGACTGTGGAAGAAGGTTACAACAACCACGACATGACGGCATAACACATGCACCAAGGCACTCTCTCCTATTATTAGACCCATGCACATATGAAAACCAAACACAAGGCATTTGATCATTTTCGTCTCTCTTGAAATTTTGTGAACTATATTTTCATCCCCATACACTCTTATTTATCCAATCCCCATCTCCGTCTCGCTGCTCGAAGGAACGAGTGGGGTCATCGAAAAAATGGGGAAAAAGGTCGCACGCGGGTGGTGGGGGGAGGGGGGAAGAAGGAAGAAAATGCCATCATATAAATACAGCAGAAAGACAATGGCCTTTCCACTTCATGACATAGAGCTTGCCCACACATAACGAAACGTGGAGACGATACAGTTCGACCGAACCATAAAATTTTCTATCCACGTAACTGTCTCATACTTGAAGTCCACCAAGAATGGGCCCCAGTTTTTCCCGAACGAAGTAATCAAACTCGGTTAACTTATTGTAATAAATATTATAAACAGTGCGATGCTTGACGAATCTGAAGAAACCAGTGAAATGAGGAACTCATTCTGAGAGCTGGTGATACTGAGCCATTCAACACATTGTGTGTGTGTGTGTGTGTGTCAGTGTGCTTCATATGCTGCAAAGCGAGAAGGCGCGTGCAAAACATTATAGCCTATAAATCCATTCTTTACAAATACATATGCAACCTCACTTTATTATTATATGGGAGGTCAGATGTCTCGTCAACTTTAAAATCTGCATTTACGGCCGCAATCATTTCAGCCTGTCTTGATTCCCAGGGAATGAAAAGCAGACCTTTGAGGTACAAATGTTTTGCGCCTTCCCACCTCTTCACTTCTTCACCTACTTCATCAATTTAGCTAAACTTGCAACATGACACCTCTGTCATCCCTTTACCGACGATTACACGGATACCCGCCACCTACTACGTAGGTCTTCGCCATTTCACATTCCCTGCAGAACTGAAACTTCATCATAATACGGTAGCTACAAGTGGAAACGACTGAATTGTATTGGGGAAGGGAGCAGATCCGAATGTGGGGCAGGTCGCCGATTATGACTACGGCTTCTGTACCTTCCAACTGCAAGAAAAACCACCAGCAGTACCTAGAGCAAGTCTGGAAAGCTCGGTCCGTACCAATCACCCATGCATTATGCATTATGAACCTCACTCGACGCTATGACGAATGATATATATAAAATAAGTAAACCAATTAATAAACAGAACCGAAAACTGCGACGCCGTACAGTGTGGCAGACACCAATGTTTCGGGGTGAGGTCAGTCTCCATCTTCAGGCTGTAAGTGGTGTATTCTGTACTAGAGATGGAGGCAGCAATTCTTTCAAACGCTGGTACCTGCTTGCAATAAGAACAGACCCTAAGGCGTGGGTGGTCTTCAAATTGATCAGAATACAGACAAGCAGCGTGCGCTTGTGAGTTCGGTAATGAGTATTCGGGTTCCACAGACTACTGCGGATTTCGTGACTAACTGAGGACCTGCGAACTTCTCCAGGATCCGTTAGTTAGAACCTAAAATCCCAACCCTTACTTTTGTTCTTGCTGTAATTTGATGAGAGGGTACGTTTGGTTTAAGAAGTGTGTCAGCTGGTGGTACACAGAATGATGAATTGGTGGCAGTTGGCAAGATAGATTGCTAGATTATCTGTCGATGCTGGGTTTGTTCAGTGACCGCGACGAAGCAAGGCATGCAGCAGGGGAACGCGGAAAACGAAGGGAAAATTACAGGGAAGGAGGGTGAACAGCTCTGAACGGCCTAAGAAACAGTTCTGGACACAAATATCCGTTATATCCCTTACGAAGAAGAAGGCCTTCGAAACTCCCTTCCAAATAATAACAATAATAATAATAATAATATATTTAACTGCAAATGGGCTATATTACATTACACTACATTACAATACATTATATTACACTACATTACATTACATTATACTATATCACATTACATTACACTGCATTATATTACACTACATTACATTGCACTACATTATATTACATTACACTACATTACATTACATTATACTATATCACATTACATTACACTGCATTATATTACACTACATTACACTGCAATACACTACATTACATTACACTACATTACATTACATTACGTACGTACGTACAAACAAAAACAAACAACTTAACGTACGAAATACAGGACGCAGTAATACAATACAGTTTACTCAACAATAATAATTAAGGCACAATAATACAATACAACAGAGAATAACGGTAATACCTATTATTATAATTATTCCTGATCACCTTTGTGCAGGCTATCTGCAATTGTGTGCCTAAAGACACCGTGACACTGCGGTATACACTTTTGCAGCTATTCTGTATTCACAGTTTTTGCAGGTTGCCATTATTATTATTATTATTATTATTATTATTATTATTATTGTCGTCGTCGTCGTCGTTGTTGCAACGTTAGCTTTTGCTACCAACCCAAATGTCATCGCTACGGTCGTCCAAGTTCTCGAATTCCGTTTGGTTGGCAGCGGAATGCCAACTGTCTATGACGGTCCCTTTCCACATGATATTTGTATAAATTTGGTAATCTTTCCATCCATATCTGTAACATTTAACCTATATGTGGCGGTTTAATCTACCAAACCCCAGCAACGGTCTAAAAAGCTCGTACGAACTGCCTCTAATTTCTGGGATTCCCTTCGTTGCTTGCAGGACACTGATGGACAGTAACGCAGTAAGCGCGGCAGCTTCTAAGCCTGCCTCAGCTTGCCGCACGTTGCGTGCCAGTTCGTTGGTTTCCCATCAGTGATCACAGCTATAAACTGACTCATTCGCTAAATATTGGTATATGTGTGTGTGTGTGGATAACTGTCAGCGTGTACAGCTTGGGGGAGGCGGGACAGACGTGCGTTGTGAGGGCTTATTTGAAGATTATGGTTAGGTACGGTTGCTAGGATACGTGACGTGTGGGGCGGGTAGCCAACACAAGATATGATTTGCACGGCCGGTCGGCGATGTATCCATTTGGCTTGATGAGGAGGAAAAACGGTGAGGGAGGAAGTGAGCATTATATAAATATCAAATTCTCTTAATGCAGTATCGCCACACTTCATGTGAACTAGGTAGAGGGAACGAAGGTTTAGCTATTCTTGTTTTTTACGGTCTCTGTTATGGCGGATAAGTAATTTAAAAGCCTATCATTACCGTAAATCACAAACCCTCCCACGTCATGTATTCTTGGAGCGTATCTAGCGAGACGTTTAAAAAAAAAACACCTATTCACTTCGCCATGTCTGTCTGTCTGTCAGTCTCTTCGTAACGACAACAGAATGGATGAACACATTTTCATACAATTTAATACTGCGGGGGTGGGGGTTACTAAGATTTTGGACACATTTCAGTTTTGGTTAAAATCCCGAACAATAACGCACGAATCACATGACGGCCAATGTACGAGAGTTTCAGCTGGCATACCGACCGTGACAGTTCCGAAATAGGCCACTGTGCGAACAACACCATCGCTCACCAGTATGGATTACAGTCCACCGTATATACCTGCCATGTGCATCACTGCACACAACCACACTCCAATGAACCAATCTAAACTGGTAATATTTTATACTCATCACTGTGAATCTTATGTTTATTGGACCGTGCATCATTTTGATAGCTGAAGAATAAAGACCAACTTCAGCCTGCAACATGGATACCACTCCAACCCAACCACACCGAAACTCCAACACACATCGAACCAAGAACAATGCGACCAATGTGGTAATTCAACAGAATAGTCGCACGCTCCTGATGATGGATATATTAATGTCCGAAACATGTTGAGCAAATAAGACGTGAAATAAAATAGCAAGTGACATCAAGTTGGTCTTTTATTCTTCAACTCATCACTGTGTTAACATCTAACCGGAATTTTAACCAAAACCGTATTTATTTTATATGTGCAGTGACCCCAACACACTATAAATACATTTGTATTCTTACACCTACCACTCTGAAGATAGTCACATAAGTGGCCGAAACATGTGCATTATTTGAAGAACTAAACAGACTACAAAATTCCGAACTGCTACGTTGAAAATGTGGTGAAAAATATTTCAGAAATTATTTCGTAATTCTTTTCTTTTCGGTTTTGGGGCAAACGCACCCATTTCCTTTCTGTCAGCGAGTCACACAGTCAAACAGCGTCGGTGCACATGAAGGAATGAGTATGGACCAATGGGCGGAACGATAGAGACAGGGGAAGACCGAAGTACTGGAAGAAAACCCCATCGCAGAGCCACTTTGCCACAAACACCATATGAGCTGGCCTGGGATTGAACCCATGCCAAAGTGGAGGAAGGCAGCCGCTATCCGTCCGGACCACAGCACTGCCTGTAGTCAATACCGTGCTATGGTTCTCTACCCAAGTCACAGGGTTGGTTCAGTTTCACAGTCGGATACAGCAGATCGCGGTGTAGCGAAATAAGGATAAAGGCTGAAACGTACGAAACACATCTAATTTCACGGAGAATTTACAGTAATGTCGTGCCACGAAACACATAAGGGCGTATGCCACTAAATGGATATGTTTACTCCACTTACAAGTGTAGAACTAAAGGTAAGGATGAAGGTAAAGCAAATCCCTATACAGGCCTGGACAGGCCATGAGGGCTTTATCGCGTTGAGGCTCTCAAAATTTATAGACAATCGGCACAGGAAGGTGGTAAGGTTTCAAGCCCTACGCACCGGCCGCCTTTACATCCCAGGAGACAGCCTACTACAGGTACTCATTTCTGTTAGATACTGAGTCGACCGAATGGTCATAGTGCGGCCCGAAGGATTATGTCAATTGTAGAAGTATTCTGCCTTACACTGTCCACAGTCTGAGGTATACTTGATACAGACCCACACAAAATTCAGGTACCTGTTTCCATTCACCTCCTCAGGTCTTTACTCAAATTTTTATTAAAATAAAATAACAAAACACACTTAGGCCTGAACTGACAACAGTGTCAGTGACAATTAAGTTTGCTGTGTGTCTTGCATTTCAATCTCATAATGGGCGTCAGACAGTTACCATGGTGATAAAAACAGGACGGCTCCATTGTTAGGACTTACGTTATGAATCCCTCTACACTACGCGACGAATCATAAAAGCTTAGCAGAGCATTTCGCCTTACTTTACGATTCTCTCTTCCTATTCCAATTCTTCCTCTTCCATTTTACGTACGTTTTCGTTACTGTTGGGCTGTAAACGTACAAATTGCAGCGTACGAATACATTTAGGGCTCAGAACGTGTACTTTATAGAGAAAATTACTTCCAAAGGTGCATAATTTCATGTCAGATTTGAATTAAATATATCTAGACCGTACGTCTGTTTACCACCGTTTGTGCCGCACTGAGCGACGCCGACAGTACTGTACATTTCATGCAGCCTAGTGATGGGACCATAACGCCATCATCCAGTTGAAAACATGTCGAAGGAAGCAGTTAATAACCTAATGTGAGATACTACCCTGAAAATATCCTGGATAGACTGACGAAATTAACGAACAGTCTCGACCAAAATTAGTCCACATGATTCACTATCTTGTTGCTTTGGACCTGCCCATCGTCTAATTTTTTGAACGAAGCAAATACATAGCAATAGGTATATGGAACCAGTTCCATCCTGATTCCGCTAGCAAGCAGTCAGCGAAACCTGTATGACATATACCGGCGTGATGATAAGTCCTTAGCCCGACCAGGAAGGAAACAACCTCGGGAGCATGTCAGGGACGCGCGCGATTTCAACAACATCGAGACGCGAGCTGTCATCAAGTTTTTTTTTCCCCCTGCAAGGCAAGGCGCCGAAGGAAACTCACGCCATTCTGACAGAAACATCAGCTTGTTTCCTTCCTGGTCGGGCTAAGGACTTATCAGCACTCGTGTAACTGTTGCTGTGTATACTTTACTAGAGTCCTGATGATGGACGGAAAATCTGTCCGAAACATGTAGAGTTCTATTCTAAAAATGAATTTGAGAAATTAGTGCATCTCATTGGTTTTACTATAAGAATTTACGTTGACTGAAGGAACAAGTTCGGAAGTCTAGAGTTTTGTATTGTTTTGTTTTGCGTATTTTAATATTTTTAAACTATATCATTGGTGATAGCTTCAGTACAGGCCGAAACATGTAGATGAATACCTTGTGTAATAATATTACACTATACACACACACACACACACACACACACAAACACATTAAATTGTGTTTCACGGTTCACAGTTGTTGTATTACTGTAGTGAGTACTGCCATCACATCGAATGTTGCGGAAAAATTTCGCGCGGCCGCCAAGTTTAGTTTGCGTTTTAAAGAAATATCTTAACAAAAGCTGCATATATATTTTGTTCCCCCCAAACAATATGACAATAAATCATTGCAGGAATTTTAATTGGCGTTATTGGCGACAATGTCATTTTCGTCTAATAAGTTTCGCTCGTCCGCCATATTGTTTTTACTGATTGTAGGTAATTAAGAATGGCGGTGATGTGGTGTCCTCTAGTGGCATAATGTCCATACCAAATTTTGTGGACTTTCAACATTTTGAACGAATGGGCACAGCAGACTTTTCTTCGCCCTTTTGTGGTTTGTTTAACGACGTTGTTTGTAGCTCAGATTTTTTTTTTCGTGTATCAGCAAGACGTGAAAGGAATCTGTCGTGGCCTACTATCCGGACATTAGGGTACAGGAACTGTGTGCAACGATAAGATGTCGCAGTTCTGGTGTTCGGCTTCCCTCTCGATATTTAAACAGTAGCTCTCGCGAACAGCAGTCAAAAGCGTCGCCACCTCGCGTACCTAATTTTGTCTTACAACGTGGACATGTTGTATAATTACTGTTTCATGGCTGCCAATGTTAGCAGAATATAGCGTAGTGTGTATAGAGAATCTACAGGCAGATACTTAAAGTAAATATGGATGCCTGTTGGTATGTTAAATATCTTTGTGTCTATTTGACTGTCTTCCTATTCTTAGAATGCGCGGGATGTTTTAGCACGTTATCGGAACGCTAATATTGACTCGGCGATAATGCCTGGCTGCGTGTATCTAAAGCAATTATCTCACCAGGAATGCGACACCTAAGATCAGGGGTGAGTAGAGAGCTGTCTGGTGGGACATTTGCACTGGCTGCCTTACCAATTCAAACAGTGATTCTTTTTTTTTAATATTATCACGGTGGTTGGTCTGTATGTAGTTTCCACTGTTGTTAGAACAGTGGAAAATGTAGTAAACAGAGTCGAATGAATGCTAAGGGGATGCTTTACCTTGTTTCTAAGAGCCATGTTGACAGATACGCGTACGCCGAAATTTCAAACACCTAGCGCTTCGAGTCATTTATTTCGGGGGTGTGAGAAGGCATACCTTGGTTAACGCTCCAGGGAATCGCTCGCTTGTCTTGATGGGAGTATAATGGATATGGAAGACGCAAGGATATTGAAAATCGGTGCCTTGCCATAAGGGTAGCCCAGTTGTTATTGATTGGTTAATGCTGCTATGTGCAATTTGTGAACGTAATATTATGCCCTTAAGGGCAAGAGGATTAATTTTGATGATTCGGTAAGAGGAGGGCTGCATGGGAAATACAGTCGAATTCTGTTGTAACGTCTTGAAAGTGACTGAATATTTTGTGTCGTTATAAGCGAGGGGTATAACATTATCGTCCATTGGGACGTATTAATTTGTACCTCAGAGTATCTGACTCCATAGGCGAGGTGTTGTATAAACCGATGTCGTTATAACCGGGTTCGACTGTAAATTAAAAGTGAAATACATGTGAGTAGTCTATAATATCTGGACCTAGAAGGGACGAGGTAACAGGGGAATGGAGGAGATTGCATAACAAGGAGCTAAATGATTTGTACTCCTCACCCAATATTGTGCGGGTGATAAAATCGAGAAGAATGAGACGGGCTGGGCATGTGGCACATATGAGTGAGGAGAGGGGGATGTATAGGGTCTTGCTGGGGAAACCGGAGGGAGACCACTGGAGAGACCTAGGCGTAGATGGGTGGATAATATTAGGATGGATTTCCAGGAGGTGGGATGTGGGTATATGGACTGGATTGGGTTGGCCCAGGATAGAGACAGGTGGCGGACGCTTGTGTGTGCGGTAATGAACTTTCGGGTTCCGTGAAATGCGGGGAATTTCTTGACTAGCTGCAAACCAGTTAGCTTCTCAAGAAGGACTCTGCACCATGGAGTAAGTAAGTAATTCTATAAGTCACTCGTTTCCACGTCTCAGGAAACACATTTTTTTCTGTTATGGTATACAACCGGTTAATGTGTTCCATGTAAATAATCGCTGTTTATTGTGAGAAACGCAGAAGCAGTGCAGTAGGAAAATAACCCAAAGAAACGGCAAACTTAACGACCCGTATTCCCCCCCCGCGTATAACGTGTGATGTGTAACGTGTAATGTAAGTTCAGTGCACTTTACAGTAGGTGTTGGCGATGACCTTCAGCCCTCATACACGCTTGACTTCGAAGAAATTAAAATCAGATAAAGCCTCCTGTTACGGTTTTGATACGATTTCGTACTTATTTCAGATTTTTACAATGAAAATGTTACGTAGCAAAATGTATTGAATACTCACGAAGGAAACAGATGTGGCCCACACTGTAGTGGACACGTCTGTCACATAGCAGATGAAACTGGACCGTGTGACAGGAATGATTCGATGTAACCCTACGCGCAACGGTAGTACTTTTCGGTATGGTAATCGTGCAGGGACGTTTCATTACGTGTTCGTTGTCGTCGATGTTTAGACAAGGGGCCCACTTTTATTTTTTTCTAACAGATGCACAAATACTGTAACCTATATTCATTGCCCTTATTTACTGACCTTAGTGCACTACCTACGATCCTGGCATAACGTGTAATACTTTTGTTATTGGCTAACATTCAAAGTGACAGAACAGATAGTTGGTTGCCGTTTCTTGGTGCTGTTCATAACTGTGTGATAACGTACTTAAAAAGAGAAAACAGGCTTCAGTCTTCTACAGGGAGTATTTTCTTTACGCTGGATTAAACAGGACAGAGCACTGAAAAGTACGGTTTTGGCGTTTCCTGTGCAGTAATAACATAATTTATTAACTGCAATTGGGTTGTTACCCGGTGGCAGTGGTTATTTTACATGTAAACAAAACATGAAATTGGTTACTAATAAATTTAAGTCGGGAGGGCTACATGAGAAGCATGTAGTGGCAA
>Ga0123355_10019454_pt1 | contig 10812 bp, 10 predicted proteins | sample TergutEmb28metaG_3_FD_89872 | JGI IMG/M metagenome (GOLD analysis project Ga0123355, IMG submission 89872) | Embiratermes neotenicus P1 segment gut microbial communities from Petit-Saut dam, French Guiana - Emb289 P1 | ecosystem: Host-associated > Arthropoda: Insects > Digestive system > Gut ...
TATCCCTCGATTATTTTGTCTGCGATTTGGATAGATGTTAGATTTCCGCTATCAATAATCATATCAGCATCTTTGTAATAGAGGTCTTTGCGATTTTCCCAAGTTCTTGCTATGTAGTCACTTCCGCCGTCTCTTGCGAGGGGTCTAGCTTTGTCATTGCCTACTCTGTGCTCTAATTCCTTGACAGGACATTCCAAAAATACGACTTTGCCGATTTTTTTGAGGCGGTCGATATTTTGAGCGTCAAGTACAACTCCTCCGCCTGTACTGATTACTGCACCCAAAACATTTTTTAGGCTTGCTACTATTTCTGTTTCGGCACGGCGAAATTCTGCCTCTCCGTGTAAATCAAAAAATTCCGCAACGCTCATACGGTAAGCGTCTACAAAAATGCTATCGGTGTCATACACCTGATAGCCGTGTTTTGCAAGTTCGTTAGCCGTCGCTGTTTTTCCGCTACCCGGCATACCTATTAGGATAATGTTTTGAAATCTACTCATAAATAATTATGAATTATAAAGTATAAATTAAAGTCAACAATTTATACTTTATAATTTATATTTTATAATTAACTAATCCTTCTATTGCTAGCTTATAACTATCCGCTCCAAAACCACAAATCACACCTTTGACAACCGAAGACAAAACGCTTGTATGTCTAAATTCTTCACGGGCGTGGACATTACTCATATGTACCTCTATGCATGTAATTCCGCACCCTTTGAGTGCGTCTCTTATAGCACAGCTGTAATGAGTATATGCACCCGCATTGATAATTATAGCATCACAAGTGGCAGATTGGATTTTGGTGATTATTTCGCCTTCACAGTTTGATTGGAAAAAATCCGCCTTGCATTTGCGTGAAATAGCAAAAGCGGAAATTTCTTTGTTGATGTCATCTAGCGTACGAGTGCCATAAATCTCAGGCTCTCGCTTGCCAAGCATATTAAGATTAGGTCCGTTGATTATTAGTACTTTCATAGTGCAACAGTATTTCCTTCTGCTCTACTTTCGATGTCAGAAAGAGTATTATAAAGTCTTGTTGTTACAGCACGCAAGCGTATTGGTCTTATATAATAATGCAACGGACTATACCCCGTATCGGTAACCAAAGTCAACCTTTCACGCAAAAACACATATGCGTCAATCCTTATAATCTCACTGGCAGAGTCCGTAACTATGATAATCATAGAGTCAAAATATTGTCTCTCACCATCCACCATTATATAACGGGTTCCGTTAGCGTATTCTTTTCTGCCTTGATTATAAGTCCACTCTGCCCTATTAAACTGTAGCTCTAGCATCATAGACTCACCATAGACACCGCCACTGGCTCTAAGCTGATTGACTCGCTGAGTAGCATTGACATCTTGGTCTTCGTCCGCAACAGTAACTCTTGACCCTAGTCCAAACTCAAAAATCCCGTGTAGCAAGCTAAATCTTGTCCTTCCAAGAGCATCTCTTAGCTCGGTGTCAAAAACCTCGTTTTCCTCAGCGGATATTGCGACTGCTCTATTTCCGCCGACTAATATAAATGCTCTATCAAAGTCATTATATTGCCTTACTCCGCCCAAATTGATAAAGGCAAAAACAACTCCTAGCCCGATGATTACAGCTAGAACTACGGAAGTTATTATGATAATTTTTTTTGTTTTTGTTTTCATTTCTGTGTCAACCTTAGTTTATAGTTTTTTTGCCATTATTACAGGCTTTGGATACTCTCGGTATCAGTCTTAGCATATTTTTTGTTGAGTCGCTCGTCCATTTTTTTCATTACAACATCGTACGACTCACCTTTCATTAAGAGATTGACTTCTTCGGCATAAATAGTTTCACGCTCTATAAGCAGTCTAACCATATTATCCATAACTGATTTTTTCTCTTCTAGAATATCACGGGCGGTCTTATGAGCTTTGTTGATAATCTTGGCGACTTCAGCATCAATCTTAGCCGCAATGCTTTCGCTGTGACCCTGTGTCGAACCGTAGTCACGACCCAAAAACACCTCGCCGCTTGAGCCATAAAAAACAGGACCTAAAGGTGACATTCCCCATTCTGTGACCATCTTACGAGCCCAACCTGTGCTTTGCTTAATATCTCCCGATGCACCTGTACTGATGTCTCCGATAACAATTTCTTCTGCAGCCCTGCCACCCATAGACATAGCAAGCGTATCGCTGATTTTGTTGAGAGTCATATGATTGTCGTCATTGTCGGGACGAGTCATTGTATATCCTGCCGCACGACCACGAGGAATAATCGTCACCTCATGAACATGGTCGCAGTGTTTAAGTGCGTTAGCTACAATAGCATGACCTGCCTCGTGATATGCTGTTATCCTCTTATCAACTTCGGTAACAAGGCGAGATTTTTTAGCTGGACCCATAGCCGTCTTGTTGATACCCTCTTGGACATCTTCCATATTAATTAGGGTTCTGCCGGCTCTAGCACAAAGTATTGCAGCCTCATTAAGGAAATTTTCTATATCCGCACCACTAAAACCGCTTGTTATCCGTGCAATCACTTGGAAGTCAACATCAGGTCCGATAGGCTTGTTGCGTGCGTGAACTTTGAGTATAGCCTCACGACCTCGCACATCAGGTGTATCAACATAAATCTGACGGTCAAAACGACCGGGTCTAAGAAGTGCAGGGTCAAGTATATCAACACGATTGGTTGCCGCCATAACGATAATACCTTCGTTAGGCTCAAAGCCATCCATCTGAACAAGTAGCTGATTGAGAGTCTGCTCCCTCTCGTCGTGTCCGCCGCCCATTCCCGTACCGCGCTGACGACCAACAGCATCTATCTCGTCAATAAAAACAATACAAGGCTGATTCTTTTTGGCTTGGTCAAACAAATCTCTTACACGGCTTGCACCCACACCGACAAACATCTCAACAAAGTCCGAACCGCTTATAGAGAAGAACGGCACTTCCGCCTCACCCGATATAGCTTTGGCAAATAAGGTTTTACCCGTACCCGGAGGACCTACAAGCAAGACACCTTTTGGAATACGCGCACCTACCGCAGTAAACTTAGCAGGGTGTTTGAGGAATTCGACAATCTCGGCAAGTTCTTCTTTCTCTTCTTCTGCACCTGCAACATCATTAAATCTGATTTTTAGCTTGCCATCAACCCGTGCCTTATTGCTCTTGCCAAAATTCATAGCACCGCCACCACCGCTCTTCATCATACCTCTTAGCAAAAAGAATGCGACAATGGCTACAAGTCCAAATCCTATAATAGGAATAATGAAATTTACCCAACCACCCGAATTACGGTCATTGGGTGCGTAGGTAATATGTCTTACGCTACCGCTGTCCGGACCAAAATCAAGTTCCGCCCCTGTACGGTGGTGAACGCCGGCATTAAAAGCGTCAACTACATCCCATATAGGAATTTCTCTTACTACAACTCTAAGTGTAACCGTCCGCTCTGGAGTGTTTACGACTATGTTGCCGTTAGCATCAATAGTTGCATATGATAAAATTGTAGCATTGTCACCGCTTACTCTTATTTCGGAAACTTGTCCGTCATGAATAAGCTTAACCAAATCTGTCTGATGGATTCTTGCAGGCTGATTAACCATATTGTTGACAAAGAATGCCAACACAATCATAACAATTATGAATAATGCTACGGCTATTATGCCTTTGGTACTGTTCTTAAGACGCATATATTACCTATTATATCACAATTTAGAAAAATAAATCAAGCACTTTGTTCTACTTTTTTCATTTTTACTTTTCTACCCGATTTATAGTTTTCCTTTACAGCTACTTTAGTATAGCTTGAAACCGCAAGCACTTTGTTCTACTTTTTTCCTACGAAGCACCGAAGGTATTTTTACTTTTCTACCCAGTTTTTAGCTTTTTTCGCTAAAGCTAGAACCTTCGCCTTGCACATGATACTTTCGGTGTTTCGTAAGACAGACCCAACAATATTTTATCGTTCAAACATATTCGCTACAATCTATTGTGAGAAGAGAAACCTGCCCAAAATATGGTAAAAAGCGTTGACAATCATATAAAAATACTCGTCAACACTTTTTACTTTTGTTTATTGCAGGTCGTCTATGTTGAATTCTTTTATTTCATAGCCTTCTCTGTCTTTATTGTCTACTTTTACTTTGATGGTTTCTTTTAGGTGATTGATTTGGCTTAGTGTGCCTTCTGCACCGCATTTGGTTTTGCATTTGCCGCCGATTTTTGGGCAACGCTTGTTGACATCGCAATAATGCTCATTTTCATAACTTAGACAACACATAAGCCTGCCGCAAAGACCGCTTACTTTGGCAGGGTTGAGTGACAAACCTTGATTTTTTGCCATTTTGATACTGGTTTGTGGATATTCAGGAATATAGTCGCTGCAACAGCACGCTCTGCCGCAAGGACCTAATCCGCCTAAACTACGGCACTCGTCACGAGCTCCGATTTGTCTAAGCTCAATACGCATTTTGACTTTGCCGGCAATTTCTCTAACCAAATCCCTAAAGTCAACTCGCCCTTCTGATGTAAAATTGATTATGCACTTAGAACTATCGTGTGCTATCTCAACTTTGCTTACATGCATATCAAGACCACTTGCCGAAACAGTTTCCTTGATAATCGGCAAAATTTCTTTTGCTTTAACTGCATTGTCTTCTACAGCTTGCAAATCCTCTTGGGTTGCACGACGCATAATGTCTTTAAGCTCACCAACTATCTCTTTGCGGTCTTTTTGGGTGTTGGGCATTACAACTGTAGCCACCTCAATACCTCTTGGGCTGTCTACAATTACATCGTCACCCTTGACAAATGTTTCACCCTTTGCTCCGTAATAATACATTTTGGGCGAGGTTTTGAATTTTATTCCTATAACTTCTGGCATAAGACTCCTTCGGTAATTAGGAATTAGGGATTAGGAATTGTTGACAAGTTATTAAAATATTTTTAGCAACAATTCCTAATCGCTAATTCCTAATTGTTTACTTTGTTTTTTGCTTCTAAGATTTTCATGAGCAGTTCTTCTATCACACTAATAGCGTGTCCGTTTTGCCTATGTCTGATTATGGCGTGTTCTATAGCCGTGATTATTGTCAGGCTTGTGATGATTTGTAGTTTGTCGGCTAACTCTTTGATCCTACTTGATTTGTACTTGAATGTAATCAGTTGTTCCTCTCCTGAGATGACACACATCGCATCTCTTATAGCTGTTGCCATTTGGCTAAGCACATACGGGAGTTGGTCGGCATAAACAGCTATGGAACTGACATGAGCGGCAAGTTGCGGACTTTTGTTAAGGTTGATTAACATATTAAGCACTGTATCCAAAATAATGCCTGTAACAGGATTATCGAGATTTCGTACGGCTTCCGTTAGCTTACCGCCTGCTGACATTACAGCTGACTGAAGTTCCGAACCTGCGGCATAATGCTTGCTAAGTTCGTTATACAGTTGCTCTGTCGAAAACACATCTCCGTCCATTACTGCACAACGAGAAACAATTGTCGGGAGTAACTTATCTCGGCTTGTTGCAGTCAAAATAAAGCTGACTCGCGACGGTGGTTCTTCTAAGGTTTTGAGCAAAGCGTTTTGCCACCGCTCACTAATATCGTGTGCGTTATGCAGTATATAATATACCCTGTCCGACATAACAGGGGTCATATACAATTCGTCAAAAAATGTATCTATTGTCGCCTTGTTGTATTTGCCCTCTATCCCTGGCAATTCCTTGACATCGGGATAAACTCCACGAGTAATTTGGTCAAGATAATTGGTTCTTGTCCCTAACAGATTAGCCCCTGACCCCGCATCTATCTTGCCAGCAATAAATAACAAAGCCGTCAGCCTAAGAGCCTCCGAATCCTCACCCGTCAATAGGTATGCGTGATGTCCTCCGCCGCATTGCTTTAGCCTATTGTAAAGACGGCTATTAGTTATCAGGCCAATGTATTTCATATTTTAGGTGGTAGGGATTAGGAAATAGGGATTAGTTGATTGTTGTAGGATATTTTTCCTATTCCCTACCCCCTATTCCCTAATCCCTAAAACTTATGGCTTTCCTCTACATTAAGTACAAATACCGTTGCTCCGCCTACTACGATTTCGGTAGAAGCAAGTCCTGTTCCGCCATAATGAATCCTAGCTTCGGGAGTTAGTTGATGTGCGGTGTATTTGTGCTTGTGGGCAGTTGTTTTGATAATCTCAAGTGCCCGTCCGACTTGTTCGTTTTCGACAGCCAAAAGCAAGGTTGTCGAACCGCCTCGCAAAAAGCCACCGCCTGTTGCCATTTTTGTGACAACAAAACCGCCTTTCATAAGTTCGGGGGTAATAAACTTTTCGTCTTTCTTGTCAACTATTGCCATTATTAGTTTCATATTTTTAGCCTCCTGAGTAGTACTATTGCAATCTCTAATAGTTCGCTTCGCTAGATCCTTCGCTTTGCTCAGGATGACAAAACAATACGGGTCTTGTCATCCTGAGCAAAGCGAAGGATCTAGCGAAGCGAGTAATATCGTTATTTTTTATAACTTATAAGGTACAACGTCATACCAAGCAAGCACAAATTGCCTTAATAACCTTTTCAAAAACTTTTTTTGCGGTATCCCTTGCATCAATAACTTTGACCCTGTTAGGCTCGGCAGCGGCGATTGCCCTAAATCCGTCATACACTCTTTGGTGAAAATCTAACGCTTCCGACTCTATTCTGTCATTTGTATCCCATCCGCCTTTTCGTGCAAATGCCTCATCGGGGCTAATATCCAAAAATATTGTCGTGTCTACTTTTAGTCCGCCTAGAGCTATGTCATTAAGTGTTTTGATAAGTTCTTTATCAAGTCCCCTAGCATAACCTTGATACGCAAGTGTGCTATCGGTAAAACGGTCGCATATTACTGTCTTACCGCTTTTGAGTGCAGGTCTGATAAGCTCGTCAATATGTTGTGCCCGTGCCGTGGTATATAGTAACAACTCGGCTAACGGACTGACATTGACATCGCTCTTTCCCAGTATCAGCGGTCTGATTTTTTCTGCTAAAGGAACACCGCCCGGCTCCCGTGTAACAATAACAGGGATTTTTTTCTCGTCAAAATATTCTTTGATAAGTTTTATTTGGGTTGACTTGCCGCTCCCTTCGCACCCTTCGATTGTTATAAACTTGCCTTTCATTATTTTTTAATCCCATCTGCAAAAGTAAATATATACACTACGAATCTCTCTGTTGCTAACTCGCACTCTATTCCTCTCTTGCGCTCGCTAGCCTCTAACTCATAACCTGTTTTGCCCATAGCTTGCGCATCAACAACTAAACGAAACGGATCCGAAACAGTAACGAAACAATCATTAACCTTATAATAACTCAAAAACTCTTGCTTGAATTTATCTACAGCCAGCAGGACATTTTTTGTGTCAGCCTTTTGTGCTTTTTCTACCCCGTACTCAAGCGATGCAAGTATCAGGTAAGACGGACTGGTTGTGCCAAGTAGTCTTAGATTGTGGTCAACCTTGTCTACAGCACTTGCATCATTGATACATAGGTATGCCCCTTGCGTTAGTGTATCTAGTGTCTTATGTCCGCTAAGAACAGTATAATCAGCGACTTTTGAAAAAGACTTAGGAAATATATCACTTGTTGGGAAATGTGCTCCGTGAGCACTGTCGGCAATAAGTTTTAGCCCGTTACTATGTGTCACCTTTGCCACTCTGTCGGGAGTATCTGTCGCTATACCAAAGTAAGTAGGCGACATTACTATGACAGCTTTTGCGGTAGGATTAGCTTTTGACGCTTGCTCTATCTGCTCGGCTGTGAGGGGCAAACTAAGTCCCTCTCGTTTTATATTAGGCACCACAATGGCTTTTCGCCTTGCTAGCTCCAGTCCCTCAAACACAGCTCTGTGACTGTCTGCACTTACAATACAATCGCCGTCCACAGTCATTATAGAGGCTTTTAACCCCATACTAGAGCCACCGACAAGTAACCTAGCTTCTTTTGACCCAAAATAATCTGCGACTTTTTTTTGAGCTTTGACAATCAAATCAGCAGGAAATACTTTGCCGTCAATCCCAAGTTCGGTTATATCTAACTCTGCAATATTCCCCCAATCTAAACATCCCTTATGTCCGGGGGTGTGTAATCGTTGTCGCCCCGTCTTAGCATACACTCTCATGGCTTTGTACAAACTCACGACATCATCTCCAGCAAAAACCTAAACGCATATATGGCTTGTTCATGTTCGGCTCTTGCACGGCGTCTGTTGGAGTACGCTCCTATGTTGACGCTACGGGGATTAATCACCATATAAAAAGACCTTTTTTCTATTTCTTCATCGTCACCATCACCTATCGTGCGTTCGGTTTCCAATCTAAAGAAATGCTCTGCATTGGGCAAGTCGTCAACTCTGATTCCTCTTATAGCATCATCTCTATCCCTCAAAAAACGCTCATCATCAATCGCAATCCCATAAGGCAAAACCCTCTCTCGCAAATAGTCATCAATTATCACCATACCATAAGCCGCAAAATTATAGTCGGTCAACAACAAGTTTCTAGGCAAAATAAGAATATCACTTGTTATCATACCAACAGTGCTAAGTTGTGCATGAAAAATCATTGCATCACTTTCCGAAGCTGACACAAATCTAACATCTCTAATAACACCATCTCCGTCAAACGCTCTCCCCAACTCATGTTCCGCTCTTCCCTGTTGCTCCATTCCCGCTACAAAAATCGTAATCTCTTCGTAGGGTCTGCTTTGGTTAATCATCTGAAAAGCAAATATCCACAAAGCAATGGCTAAAATAAGTATCAAAATATACTTAAACCAATCATACTCCAAATGAGCATCTATTCTGTCTCGTGTGATTTTTGTATCCATCTAATTCAATGTTCAATGCTCAATGTTCAATGCTCAATGCTTGGGCTGACTAATTGTCCGCCATTGTGCATTGAATACTGAGCATTGAGCATTGATTATTTTATAGGTTTCATAGTCGGGAATAATATAACATCTCTGATACTGGCACTATCGGTAAGTAGCATAACCAGTCTGTCTATGCCTATTCCTAAGCCGCCAGTCGGAGGCATTCCGTATTCGAGTGCAGTCACAAAGTCATCGTCTGTCATTTGGGCATCCTCGGTTTTTGTACCTGCCTGCTCTAAGAACCTTTGCCTTTGGTCAACAGGGTCATTAAGCTCGCTGTAAGCATTGCCCATCTCTCTTGCATAAATAAAGAACTCAAATCTTTCGGTAAGTCTGGGGTCGCTCGCCTTGCGTTTGGCAAGGGGACTCATCTCTACCGGATAATCTGTTATAAACACAGGCTGAATAAGCTGAGCCTCTACAATCCTGTCAAAAACCTCATACAAGGCTTGTCCCCATGTCGATTTGCTGTCTACCTCTACTCCTGCCTTAGAGGCAAGAGCCACTGCACCCGCATTATCGCTAACCTTACCAAAATCCACACCTGCATATTTGCGTACAGCCTCTACCATAGTCAATCGCTCCCAAGGTGACTTGAGATTAATCTCTGTGCCTTGATAAACAATCTTTTTGAGTTTGAGAGCCTTAACTACCGCACCGAAAATATTTTCAGTCAAGTCCATCATATCATTATAATCTTGATATGCGGCATACAACTCAATCATAGAAAACTCAGGATTGTGCTTAATGCTCATTCCCTCGTTACGGAACATCTTACCTAACTCATAGACTTTTTCAAATCCGCCTACAATAAGCCTCTTGAGATATAATTCGGGTGCGATACGCAAAAACATTGATAAGTCAAGCGTATTATGGTGCGTCACAAAAGGCTTAGCCGCCGCCCCGCCCGCTATTGTACTGAGTATCGGTGTCTCCACCTCAACAAAACCGTCTTTATCCAAGTATGCCCGTATAGCTTTGATAATTTTTGACCTGATTTCAAAAGTCCGCTTAACTTCGGGATTGGCAATAAGGTCAACATATCTTTGGCGGTAACGCGTATCGTTGTCTTTGAGTCCGTGCCATTTTTCTGGGAGCGGCAAAAGCGACTTGCTAAGCAAAGTCAGTTCTGTCGCTGAAATACTTGTCTCACCCATTTTAGTGACAAAAACTTCGCCCTTAACACCGACTATATCACCTATGTCATATTTTTTCCATTCTTCATATTTAGCGTCACCTAAAACATCAGCTTTGAGATAAACTTGAATCTTACCGCCGCCATCCATAACATGCGCAAAGCTAGCTTTGCCCATAAGGCGACGAGAAACAATGCGTCCTGCAACTGTCACAGCAGAACCCATTAGTTTGGATTGTTTTTTAAGTATCTCCGAAGATACATGAGTTTTGTCAAATTTGACTATCTCAAAAGGGTCACATCCGCTATCTTTAGCCGCCTGTAATTTGTTAAGACGCACCTCACGAAGCTCGTCCTCCGACACTTCGGGTTGTATTGTATTGTTATCGTTATTCATTTGATTAGTGGTTAGTGGATAGTGGTTAGTTGTTAGTTGTTGACTTAGTGTCTTGATGGATTATCGCTAGTTAAATACTCTCGTCAACCACTATCCACTAACCACTATCCACTACATTAGTCTATTTTGACTACCTTGTATTCTCTTTTGCCTTTAGGTGTAACAACAATAGCTGTTTCGCCTTTGCGTTTGCCGATAACAGCTCTGCCTACAGGCGACTCATCGCTTATACGCTTTTCGTCAATAGGGTTAGCCTCTGTTGTACCTACAATTGTGTATTCGTACTCTTTACCCGAAGCAACATCAAGTAGCTTGACCTTGTTACCCATACCGACTTCTGCACTACCCTTTTTCTCTTCAATAATAACGGCATGCCTAA
>Ga0123355_10019455_pt1 | contig 10812 bp, 5 predicted proteins | sample TergutEmb28metaG_3_FD_89872 | JGI IMG/M metagenome (GOLD analysis project Ga0123355, IMG submission 89872) | Embiratermes neotenicus P1 segment gut microbial communities from Petit-Saut dam, French Guiana - Emb289 P1 | ecosystem: Host-associated > Arthropoda: Insects > Digestive system > Gut ...
ACTTACTCCATGGTGCAGAGTCCTTCTTGAGAAGCTAACTGGTTTGCAGCTAGTCAAGAAATTCCCCGCATTTCACGGAACCCGAAGGTTCATTACCGCACTCACAGGCGTCCGCCAACTGTCCCTATCCTGGGCCAGCCCAATCCAGTCCATATACCCACATCCCACCTCCTGGAGATCCATCCTAATATTATTCACCCACTGCTACCTTAAGGGACCCTGTCCTGTAAAGACTCCTAAAGTTCCAAGTACCTATTTTTATTTCTCTATGTATGCTGCGCGATGTTTCCCCTAGAATCACTCCCCCGTTAAGATGATTATAATAATAATAATAATATAATACGCTGTCATAATTGATATTTTAAACTGTAGGGTCTATTTTTCTTTAAATTTCCCAAGTCGAAACTGTGTGACCCATTCATGAGGACTATATTTCAGCCGCTTGATGATGAATGAAAACGGAGAGGCGTCGAGGCACACGTATGCACAGGGGAACACGTGAGATACGGCGTCGTATATTGGCATCGTGCATCTGAATGACGGGATTTAATCCATGAATATCCAGCAGAATTCTCTTATCATATTTGAATATTCGAATGTAACCAATATTCAGAATTGGAAAACAGACCATCTCTTTCGAATTATTTCAATACGAAGATTATTTTGCCGATGATATTATTAATTTCTATGTTTTGTGTTTATGAAATTTTAATAACTTACCGTGTATGATATCTGTCCAGGGGTATTTATATACATCATTCTATAAGGATGAAGTACGATACAAATAGGAAGGAAAGTCCATTATCTATATGGTTTTACAACTTGTATCAACAGGAATTCCATTTACACAGTTTAATTTATTCCTAAACAGCATTATTTACAAAGATATTCTGATATGCAACAATTCCGATTGTGTTGATAAGATTCCTAGAGAAAGTAAATCAAAATATCCCAGCTACGTTGAAGTACTGTGGACCGGGTAGCTCAGTCGGTATAGCAAACTGACTACTCCCTGGACGGTCCGGGATCGAATCCCGGTGGGGACGAGATTTTTCCGCCCGTCCAGACAGGCCCTGAGGCCCACCCAGCCTCCTGTAAAATGGGTACCGGGTCTTTCCCGGGGGTAAAGTGCGGCCGGGGCGTGCTGCTGACCACTCACCCCCTTCTGGTGACGCGGTCATGGAAGAGTAGAGCTATACTTTTACCCACCCTCTGAGCGACACCGGGCCTGTAACGGGATCACTTTACCTTTTTACTTTGAAGTACTACCAGCGATTGACCTACAATCCAGTGTCTGTATCAGCTTGACACTTGGCAGATTTATTCCTACAAAATAATTTGAACCTAATGGGTCGTCGTTCCTTAAAATATCAAACACTAACGGTGTAGGTACTGCTGAATATGTAACAAAGGTAAAGCGGACGAATGGTTTGGTGATGCCATGATATTTGTCGGGGAGAAAACAAACCAACATAACTTTGCGAGATTTGACCTTCTTCCAATGATGTTGCTGAAGATTCAAGTTTTCTGGGATGTAAATTTCGTGTCAGCTGGTAAATATTTACAGAAGTTGCGAGGATCGGAGTGCCTTCGAAACGTCCGTATCAGCCAACACGGCACATCGTCAGAGAAGACTTGAATCTTTAATGGAACCTTCTAGCTTTGGGAAGTATAATGTAATGTGAAACCCCATGTGGTTGCATGAGGTTTAATGTGGTAGCTGGTTATGGCTCTCTCTCTGTCTGTGTCTCTCTGTCTCTCTCTCTCTCACACACACACAAACACTAAGTACACATAGTCACACTAACCGGATTGAGTCCAATAGAGTCGAAACATCGTAATCATTAAGTAGCTGCGGAGGCAAGTCCATTGTTTAGGAGCGTTCGCATTGTCGCTAAAAGCGCCTGTTAGGATTGTTGTTTCTGTCCGTCCGTCCATTTGTGCGTCTGTCCCTCTGTCCTCACGTAACAGCACTGTTCCCACTGGGCGTATTTCCGTGAAATTTGATATGGAGGCTTATACGAAAAAATTTCGAGAAACTGCGAATTTTATTAGAATCGGGCACTTAAAGTGAAGGCCTAAGTACGTTTTATTGTTGCCGACGAAATTAAATCGCCATAAATGCGCTCTTTTCGAGTGAAATCCTATAGTGCCTTTAGGTTACTCGAGGGGTTATGGATGTTACGCGAACGCCCCACAATATTACGCTGTACGTACATTGTCCATCTCGTTCTAAATAATAATCTTGTACGTCGTCTGTCACACTGCATGAATCGAGTCGAGTCGATATTTGAGAAGTAATACTGTTAGATTTTGACGGATTATTATAGATTTTACTGATTGGTTGGAAGGTAAAAATGCGCTTCTATTTACCGGGTTGTTCACCTGTGTTGAGAACTATTGCCTCTTAACTCTCTTGTTCTATGAGTAAATATTTGATATAAAAGTTGCATGCAGAGTAATGGGAAACACTGGGGGAAACGTGGCCTTTAAATTAATTTAATTGTCAAGGTTACCTGCTTCTCTATTGTACTTAAGGTACCTGTACTACGTTCAAAGTGTCGGAATTGACAGAATGCATGTGCGATGAGTGGCGAAGACTGGAAACCCCACTATGACAAAATGAGGGGAATATTACTCTATTGAAATATATCTGTGCCTGTGTATTTCGGTTCCGCAAGAAGTGGTGGGGCATAAATAAAACTGAAGAATAAAAGCGCACTAACTGCCCAAGGAAGTGTGTCCTATGTAAGCCCATTTAGCCTGTTGCGATCTTGTATTGCCCGAGCAGTCTTCTGCATTACGTAAAAATTGTGTAAATCCAAACCTTTAAAAATGTATTCGCATGAAATATTCGAGTCCTTGATATTGAATACTTACTTCGCTTTTCAATTCTCACTCTGTAATGAAACTTTGTCGGCTTCTTGGGTCTTCAGGACAGCTGAAGATGGAAATTAAATTGATTATGTATATATTTTCTTGTGATGCACTCTGGTTTGATTGTAAATTTGTGGACGTTTGATGCAAGTTGCTGTTAGGTACAAACCAGATTAATCATTTTATATTTGCGTCGCTCTGCTAACGTCCATATATCTGTATAGGACTACTGCTTTGTATTAAAGAAAGAGGTTTTTACTCCAAAATACATATTTATGTTTCATTTACTTGTTTTCTCTCTTTATGTAGATATTGTTGTTTTTCTTTTATAATGCATGTCACTGACGGTTAACAGAATAGTATAATTTGTGGGGGCTTGTCTTTTGTAGAAATATTTACTATGTGAACGCAAGGACCAAGGCTCGTGCTCTTTTGTGAAATTGAATCGACCGCATTTGAAGTGAAGCTCTGGACTCAGCGAAATTTGACATGAAGGTTTATTTAGCTGTCAAGTTTAGCTGAATCGGAACGCTGTGTTTGGGGGAAAGATGAAATATGCAGTGGAAGCTAATAAAAATACAGAACTCGGGTAAGGTATTTTGTTGAAATCTAAACGAGTTGAACAATTTATTATTTTTTTTTTCCTGAAGGTACAATACGAATTTTAGGAGGAATTTGGAAGACGAGATTAGCATTACATTCCTGAAACAGTAGGACTGTCTTTAAACACCAGTGTTTTATTATTTATTTCTGTTACCTTGAAGAGGCGTTAGTTGAAGTAACGTAAACTTCAGTATAACAAGTGTATTTTTATGATTTTTAAAATACGTGTTAAAACGTTCACCTATTATTGTTGTCCATGAATGTTCATTTGTGTTTGAAAATATCGTATTGACGTTTGTAGTGTTTTCATTTTGGGTCTTTTGGACACAATGATGAACCTTCAGAGTTATACAGAAGATGGACTGGCTAGCTGAGCGACTGTTAGCTTTATAAGAATGACTTCTTTTCGTAATGTTAATGTTTGTTTTGATGAAACGAGAATTAATTTAGTTGTTGCTCTGGCATAAATTGTGTAACCTTGTTTTGTGTTATTGTGTTTGTGATGTGTGTGTATTGGGCAGGCGGATATTAAAAATCCTAGTATAGGCTTATACTAGGTTTACACCTTTCAACTGAATTACCGTCAATTCCAGCATCCTCCATTTTATCTGAAGCAGAGTGTTTGCATTCGGTCTGTTCATGTTTTCATACAACGGCGCATATTAATGGAGCTTTTTTTATATACGAGGTATAAAAATAATTGCAATACAATTAAGGCAATGTAATAATAATAATAATAATAATAACAGTAATAATCTTAGCGACGTGATTTGTCCAGAGCTATGGACAGAAGTGAAAAAGTGCAATTGAACATAATAATAATAATAATAATAATAATAACAACAATAATCTTAGCGACGTGATTTGTCCAGAGCTATGGACAGAAGTGAAGAAGTGCAATTGAACATAATAATAATAATAATAATAATAATAATAATAACAGAACACAAATCAACTTGAAGAATAAGGTAATAATAATAATAGTGATAAATTCCAAAGCAATACTGTGTAGCACGTTCGCATCAATCTCGAAAATTACATGAAAAATATTGAAAAATTCCGCTCTTATCAGGAATGTCAACAGTTCTGTTGCCTAGAGCCTACGTGTAGTGAATGTACTATACGGCCGACGTTCTTCCCGTTAGGTGGATCCCATGACTGCAACTTATTCCTTCTTGGTACTTAACTAAATAGCCGTAGAACACTTCTGCCCTTTGCAATTCAGCCCGTCGTAATATTACTCTGCAGTGTTCTACGTTTGGTTCTTGAATTTGGAATGCTCGTAATTTCTCACGTGATCCCTTCTGATAAGGAGTGACACATCGGCACATCACCTCGAGCTTGGCCCCAGAATTAAAGAAAAAATCTTGAATATATGAAGATAAAGTATAGACGAACTTGTGAGAAACTGGCGTCAGATTGGAGCAGGGGACATGGTCCTATACCATCGTGTCGTTTGGATTAAAGCATTGTGTGATGTAATGGCTGTGAGAGGACGTAAGGGGATGGGGCGACAGAACCCCGGCTGTTCTGAGATATTGGTGCGCGCTGAGATTGAACCGAGAAAGAAGAAGAAAAGATGTCTCCTGAGAGAAATAAAGGATTTGAAAGGGGAGAGAATTCATTTGCGGTTTTGCGAACTTGCAATAAATTTGGTAGTAAGGTTTCTTTTCTTTTCGTTCTTTTCATTCTGCATTGCCTTTTTTTCTCATTTCTCCGTTTCACTTCTTGCCGACCACAATCCTGCCTCCCATTATAGCTAACCTATCGGACCTGTGATGTAGCACAAAAAGTCCTTTTATTCTTCCCTTCCTTCAGTCGATTACATGCCATTATTACCTTTTCTCCCCATTTAATGTTTATTTCAAAAGTAACCTTATTTTAAACTCCAGAAATACTCGTATCTCTTTCGGTATGTCAAGGAGGCAGATTCGAGTGTCCTATGAATCTAACGTAGCTTCAGTACCTGGAAAATTTTTTAGCCTCCTTAATGCCTCTACGCTTCGAAAGACAAATGAGACTTAAATACGTATATGAACTGTAAAATTCATCTCTGGTTTCCGTATATTTTAACAAAATTAAATTTTGTTATTTTGTATGATTGTGTTTTGAGATGAAGAGTTACAAGTAACCGAAGCAGCATAATGGGCCGCATTGCTAACTTGTAGAACGAAGATATATCCACCACTAAAGTGTTTAGCTGTAGGCTGGGCGGTGTTTCCAGGAAACATGAATTTTGCACTCGCACGTTACGTTCTTTGCTGTATCTCTTGTGCAAGTACAGTAATAGTAAAGAGTTGAATTGAGTTCTTCTTCTTCTTCCTCTTCTTCTTCTTCTTCTTCTTCTTATTATTATTATTATTATTTAATCATCGTTATAAGGGCATTTTTAACTATATACCTAAAACAAACCGTGTTTCTAAGATAGATAAACTGGCAGGTGTTCTGCTGTATGGTACTTATTTCCTACGATAAACGCTTTGAAATTTATTATTATTATTATTATTGTTATTATTACCAACAGAATATATCACCAATAAATTACGCAATAATGACGAAGGTTTCGTACGTGATAATGTAACCGACGTTGTGTTCTGCCGATGATTGTTTTATGCATTCGAGAAAGCAAACAAGAAAAATAAACAAACAAAGGAGGAAAGAAAGGAAGGAAAGAAAGCAGTGGAACAGTAGGCCTGGTTTGGCTAAATATGCCCACTGAGATAAATGTAAATATATAAGTATGCAGAAGAGTATATGTGTGTCTTCTTTGGTAAATGACTTCTAGGTATTTCTCTGTCTTATATTCTGCGTGTAGGAAAAAGCTTTCTCAGCAAAATGAACCCTACGCGAATCTTGTACACGGAATATTTAACACAACACCAGGAACTGTTACGGAGCACACAAAATAATATAAGTTAAAGTATCTAACAAATACGGAGTACGGAAGAACAAAAACAACAGAAACAAAGTTTCACGTAGTAGTTCACAACGTTGTGTGGCGCTCCAGATCTGCTGGGGAGCGTCATTACAGTGTCTGCTGCTGTAATTAACTCGTCTGGAAACAACTTTTCGTTACTCCTATTCCGAATGCAGTATGCACTGGAACTTGGTTAAGCTACGCCTTATTGTGCACAGTGTACTTGACCGCGGCCTGCATAATGTGCTGGTGGGAACCATACAGGAACAAAAGGAAGTAGAGGCGCGCCGAAGCGGAACAGTTTTAAAATGTTTGAGCCGGAAGCAAATGTCGGAGACAGGTGCCAGAGATCGTTCTTTGGAATGTCCCAGACACCTGGTGACTGAGTATTAGGCTTCCTTTGCTTCCTTTCCTTCCCCTCTCAGTTTCAGTCGCGCTTTGATAACGGGAGATGTATGTGAAACAAGCAAAACGCTGACTTTTACATAGGCTTGATTTTTACCTCTTTCAGAACACGAGAATTTATTTCAGGAACTGGAATGTGGATAGGTGTAGCTGAAATTGTACTGGTTGTGTCTGTTGTATACCCTACCGCGACCCAGATAATTACGTGCATGTTAGTCCTTTGAAGATGAAATTAACATGAATTATATTTGAAGTTTTAGTTCGTACCGCGCAGTAAACACACATTGTCTAGGGTACAAAAACCAGCCAGCTAATGCTGTTTAGGGACATACACGTAAATAGCGGTTACATTGAGAGTCGTAGGAAACACACGAAGGAAATCTGTGGGCAAGAATTGTGATGTTTTGATGTAGAACCTGATCGTACATTATGTAACCACAAAGTTGTCAAGGGTTCACAATCAGAAGACAGCGTTTGAGAGACGTGAGTAACGTTATGAGAGTAGAATAATTGAGACACTGTATTTGGGTGGGTGAGAAAGAACATCGCCACTTTGTTAGATCCCCTAGCTTTGCCCGCTCGTTCTTCTGATAGGAGTAGTATAAACACGAATACGTTAAAATGGTGAAGAATAGCGGCTTTAGAGAAGTGCCGCGGGATTTTTATTTGTTGGTGAATTCCGAAATACATATTTTGGAATAGAAGAATCTGATTGTCTTGAAAACGAAGGGATTAACTTCGACGAATTTAAATCAAGAAGCGTGCATTTGTCGTCAAATGAAACAGAGAGGAATCGAGCAAAAATCGCCATAAATTGTCTATATTGACTGTTCCAACTAAATGTTCTTATAGTATACTGTTCCTTCTGTCATTTGTATTCAATCCTAATATCAGCCCAGACGTGTCTTACATCTTCCTGTCCTAATAACTGATTTTATGCTGTCACAATTATTTATCTACTTATTAATGTCAATCCCTTTTTTAAATGTTTCCACCGTGTGGCAATGGACCATATTACCGAGGTTTCGAATAAATTTGCTGCCTCCCATCTGCAGGATTAGAGGACAGGCCACCCTAACATCGACAGCTCAGTCCACTGACACCATACAAAAATCCCGAAGAGGGCGTTCCTATGCGGTCCAAAAAAATTTAATCTTTCTTATTGGTATTCTTTTCCACGTTTTTCCTCTTACTCGGCTTATTCAAAAAAAGCAATTACTAAAATGTGCGTATATGTAACTTTTATTGTGCGTCTTTGTAGACATTACAGATAGCTTCGAGAAGGAAAGTAGACCTATAAAAGACTAGTTAAAATTACATTTTATATTTTTTCGGCGTTTTTACGATCGTGTTCATGATTGCTGCGAAAAGGACTATCTATTTGAATTTATATAGGAGACCTTTTGTGGTAATAATTCATCCACTTCTGGATGTGGTGTTCTTCGTTATTGGAGCCTAGAAGAAAATTGGATCCTCAGGAAATGAACGATCGTACTGTACCGATGTCATACCAACTATGGTAAAAGTTGTAGTCCCAACTCTTTTCTCGTTTCTCAACCCCTCTTGATACTATGTGCATAGGCCTACATAAAGCGTTACTTAAATAAAACGTATGGGGCCGATAGAACTGGAAATATCGTTGTGTAGATTTATGGAGCGAAGTTAAATTTTCGTTTTCACACGTGTATTTTAACATGTATATGAAGTTCTTTCATTTCCGGTTTTAGGGGTTCTGCTGGTGTGGCTACTGCGTCCTATATGCACTAGAATTAATTATTTTCTGCTTCTCCTCTTGGTTGTGTTCGAACCGATACAAACCATTTATTTTAGTTTAACCCTTAACGTGTCTGCAATAAATTTGTTACTTTCTAATGCTGCTTCCCAGCTGGTGATACGCAGTTCACTATACCATGTTCTGCGAATGACTTTTATCTGAATTTTGATGTTTTGCTGACAGTGCATCTCAGTGTATTTATCTTAGTAATTAACCAACTTGATGAACAGAATTTATTTCACAATAAGTTTATTTCATGCCTCTACATGTTTCGAGCACACGTGCCCATCATCAGGAGGTCAAAATTGTATCACACAGCCTCTGGTATCGTCACACCTTTAGGTATTGTAAAACAAACTTTTTTGCATCAAGTTGGTTAATTACTAAGATAAATTTTATCTGAATATTGGGTTTAGGTGTGTTTAATGGATATGAGTATATGCTGTACTTGTAACTAAGAGGTAAATGAATGAACGAAATCGCTGACACAGGAACAGTAGATTTAATACTATTTTAACACTGGGAGATGGGGGTGGTGTACGTATTGGTACTGATTTCAATTTTCGCCACGACTTTGTCCGTGAAAGAACTTTGAATTTCGTAATGGACTATGGTCTGACCATTCGACGGCGTGTAGCGTCGTTAAGCGAAGTATAAATAAAATAGATAAGTAAATAAACTTTGGATATATTACAGGCCGTGTCTGTGCCCAAGACTGTTGTTGTAAGCCCAAAGCACGACTGGAATATGACAATGCGCATCAAACCGTAATGTGAGAAGCACGTTATACATGGATCAAACGAGAGTTTAAAATGCTAAGAATTTTTTTTTTTTGCAATATAACAGATTTTGGTATGGTTGAAGGTATTTTTAGAAAACGGGTAAAATTTAATTTCGGTTTCATGTAAGGTGGAAGTCATTTGTGGACCGTAAGAACCAGAATTTGATTCACCCAGCAGTGTAGTGTAGACTCACACCGTAGCGCTTCGTCATTTGGTTCGCTCTTTTCGGAAATATTTTACAGGCTGCCTTACATGTGTTTAGTTATTAGACTTACAACCCACTTAATAATTTATTAACAGTTTAGACGTTGTTTATAAGCCGAATATAATGTCACTGTCGTTTCATCTTGTCATTTGCTTTATAATTAATTTCATGGCTGGTCATGTCACAGCAAGCATCAGTGTTTCAGATTTTGGTTCGGCTGATATCCGGTTAGAATTCGATAGTCACACATTATCGTGGCTAACATTCGTTGTGTTTTTCCTCACTTATTCCAGGCAAATTCCCGGATAGATAGCTCTCATCCAGGCGCGTTCAAATCATTGTGCATTAAACCTAGCGTCCAGTGCTTTACTTAAAAATATAGTTGAACACTTCATACGTACATGTAAAGTTCTAAATATGAGACACTGATTGATGAGATATATAAAGAAATTCGAATGTGTTTCTGTGTTAACAAAAATGTTGTAATCTGTGTGTTTTGCTAAATGTAGTTGTTGGTATAACTGTTGAATGGCTGCCAATTCGATTGTCTGTTGTTCTTTTTGCAATAACTGAATGCTGTTATTAATGTCCAGTTTCATTTTATTACACCTTTAATATGTGGACCGTTTATAATGAAATCCACAATTAGTTTTTGATGAAACTGCAATATGTACCCCACATGCTGATACCGTCTTTGCTGTTGCAGAATTGTGTAACGTATTGAATGGGACAAATAATAGAAATACCACTGTGCTGGTTATGTACTGACAGTACAAAGCTTCGCTTCTCTTGACTATATGTAACATATACAACGCTTGTGAAACAGTCCAGACGTACATTCGTGGTAAGAAACTGAGTACCGCTCATGGCATCTTCACTGGCACTAATCCACCACCTTCAAATTCTGTAATTTGAAACTTCAATACGTGTTGCGAATGTGGGATTTGTTTCACCCTAAAATTGGATTGTTTATTGTTAAAGACTTTGTAAAATATTGCGTATTACATACGTGCATACACTACGGCGATCTTAACGAACTCTGCTGGAACGTTATGCTGTATACGTGCCTCGATATATTTCAGCTGGTGACTGCTAACCTTAGATGATTTGAAACAAATCACTAACAAATGCAAGTATTTTAACTGTGACTCTAACCTCCCTCCCCCCCCCCCCCCCCCACCCCACCCGAAACACCCAACCGCCCTCTTCATCTTTCTTCTTTTTTTTTTTTTTTTTTTTTTCCCCTTCC
>Ga0123355_10019458_pt1 | contig 10812 bp, 5 predicted proteins | sample TergutEmb28metaG_3_FD_89872 | JGI IMG/M metagenome (GOLD analysis project Ga0123355, IMG submission 89872) | Embiratermes neotenicus P1 segment gut microbial communities from Petit-Saut dam, French Guiana - Emb289 P1 | ecosystem: Host-associated > Arthropoda: Insects > Digestive system > Gut ...
CCCAGGATAGAGACAGGTGGCGGACGCTTGTGAGTGTGGTAATGAACCTTCGGGTTCCGTGAAATGCGGGGAATTTCTTGACTAGCTGCAGACCAGTTAGCTTCTCAAGAAGGACTCTGCACCCTTGAGTAAGTAAGTAAGTTCGTTTTCGACAGTCGACATTTTTCCCTCCATTTCACCAAAGCCAAGGTTCTTTCGCCACCTAGTGTGACATAGCCTCCCCTAACTCCAACTCCTCGTCCGTACCTCGGGGTATCGTAGATTCGTACTCTCCACTACCCTGGTTCACGTGGGAGGCGGTAACATGTGTGGAGGGTATACCCTGCTGGGTGTTGCTACGACACACGCTGGCTAACGGGGCTCTGGTCTACCCAAACCAAGGTGGAAGGCATTGTGCCGAGGGCTGCATAGCAGTAGAGATAGTAGTGTCGTTATCGCTTCCCTTGGGGAACCAGGCCGCACCACATTGTATGTAGCCCTTCTGTCTGTGTGGGGATCAGTGGACGGTGACCTTACGTTTTTCCCCATTTTGTAGGAGGGCTCCTTGTTTGGGGACTCTGGCAGACATAAATGAACAGACTAGTGGCTCTGGTGACGGAGTATCTCTCTCTATAGGGACCCTGTTGGGTAACATTGAGGGGGCTCTCTTACCAGGGACTCTGAAGGAAAGATAGATTTTCAGGGGATGGGTTGTAGAAGGTTCGGTATACGGGTGTCTCTTTCCGTAGGGGACCTGTTGGGGAACATGGGGAGGGGGTCCGTTTACAGGGAACTGTGAGAGATAGTGAAAGGAAGGCTCCGGAAATGAAGCACCTCTCTTTACGGGAGTTCTGTTAAGGGAACCTGGAGGCGTAAAAGAATGCTCTGAGATGGGCACCTCTTTCCATGGTGGTTTCGTTGGGAAACCTGGGACTGGGCTCATATGCCGGGGTCATGTGTGGAAGAAGGTTCTGGGAGGGGTGTCTCTCAATATAGGGGCCCCGTTGGGGAACCTGAGGAGGTGGGTCCGTCTACCAGGTACTTTGAGAATTCGCCGAAGGAGTGCTCTGGTTATGGAGCATCTCCCTCTACGGCAGCTCTCTTACGGTAACCTGCGGGGAGGGGCTCCGAATAAGGGCATCTCTCTCCATAGGGACCCGTTTACGTCCGAGGGGAACCTGGGAAGTGGAGGGGGAATCGTATACCGGGGACTTTGAATGATGAATGAAGGAGGGCCCTAGGAAAGGGGACTCTCTATCCGAGGGGACTCCATGAGGGGGACCTGGAGGGAGAGTTCCTTTACCCTACCCCAAAAGATATGTCCAGTAAGGCTCTGGAATGGGCGTCTGGGCCCCGCTTTTGAGAGACTCTCTTTTCTTAGGGCCTTTGAGATAGAGAGATATGTAAAAATGACCTGTAGGCAGGTATCTCTCTCCATAGGGGCCCCGCTGGGGAACCTGGAGGGGATTCGCTTGCCGGGACTTTTTGAGAGAAAAGGATAGTATATCTGGGTTACTTTGTTGGATTCAGAGGACATTAAGATTTTAAGTCTGGGGGCCGTCTGGAACTTTGGTAAAGGACAGGGCTGTCCTGAGATTATATCAGATTATGGGGCACAAAGGGTCCGGCTGTAAGGCCTAGGTGCATCGGGACCGTAAGGGCTCGAACCCAATATAAATCAATCAATCAATCGTGTGACATAGAATTAAAATCGATCATGCACCAACTAGGTCGACATCTACTAACAAAGCCTGACATAGCAAGTTCCTTCTGACTGTATAGATGGCAGCACACCACACAAGCGATCCAATAGAGAAAACAGTTCTCATGGCGTTAAGCATGAATATTTTTACACTTTATAGTGGTTATCATGCCGTTCTCACAGTTTTAATAAAGTTTAACTGATTACAATAACACATTTAGAAAGGCAACATGTTTCAGCCATATTGGTCATCATCAGGCCAAAAAATGTTACAAAAATCTTAATTATTAAAACGTTGAGTTTACAGAAGTTACTGATTTATGATTCAGATCTCAATTGAGTATATATGTATGTATATTCATATATATATATATATATATATGTGTGTGTGTGTGTGTGTGTGTGTAAATATAAATATATATATATATATATATATGTAAAAGAGTAAAATATAAGTATTGATAAAGTATATGTACTACCCTCAGTTAAAATTCTCTACTCCAGCAGAATATTTAGGTTTTGATGGTGAGTGGTATATAAAAGCTCGGTAAAGGTTGTGATGCAAACTTAGACTCTAAAAAGATATGGCTTGTGGGATCACCCCACACGTCCAGAAATGGCGCTTTCCACACAATGTCACCAGCCAACCAAGTGCTAATCATTCACTCCACCACTCCTACAAGCTCTGCCAACTAACCAATCGCAGAGCAGGCAGTCCAGCAGGAGCACTGGAATAAAGCCGGCCTGTCCAGTCTCCGGAGGGCATTCCACTGCTCACCAAAAAGGAGTAAGCATTCATGGCTCACCAAAGAAAGGAGTAAGGGCACCCTACTTCACATCTCCAGCCAACCAGCTGCATTCACTCACCTGCAGTCGATTGGAACTCTCTGCACTTCTCTGGCCAACTGGCTGTCCAGGCAACATTCCCCCACCTGGAGTTGACCAGACCACTCTGCACATCTCCACCAACTGGCTACCCAGGCATTCACTCGCCTACAGCGAACCGGACCACACCGCTGGAGTGAGACCAGTAGCTGGTGCAATTAAATCACAGCTTTCTGCCGCAGCACATGACACACGACTTTATGACTAAGACTTTAATAAATATCCAGTGTATGTGTTTAATGTAGTCGTTATTCAATAACAACCTATCCTACAGTAACCCACAGGTTCAATGACCGTTGTTGTATAAAAAGATAAAGGCCTGGACAGGAGGTTGAGGCTCCCAGATTTCAAGACAATCGGCACATGAATGTGGAAAAGTTGTCAGCCCTATGCACCGACCACCTTTACTCCCCAGAAAATATTCCTGGTACTCATTTCTGTTAAAGGCTGAGTCAACCCCAGGACCATAATGCAGCCAGAAGGGTTATGTCAATGAAAAATTCCAATGACACCATCGGGAATCGAACCCGTGACCTTCCGGCTTGTACCTCAGTGCCTCAACCAACTGCACCACCGTGTACCTCTACTGTTGTTGTGTTTGCAAGTCATAGGTTCCAATTGTTATTTATTAAGCAGAGGTTATTTTCCTGTTGCTTCTTGGCAAACCGAAACATTGAAGCAGACATCTGAGACCTAGAGTTGGGTGGTAGAAAGGGACAGCACCATAATTTACTGCATCTGCAAATGTATACATACTGAAAACACAGCAAGAAAAATTTGTCTGCAAAATGTCGGATTAAAAATCTGAAGAAAGTGATGTGTGATACCTTGCTTATATTTGGAAATTATCCCACTAGATGCAGATTACTATCTTGTAAGATATGATGCCATGTAGTCTGTACATACACACTGCTACCTGCTGCCACCACCTTCAGATTCTTTACTGACAATAAGCTTGGCTGTTTATAACTAAGTAGCATAGCACATAAATAGCACAACTAGCACAACAACCAGTACAAAATTGGACACAATACAGAAATCAGAACACCTTGCCAGCATAATTTCCTTCAACTATGTAATATTACACTTGTTATGCAGGTTTCACCAAATTTTATTTTCACATAACATATGAACATATTTGGAACAAGTAAGAAACATTCACATAGACTGTAATAAAACACTGAATTAATTTTATCCCTACTTACAATCATGATAATCAAATAACATAAATGGCTATAGAAGTGTAAATATTTAAGTTCAGTTAGTGTACAGAACTCTGTGCACATGCACAGTTGAAGCAACATATGAATGATACAGTACTAAGTACACAAATAAGTACCTACATGCATAATCACTTCCAGTTACCAATACACACAATACACATTTTCGATATCACAGAAACTTTTAAACAAACTTCAACTTCATAACTCAGTGACTAGTTTCTTATTAATTGCATTCAGAAAAGCATACTGTTTTTTTTTTTATACAGAAAATGTAAGTCAACTGGTAACATTGGCTTTTCTTGCCATTAGAGACAAGACTGCTGGCCTCTCACCCAATAAATATAAATCTGAGGGCCATCCAGTCCATGTGAACTTCACAGACACACCCAGTTATTAAAGGTTTTCTTGAAGCTCTCAAATTCTACATTACTCATCTTTATTACCTGTATTTTGGGTCCTAATATGCTTATCAGTTAATGCAGTTTACTTTCATAATCGCTCAGTCACCTGTGAATGGTTACAAAACTTTCCACACTCAACACACAGATTACAATTTAGGTTAAACAGAATGGCAAGTTTATTGTTAACATTTAATGAAGCAGGCATCTACCTGCCATATTCTGTAGTACCAGCATTTAATTTGCTCTTCAGCCTGTTCAGAACATTGGAGCCAGTATAGCATAGTCCATGTGTGATTAGGCTACAGGGTGGACAATACAGGGTTCCATTCCCAGCAGGGTCAAAAGACTTTTCTCTCCTCCAAAAACACCTAGAGTTACTCTGGGGTATACCCAAGACCCTTTTAAATTGGTATGGCAGAGTTATTTCTGAGGACAAACAATTTGGTGAAATGTAACTTGTAACACACCTGACAAATTCTGTGATATTAAACAGTCATAAATGAAAATCAATGAATATGCATCTTGAACCCATGCAATACTGCTCCCTGTGTGCCTTTCCTGTTTAATCCCTGAACAAAATAAAGTGAATGTGCACTACCTCCTCCTCATAATGCTCTCCTATATTTGTGTGTGTTAATAATGAACAAATCCTGACAAAGGAACTATCAGTTGTTGGCTTCAGGCCATGAAATCTGTGCTTGCTACAACAGTACTGAACTTAGTACTTGTTCATGATAACCAAGACAACAAGTCTGCCACTTGTTCTGTATGGGGACAAAATATAGTCTCTTGCCTTCAGAAAAGTTATACATCATAAGTGTTTGAAAAGATTGTCAGGTTAGTCAAATATGTGAGTTGGTGATAAGATTGGATGTTACTATAGTGGGAGGCACACAAAGAATGCACACTAAATTCTGGTTGAGAAACCTTTCAGCAAATGGTCACTTGGGAAATTTGGAAGGAAATGGGAATAACATTAAGATTAAGAAGTATGTTTCAGAGGATAAGAGGTAGATGAAACTGTCAAAGAATGCTTCCAGCATCAAACTTTGTTACTAGTAGTGCTGACCCTTAAATTAGCTCTTAATTACTTAGTCTACATACATCAGAGTAAATACCAGTGGGTATATAGACTTTGTCCTGCATCTGTTATTCCAAACAGGGCACAACATTTTGCACACTGCACATGCATCCATCCTCGGGTAAAAGGTAGAGAGGCACTGAAATGGGTCTGATACAGCTGATACAAATGACAATTCACAATAAACGTCTTTTCAATTAAAAAAACAGCTGTCCTCTTGATCAGTGCATGGAAACAGCTTGTTCTATCAGTCCACAGTCAGCAGATACATCCTGACTTTTTTCCCCTAGGATGGGAAAGGGCCATACAATTTCCTGTGTTATGCATCATTCACACAGAAACCAAGTAATCCTGGTAATTAACTACTCTCCATACCATTCAGAACAGACTAATGGAATATGACTATTTCCACATCCTTACTAATTTTGTGATCCTATAAGGATCTGTGGAATGAAAATAGATGATATATGATAATTAAGTGCCTGGTATACCTTATTATAATATTACACTTTAACAACTGAAGCTCAAGGTTCCATACAATTGTATCTGACCTGTCTTCAGGTTAATGAACCAGAAAGAAGTAGTTGAATAGCATATTAAGTTCTTTAACAATTTGTTTGTTCTATAAGCAAAAACATTCTCACATGTGTTTGTTTTTGCTATTAATGTAACCCTTGTTAATATCTACCTTATGGTTTAATATAACTCAATGATTACTGTGCATTTTGCAGCTTTTACTTTCCTTAAAATTTTCTTTTCCTACATGCAATGTACCTTACAGGCCACAACTGAAATATTCTCTGCTTTTCTCTATTTGCCTGTACTGTGCAGAAAAAAAGTTAGAAAACACCCTGTTTAACAACAAATGTACTGCATTCCAGTTGGATATAAAACAAATCAGGGAGGATGAAATCAATGACTTGCAGGTAATATACCTTAAATGAAAAGTAAATCATGTACAATACAAGGTTAGGGTCCTACACAATGAATGGCTTACTTCCCAGCAGTAGGAGGATATTATTTATGTAGTCTAAAACACCTGCATAAAGAAATTCCATTAAACCATGTTCCTATATTCCAGTCCCCTGAATGTTGCATGCAGTTATTGCTTCAGACTTCTACGCCTTTAGTCCTGGCAGAAGATATTTGTGATGTACCCCTGTTACACAACACATACCAGCGTACTTTATGTTATATTCTGTTTTGCACTGGAGTATGTATTCTCCAAAGCTGGATGAAATAAGGCATGAACATATATATATATACAGAAAAGAAAGACTGAACAAGATTTGAGGTTTTCATAAAGTTGAAAATTTTGATAATGATCTTCTGAATATTACTGCTGTGTGTTCCTGTAGATGTTACTAAAGTTTCAGAGAAATATACCGTCTATATCATCAGGTTACAAATCGGCACAGCTGGAATACGGTTACACATGAAAGAAGGAGTGAGTAAACCCAGCGGAACGGAAAAATTGGTGAATAAGAGCTAGGAAAACGGGTAAACAAGAGACAGCTCTGCCTGTACTAGGGAACAGGAAAGGCCTTCTGTTCAGGACAAATCCAGAAGTGACCAACTCAAACAGAAGTAGGTGCTTTGTCTTTGATAAGCAAAGCATGTATTTTTGCTTCGTTCATCATTCCTGCCAACAAGCCCCAAAAAAACAGCCTATCCTTTTCCTTGTTTCATTATAGTTGAGACAGGGCTAAATAATTTTTCCCACTCCTGGGCTCTTAATCCTTCAGCAAGAAGTGATGAGCACTGCATAGCAAAAACATTACCTGTCGTGCAGCATGACGAACACTGCTCCTCATGCTGCACGCTCTCACTCATTCATCTATATCTCGACAACATAGGAGGCAAATATAATCAGGCTGCTTTGTGCTTGTTTATGAAGGAACTGGCTCTCCTATGGTGTGGGAAACAATTGCTAGAAATTATTTCTTCATTTTTTCTCTGCTCTCGAAGTTTGGGTTTTCTTTTTGCAGTCCCTAATTTCACAGACGGTTTTCTGCGTCCCTCTAACAGTAAAATGAAACAGGAAACAAACGTTATCGCTATCCTCACATAACAAATGTTATCGCTATCCTCAAGTAACTGAGTTATGTAGCTTAGAAATGGTGTATGATATCACCCTCATATATCAACAGACTTTGTTTCTTCACCACTCTTTTTGGGTCTGGATTTCGTTTGAAGCTGCAGTCTGTTGCGATGATGGCGTCAAGTAGGAAGGGTTTGCTGGAGGATGAGATTGAACAAAGTTTGCTACAGGAACTTACAGCTTCTGATTGGAGTAGTTGTAGTGATGATGATGACTCAAGTGGGACCGATGATTTGGCTGTAGTTGAGGTAATTGGTTCGGAATGTAGTGATAATGAAAGTGACGATGTGCAATGTGCTACTGCATCCAGTGCGCCTACTGCTTTGAGTGCTACATTTACATGGGAGGACATGATGAATTATATAGGGCAAAGGGAACAGTTTGTTGATAACTATGGGCCTAAAAATGAAGCCCAAAATGAAACTCATGCTAAAATGTTCAAAGTGTTTTTTGATGATGAACTGGTGGAACTAATAGTGTGCGAAACAAACACTTAGGCAGCATAAAAATACAAGCCAGAAGTTTTATTCCATTGCATTCCAGAATGTGGGACTGGAAAACTGTCACTAAAGACGAAACATATGTTGTGTTAGCACTCTTCATGCTGATGGGAATAATATAGAAGCCCACACTACGTTCATATTTTTCAAAAAATGATATTTTGGCGACTCCAGTCTTTGGTTCTATTATTCTTATGGATCGGTTTGAATCAACCTGCAATTTTATGCATTTCAACAACAATGATAATATAGGAACATACCAGGGAGCATCTAAACTTTTCAAAATCTATCCAGTCCTGTCCCATCTCAACACAAAATTTCAGAGTTTGTACTTACCTTGGCAGAACATTGCAATAGATGAGTCACTAACACTATGGAGAGGAAGACTTTCTTTCAGACAGTATAATCCTCTAAAGTCTTCCAAATTTAGAATCAAGTCATATGAACTATGTGAGTCCAGTTTGGGGTACTTGTGGTCCTTTATAATTTATACTGACAAAGACACTGTGTTCCAGACAGCATTCATTTCAGGTGACACAAACAAAACAGCAACAATTGTGTTGTCACTTGTGGAGCCATTGCTGAAAAAGGGCTACACGTTGTGGATGGACAATTTTTATAACCCGCCAGCTCTGGCTCAAAGCCTAAAGTCCTTGAAAACTGACTGTGTTGGAACCCTGTGTCTTAGTAGGAAAGACGTTCCACAAAGAGTGAAACAGAAGAAGCTAAAGAAAGGAGAACTTGTAGCTCAACATTCAGGACTGGTGTCCGTTCAGAAGTGGAAAGACAAAAAAGAAGTGACAATGATTTCAACTTATCTTGGAGAGGAAACAAGAATGAAGCTAATGAAATGTAGACAGCAAAATCAAAAGCCTGTATCAGTTCTAGATTACAACGAAAACACGGGTGGGGTTGATCTAAAAGACCAACTCCTTCAACCCTACCTTTTGGAAAGAAAAAAAATGACTAAATGGTACATAAAACTGTTTAGGAGATTACTCAATACTACAGTTCTAAATTGTATGGTAGATGGCGCTGGGTAGCAAGCTCAGTTTTATAGAGACAAGAAAATTAATGTGTTTTCAGTGTAAAGGCGACATGAGTCTTGAAAGAGCATTTGAAATTAACCATCAGAGCTCTGAAAGAAGAGGAATAACGGAAGAACTTGAAGATCTACAAAGAGATATGGTAGAACTCAACCAAGTTCTGAGCTCGGTCAAAAGATGCACAGTGAAAGTAGTCATACTAGCAGAAATTAATCTTAGAGATCCATAAGCCATAAACGGGAACTATATCTGATTAGTAGGGATAGTAGGAACCCGAAACTCAAACAATATTATAAATCATGCTGCAAAGCACCATTGAAAGTAATTAAAGAAGCAAAAATATTGCATTACAATAAACAGATTTTAACCTCTCATAACAAAACAAAAACTGCTTGGAATATTGTTAAAACTGAAACAGGAAAAAAATTAAGAAAAGAAGAAGTAGCATCACTGAAAATTAATGATGAACTAATGCACAATCAACAAGTAATCGCAAATTCTTTTAATGACTACTTTTTAAATACAGCAGAGAAACTAATGACAGCAAAACAAATTGATCAATTGAGCCAAATAAAAACCGGAGCACCTTTACGTAATAAACTGCAAAGTTGTAGGCAGCCTTATACTAACATTAAATTTAGATACACATCAACTGAGGAAATTGAAAGGATTATAAAATCACTAAAAACAAAAAAGTCACAGGGATATGATGAAATTCCAATTAAAATTCTCAAATGGAGTGCCCCTTTTATTAGTTCCCCCCTAACATACATTTTTAATAAATCTATTGAATTAGGACTTTTCCCATCTAGATTAAAATATTCAACGGTGAGACCGATTTTTAAAGCAGGAGATAAATTTAACATGTCTAACTTCAGGCCAGTATCCATATTAACCTCATTCTCGAAAATCTTGGAGAACATTATTTATACAAGAATTTACGCCCATGTAGTTTTAAATGAGATATTGGCGAATGAACAATATGGATTCAGAAGCGGCCTGTCTACTGACAATGCCTCTTACACATTAATACACGAAATTCTGTCTGCTTTGAATAACAAACATACTGTTGGAGGAATTTTCTGTGACTTAGGCAAGGCCTTTGATTGTGTTAACCACAGAATTTTACTGGCAAAATTAGAGCACTATGGAATAAGAGGATCACTTGGAACCCTAATTAAGTCCTACCTTATGGGCAGATTTCAAAGAGTTGCTATAATGGATAAAACAAATAATATTAACTATTGAGACTGGGACATTATAAATCATGGCATACCACAAGGTTCAATTTTTGGCCCTCTGCTTTTTTTATTATATATAAATGATTTACCCTCGATAACAGCTAAGAATGCTAAATTAGTGTTATATGCTGATGATACAAGCTTTATAATTACTAATCCTAGTCCTAGTGAATTTGATATTAATGTAAATAAACTCCTAGCTGATATCAATGAATGGTTTAGGAACAATTTACTATTTTTAAATTTAAACAAAACTAAATACTTGCAATTTAGAACAAAGAACACTCAAAAACTTGATTTAAACATAACACTACTTAATAACCAAATTAACAACAGCAAGAGCACAAAATTTCTTGGCTTAAATATTGATGAAACGTTATCATGGAAAAGTCACATTGACCAAATATTATTAAGGCTGAGTTCAGCATGCTATGCAGTCAGGGTTATTACACCTTTCATGTCAGAAGCTACTTTAAAAATGATATATTACTCTTATGTACATTCCATAATAACATACAGGATAATTTTTTGGGGAAATTTACCACTTAATAATGTTATTTTTAAGGCTCAGAAGAGGATAATTCGGACTATGACAAAATCTAGTAGCAGGGATTCTTGTAGACATTTGTTTAAACAACTAGGAATTTTACCAC
>Ga0123355_10019459_pt1 | contig 10811 bp, 8 predicted proteins | sample TergutEmb28metaG_3_FD_89872 | JGI IMG/M metagenome (GOLD analysis project Ga0123355, IMG submission 89872) | Embiratermes neotenicus P1 segment gut microbial communities from Petit-Saut dam, French Guiana - Emb289 P1 | ecosystem: Host-associated > Arthropoda: Insects > Digestive system > Gut ...
ACATACATACATACATACATACATACATACATACATACATACATACATACATACATACATACATACATACATACATACATACATACATACATACATACATACATACATACATGATTCCTTCCGCACATTTTTGACATGTATTTTGCTACTGTTGTGATATTCTTCCAGCATTTAGCTCTGTATATCAACAGGTAACATCGTCTGTTATGATCCTTCAGATATCATCTAAATGTGGGCACGTACGACTCCAATTGTCCCATCGTCACTTCCCATTACTCTAGAAAGAGTGCGATAAAATAAGAAAACCTTACCGCAAATAATATTATTTGTGTACTTAGCTGTGGCGAAGTTCACATCACAGCCCTACAATCTGCATAATAACTTTCCAAAATGGTTACCGATTAACATCTTTACGTTTCTAGGCGCGTTCGCAAAATTGCGAAAAGCGACTTTTAGCTTCGTCTTGTCTGACCGTCTGTCCGTCAGTCCGTCCGTCTGTTCGTCCGTATCTCCGCATGGAATCACTCGGCTCCCATTGGACGGATTGGAATGAAATTTAATATTTGAGCATTTTTCTAAAATATGTCGAGAAAATTCACGTTTCATTACAATCGCACAAGAATAACAGGCACTTTACATGAAGGCCAATATACATTTTTGTTCATATGTCGCCCAATTCTTCTTAGAATGAAAAATCTTTGAGGCAAAGTTGTACAGATATAAAAGCACAATTTTAGGGGCAATAAAGTTTTTGTCAAAATTTGTGCCGTTTATGAGAAAATGCGGAAAAACCCTGTACAGCCGAGAAAGTCTCAATGTTACATTATATTCATACGCACATTGCTTGAATTGTTAGTGTCTCTGACCTGCTCAAATATTACTCAGCTCTACATGGTCTGAATCACATCAATTACGCACACACAAAATATTAAAACACATGTGTGATTAAACATCTGCAAAGCCCTATTTTTTTCCAAAAGTGGTGTTGGTTATCAAACATGCCTTGTTGTGATTCAAAGCATTGATACGTCGTCGACGGACGGCACCAGCTTTCCAAAACTACTTGATCAAAAGCTCTCAATGTAACTCTCAAGTGACCTACATTCCGCATCCATATATTAAGCATTCTTAGAATTTGTAGATCTTCTCCTAGCGAAGTAATAATACTGCAAGTGTGAAATGGATTGTGTATTCAAATATAGTTGAAGAATGTTATTTCGTTCCAATTTCTTTCGACGACTTAGTTATCACAATAGAGTGTGAAGTCTTATAGCCACATATTTCTCGATCTTGAAAGGAGCTTACATTTCCCACTGTCCATCCAAGTTACACACACAACTAAACAAGCCTAAGACCAGTACAAACCAAAAATGTTACAGTGCACAATACCGAGCCTTTCTCATTTCATCTTTAATTATAAAAGTAATTAAAAGTGAATTTTTAACTTCCATTAGGCGAATTAGTGTGGCAGTAAAGTTTAGCCTCTGCAAGTCCAGTTAGTCAAACACAGAACAATTATGACCCTGGACAGACCTTTCTGAGACAGACTAAGACAGAGATGTGTTCGTAGCTACGGACTTCTGCACAAAGCTTACTTACTTACTCACTTACTAACTCCATGGTGCAGAGTCCTTCTTGAGAAGCTAACTGGTTTGCAGCTAGTGAAGAAATTCCCCGCATTTCACGGAACCCGAAGGTTCATTACCGCACTCACAGGCGTCCGCCACTTGTCTCTATAATGGGCCAGCCCAATCCAGTCCTTATTCCCACATCCCACCTCCTGGAGATCCATCCTAATATTATCCACCTATCTAGCCTAGGTCTCCCCAGTGGTCTCCTTCCTTCCGGTTTCCCCGCCAAGACCCTATACACAACCCTCTCCTCACCCATACGCGCCACATGCCCAACCCATCTCATTCTACTCGATTTTATCACCCGCACAATATTGGGTGAGGAGTACAGATCATTTAGCTCCTCGTTATGCAATTTCCTCCATTCTCCCGTTACCTCATCCCTCCTAGTTCCAAATATTCTCCTCAACACCATATTCTCAAACACCCTCAGCTTTCTTTCCTCCCGCAATGTCAACGACCAAGTTTCACACCCATACAAAACAACAGGCAAATAGACTGCTAATATCTCGCGCTGCTTACATCCAGAAAACATCTGCACTGACTTGGAATCTACTGATATTAATTACACGAACGACACTTCTTAAATCAGCAGGAAGGCAAAACACTAAACAGATAAAACTTGGATCAAACCAACTCTCATAAAATACGATTTTGTACAGCGTGCCACATAACCCGTAACGTAATAATAAAAATAAATGTGTTGATGTCGCAAGTTTGTCACAATTTACTGACTGAAATTTGTTCAAAACTATTACAGATATATTTAAGTTTCCGCTTAAACATTAACTTCAACAAATAACTCCCATTTCATTAAAAATAAAATAATTAACTAGCCCAGGATCAAAAATGTAAGTCCCTAAGAGCTGTAACGTCCATAAGCAGTATTTCAAATTTAACGTTTTGAATGTAATTCACCTACAATCTAACTCCGTATTCGAACCTCGACCCATTTAGTTTCAATCAACTATCTTTATATTGATGATTGCGTAGACCAAATTGTTTCTGTGACAAATCAATAGTTGTACAGACAGTCAGGCAATAGCCAGCCGTTTACTTTCGTATTTCGAGTAACCAAATATTGTAGCCTAATGCAACTGCAAACCCGATTTTAAACACCGGCCTGTTTCTCATTTCAGAAGCTGGTCATTTCCTTTATCCTTTTCAAAAGCTACAACGTGACCACAAAATTGTCAGACCCTTGTAAGAGTAAAGAACAGAAATTGAAAATACGGCGTCGAGCTGAAAGCTTGTGCGTGAGATAAAATAACAGCGGGGCAGAAGTTAACGTATTAAGTAAGCAAATAAGAAACGTCTCACGAAAATTTCTTATCGTCAAACGTAACGACGTATTGAGAGAAGGAGAGGAAAGTCTGGCGAAGGATGATTTTAGGACAGCAGGTGGTGAGCAATGGAGGCGGTCAGAGCAGCCTCGAACTCGTGTCTAATGGCGACATTAATATTAATTGTTCTCAGATTTCCGACACCTCAAGAAAACATAAAATTAGCTACTTAGTTGGATGAGTAGCTGTACATAGTCACCGAATGATATATGACATTCCATTGGCAAAATACTGTGATTTGAGGAACCTGAAGTTTCGCTGTCGTGTTTACAAGGGCCAGTCACTCGTCCCTATTCTGAACCAGACAAATCCCGAAATAAAGTGAAATGCCAACGTGATGCAACTAGGTACGGTACGGATGATGCCGTGCGGTACCAACCGCACCTTACACACGACCTACGCAGCGGCTCTCAACACCACCACCCATCCAAAAACTCGGTGCAGAAAACCATATGCAGCAACTCAGCATCCAATGCTCCTGATGATGGGCGTATGTACCGGAAACATTTCGAGCTAAGGGTGTATCAATAAAATTACCTAGTTGCATCAAGTTGGCATTTCACTTTATTTCATGAGGAAGATGCATGGTCAAACAACCCTCAGATAAATCCTATACGCAGCAACCCTGTGTGCATTTCTTTAGGGTCTACTTTAACGACATCCTCCGATCTACACTGAGGCTGACCAAATTCTCTCGTTTCTTCACACTTTCCGACCAAAAGTTTTTTGCAATTCTCTTCTTCGACTTCCTTCATTTAAACGTAATAACTTTATTTGTCGATCATTTAAAATAAGATTTTTTTTTTTACTATTTCAATTTTCTTACATCCTCCATCTTAGGTCCAACCAATATCTTCAGTTTAAGTTCTTTCCTTGAATATGACAGCCCAAATCTCGCATCCATAAGAACAAGATAAGCAATTACACATTTCCGTATCTTTTAATCCTCACACTTTAAATACCAGACGGGAATTCGAAAGATTGTTATCCAAATGGTAACAAACTTTCCCTCAATTTCAAGTGATTTTTAATTCTTTCGCGTTATTAATTGTCTATTATTTTGTTCCACTATAAACAAACATTGAAATGTTTAAAAAAAAACTGTAATTGAACGCCCAATATAAAGTTTTACGAAAAATAAAGTCACCAGTTCTTTTGTTGCCACATGCGGAAAGATGGACAAAAACACACGGCAAAATTCATGGCCACATTTTTGTAATTTTCGGCTACGAGCACACCAAAAATGAGCATGCACTGACAGTATGTAATGCAATGCAGTATAAAACCAGGTTAACGGCAATGTTGGCACATAATGAACTACAGTGTGAGGTAACGGCAGTGGAGGACGCAGTTCGATGACTGGCAAGAGCGCTGCAGAAGTTTGCCTCTTCAACACTATTTCCAGAACGCCTCTTGCTTCCACTTTCCCCTCCTACATTTCGTACTGGATATTCTTTCCCCCGGGTAAGCCGGATGGACTGATTTTCTAGTGACGAGGTACGGTATGGCTTACCAGCAAACTCTTTGGACGGGTAAGTGAATGTGCATCATTTCCACACGGAATGTACGGTACGGGAAATAATCCTCTGCCTCTCTCACCCCAAAGAGTGTTTGAGGACTCATCACTCTCGTCTTGTTACCTGGCGGTGTGGTTCTTATGTTCTCGAAACTAAAAGCCTAAAACCTAAATCACTTGAAGACATCCACTGTAGATATAAACAATATACAAACACAACTCATTTAATGACTTTATTAAGGTGTATTTCTTACATTGTTTCGTTCAACGACATGTTTCGGCTACAGGTATGAGCCATCTTCAGGTTGATTACTTTTCTAAGTAAGGTAAAATATAAAATTAGCAGCGCTATTGTTATTATTACGTGCGAGACTTCGTATAACATAAAAAATTTCAACATTGATTCAACTGTATGGCTGTATTAAAATTAACTTGAGGGTTGTTTGACCGTGCATCTTCCTCATGAAATTAAGTGAAATGCCAACTTGATGCAACTAGGTAATTTTATTGATGTATTCTTACCTCGACATGTTTCGGGAACATACGTCCATCATCAGGAGCATTAGATGTTGAGTTGCAGCATACGGTTTTCTGCACAGAGTTTTTGGATGGGTGGTGGTCTTGAGAGCCGCTGGGTAGGTCGTGTGTACGGTGTGGATGGTGCAGTGCACCATCCACACCGTACACACGACCCACGCAGCGGCTCTCAAGACCACCACCCATCCAAAAACTTGGTGCAAAAAACCATATGCTGCAACTCAACATCTAATGCTCCTGATGATGGACGTATGTTCCCGAAACATGTCGAGGTAAGAATACATAAATAAAATTACCTAGTTGCATCGAGTTGGCATTTAACTTTATTTTATTAAAATTAAGTTATTGGAAGTTAATTATATAGAATATTAAAATTACAGGATATTATAATCATGGAATGTGGTGTGGGTACTAAAAATTATTATTCTATTTAACGGTGTTTGTGGATTCTTCATTGATGTAGTGGTTTTTTGTGACGATGTAACATAGGTCTATGGAAGTTATCGAAAGTTTGTTCACCTTCTGTAACGGCACGTTTTGATCGTTGTTGATTGATGTATAGAATCGTTATTTAATAGATAATAACTGTATTAATACGTTGTTTATAAATTAATGCAGAATGTTTCTCTTGGAAATATGGTGTGTGGACTTCATCAAATAGATAGTATGTTTGATTATGTTACATATTTTTAAGTATTTGTTGATTGATGTATCGTTAGGTTTGTGCAGAAGAAAATAATTTCTTTAATTGTTGTAGTATTACTTTGTGAGTGGATATCGCTGAATACTTGCGCGTGTTCCCTGTGGTATAATGGTTTCTCTGTCTGTATGTTGTGTTACGTAAAGACTGATGGATATTAATCATGATGCTTAGGGTTCTATTTCCAGCGTTAATTCCAGCTATGTTAGAGAAGTCAGAACGGGCCCAAGAAGTTACAAGTTACTGTGTAGGCTACCACACTCAGCATGGTCAGACCGGTAAAGGTGCCATATATAATACAAAACAAGTGTATTCAACTAACCACTTGAAAAATATGGCCACAAATGCATATTTAGTGACATAATACATGTAAAAAACCTCAAAGAAAGAACGTGATGTAAAATTTCGGATTCTAGAGAAGATACGAATTTCTTGACAAGACGAGTGACTGGCAGTGTCTGAACAAGCGTCCCGCTCTACAGAGTTAATTAGCAACGTAACACATGCTCCTTTTCCGAAACTAATGGGAGCAGTAACCGAATTTGAGGTTAGGCTCCGATCATGACGAAGTGAAAGCCCCCAGGCCTCGCAGTAACCGATGTAGAAACTGCCTTCATGTATGCACCTCATGTTTGGATTTCAACTGTGGCCTTAACATGTAAATGAAATTGATAAGGCTTCGCATACTGATGAGAATACTAATGTGTGTTCAACAGGGTCCCTAATCACATGACGCGTCAGAGCGTGGTGTTCGTAATTGACATAAACAAGTTCGTAATTTCAAATATATTTTTAAATGTTTAACAATTCAAGAATTGTTTTAATACACTGCACACTTTTGGAAAAACAAAGAGATTTTTAATGTAAAATAGACGCAATTATTTGAACTCATTAATTAGACGCTCAGCAGTTAAATCTAGGTAATTTTTATAAAAACTTCCGCAAAAGCGTTAGTTTAATTTTCACTTTTTTTAGAGTTGGTATATGTATATAACGAGCAACAGGAAAGCAATTATTCTAACATTGCGCAATATAATATGTAACTTTTAACTCCTGGTCCCGTGCGTCGTAATTCAATGTGAATAAAAATCCAACAGATGCAACAGTATGCAGATATTTATTTACTGCAAAACTACTCTACATGTTTCGGGTGTCACAGCACCCATCATCAGAAGTATTAAAAACCGTACCCGCAGCCTCCGGTACAGGTCATACTACTTGTACCGCTACTCCCGTCCAAGTGGTCTGATCGGGACTGCTCCTGATGATGGGTGCTGTGACACCCGAAACATGTAGAATACCTTTGCAGTAAATAAATATCTGCATACTGTTGCATTTGTTGTAATAAGTAACGTTACTTAAATCACTAAACTCCCAAACATTCATGCGAATGAACATATCAAACAAAACAACGTGTGTTTTTACGAGTCCTCAAATGAATGCTACGATTACTTTCTACTATTTTCGGAAACTTTAATCACATTCGCACTTGTCTTAGTACTGAAAAATCGACTTAATATCAATATTTAACATTTAGTAAACGACACGCATTATTTTGAGAGAGACAGTCTACGAATCTTTGATGAATACAACTCCTTCTTCAACAGACAAACAAACAAATTACAACCTTCATTCCCCAGCAGACACATCCGACATAATGGAATGCGTTCGATGCATAGCAACTGATCTACAAACTTTTTTTTCGATTTATTCATGTAAAATACAGCAACAAAAGAAATTTTCAAAAAAATTACAGAATGCAATATAAACGTTCCTTCAGTGACTGAAAAATATATTCAGTTACTGGACTTTCTGTTCACAAACTGTTCTATTCTGTACGGTTTCCAATGTTGTGAGTATGAAAACATGCAACAGCACGTACGTAATCAATACTGCAATCCCTAAAACCTAAAAGCATTACCGGTACGAAGTACACAAAAGGCCTAGCAGATTTCGTCACGGTTTTCAGATTTATGTTAGCTGGTTTCAAATGGCTACTACCAGGGTACAACGAAAGCAAGGACAAAATCGAGGCTTACACCGTATCCAATTCACAATTCGACAAGTAACCCTAGAAGTAAAAACAGGCAAAATAAAGAAAAATTTATTGGAAAACAGACGCGAATAAATTCCTACAAATATGAACTACATACGTATGGTAACCTAAATGTATATGTATTAATGTAGTTATAACTGTATCTGAGAGACTAACAAACAGCTTAGAAGTGTTTCCCCAGGTATTCCTCATTTATTCATTACATAACAATTAATTGATCTGTTCCACTCTCCGGACTCTTTATCCGCAGACGATGTCTGGTATTTGGTAGCAATATAAAAAGAAGCCAACAGGGACTGAAGACGAACTGGATGCAGCAATGTTACAGAAATCCCACAGCTCTTGTTTGAGGCTGAATCCCAGATGTCCATTTTCTTTATTGATTCAACCATCTCCGCTCACTACGTGTGCAGTCTATTGAGGTTGCGAAAAGGAATCTGTCAATTTTGTTTATCGACGACCGACAGTGTTTCTACATGTTCTTCGCCAGGATTTTCTTAAAATAATACGTACTGGAAGAATGGCAGTGCTTTGCAACATGGCCTTATGCATTATTAGACTTTACGTTCTAATAACGGCTGCTTCCATTTCCCAGCCTAAACTGGAAGACTGGAAATTTGGTAATAAGCTTCCAGTCCACAGGATATCACATGCCAGAATGCCACAAGCTGGTAACAAGCTACAAGGTCACAGAATATCACAATCCAGAATAACAAAATTTGGTAACAAGCTAGCAGACCACAGGAAGTCACAAGTCAGAATACCAAAAGCTGAATTTTCATCGCCGCAAAACTTCCAGTATTCTGAATGGTATTGCTTATTTCTTAAACTGTGTATTTAATGTTTTAAACTACGTGTATATTGTAATTTATTCCTTTTTGGGTAATTCCCCGGCGTCTGAGTTCTAATTGCCGACGTTTCGGAACTCACTATCGGTTCCATCTTCATAGGCAGGTGAATGAAGCACGTGTATATTAATCCTATACCATCACTTATGTTATATTTTAGAACAATTAAAACCATCATACATTACCTCACACCCCAAATAGCAAGAAACAAATACTAAATTATTTCTACCAACTATTCATTTCAGTTCTACACAAAAAAAGCGCAAGTGGCATCGAATACATTTCTCTCGTTTAACGTTGCAGCGCCGTATTGTGTTAAGAACCCAAAGTACCGAACACGACACATACTAGAAGTAGTTTACAATTTGCCTAGGGGCATTATGGCCGCGAAAAAACATCACTATACCAAGTGGAGGTCTGCTGTATTTATATGGTGCCGGAGACACCACCGTCAAACTTGCGAGCAGGACGAAACGGAACTGAAGAAAGGGAAGATCTGAGTAGTACTCGCTTTAAATCCGTACCCTAAATTAACAATAAACATGTATTTTCAATTCTCACAAAGTTCATGTTAGGTTATTTCCACTATATGTAAAATATCAGTCTTCAGGGTTATGACACCGTCTTAGGAGGTAGCTGGGTAGAACCTGGTAAATACAAGAAAACAAAATTGTCAAAATAAAATTACAGACCCAATACAAGCCTCTTCTAAAAGGATTCTAACAAGTGTTCAAGGGGACAAGATTGAGGCAAGGTCATAAGTATGCAGGTTAGTCGACAACGTCAGAATGAGTTGGGCGCTTTTGTACTGATAGGTAAAGTAATTACAAAAACAATGAAAATTAATGATAATTCATTTCATTTCTTTATTTACGTAATGATTCAAAGACTTACTGATCAATTACAAAAACAGCATCATGTCGTATAATTATGTTTGTTTTTGGTGCTACAGCCCCCAGTGGGCCAGGGCCTCATCACTCACGAGGTTTCTAGATCACACACAACTACCCACCACACTCGGTAGGACTCCTCTGGACGAGTGATCAGCTCGCTGCAGAGACCTCTCCCTGACATCACACAACACTCATAACAAACAAACATCCATGACGCCGGTGTGATTCGAACCCACAATTGCAGCAGGCGAGCGGCCGCAGAACTTTAGACCGCACGGCCACTGGGACTGGCAATAATAAGGTTAGACACATTAAATGTCTGCAGTACTCTTGGAACTGCTGCACACAGAACACACACACACACACACAACTCTTAAAGCCGGGGAGAGATCGGGTGCGTCCGTTTTCATTTTCAAATCTCAGAGAAAGTGAACAGTTTGTAACTGGTGAAGAAATTCCGAATTACCGGACATACATTAGATGTACCACGTTCAAAAGCTCCTGCACAAGGCAATCCGCCTTACAAAAACAAGTACAATTCACAAATATGGAAGCATTGTAGTTCATTAAATTACAAAGCAACACATAATACAAGTGTATGTCCGTACCGTTCAGTTAGTTTGCGGCAATACACTATAGTAAATTATTATAACAAAACCAACTAGTTGCACTAATTACTCAAATTTATTTCTGGAATAAAACGCTAAATGTTTCGGACAGTTCCTCTGTACATCATCAGGAGTTTTTCACTGCACACACAGAAATGGTATATGTCACAACGTTTTGCTGATTGCTGGCGAGCGGGATCAGAATGGAACCGTTCTGATCCCGCTCGCAAGCTGTCAGCAAACCTGTGTGACGTATATACTTGCTATGTGTACAGTAAAAAAACTCCTGATGATGGACAGAGGAACTGTATGAAACATGTAGATGTACAGTTTTATTCCAAAAATAAATTTGAAAAATTGGTGCATCTAGTTGGTTCTATTATAAAAATTTATCAAGATGCACGGTTACCTAAACGTCATATAAATAAAAGAATTTATCACAATGCACGGTCAGCTGAAAGTCACATTATTATATCAATTTATCACGATGCACGGTCAGCTGAACGTCACATTAATACAACAATTTATCAAGATGCACGGTCACTTGAACGTAACATTATTAAAACAAATTATCAAAATTCACGGTCAGTTGAACGTCAAATTATTATAAAAATTTATCACGATGCACGGTCAACTGAACGTCACATTATTATAACAACTTATCACGATGCACGATCAC
>Ga0123355_10019460_pt1 | contig 10811 bp, 7 predicted proteins | sample TergutEmb28metaG_3_FD_89872 | JGI IMG/M metagenome (GOLD analysis project Ga0123355, IMG submission 89872) | Embiratermes neotenicus P1 segment gut microbial communities from Petit-Saut dam, French Guiana - Emb289 P1 | ecosystem: Host-associated > Arthropoda: Insects > Digestive system > Gut ...
AACAAAGAAAAGCAAGAAAGATTCTGTCACCAAATGTCTTCTCTTTACATTGACCAATCCTAACCTGGATCTATGAAACATATCAGAAAGATTGAGAAGTTAAACAGCAATGCAAAACATTTAGGCAGAAGTAAAGTTGTCTCTGTGCTTTGTTATGTACCATGTCACAGATGCATTAGAGGGTGGAGGTGTTGCTCCATGTCCTGGCTGCTTCAGCCCACAAACTGTTCTTGCATATTAAAGAGTAGGATAGATAGAGCTGTCACAGACATTCAACCAGTTCACACATAGGTGAAGCAAGCAGAAAACAGTACTAACACTGAACAGCTTCAGTGTCACCAAAGCTTAGAATGTCCCATTTAACAACACTACCAATACATTCATTACACAGACACAATGATATGTTCAGACAATGGCAAATTAAACCTCCACATAAACTACTAGAAACTTTCCACCTTACATACTGGTATTTCACTTACTGTCCCTTCTGTTGCTGATCTTGTTCTTTTCATTAGCTTGGTGACAGAAATGTGCTGCCATCTATCAACAGTTTCATCCTTTGCATTACAGCAACAGAAATTATGTTTTAATGGCATTATGGCAATAGAATCACGTTTCTTTACACAAAAACCTAGACTGGAAACATAATCAGTACCGTCTGGTTCATATTTACCAGGCCAAAGTCATAAAGAGTGGTGTTTAAAAGGCTGCAATTTGTATTCTAAAACTTTATAGTTTGATATCTTCACACATGGTATAAAAATGCTAAAATATGGGACAACCAAGAAATCAAAAGCTCAAATTACACTGGAACAATGCACAATGACAACAACAATGAACTCTATCAAGTCAATTTACTCTTGCCATCAACATACAGAACTGCCCTTACATGCACTGGAATATATATGCAACAGATGCACATACTCTCCTCCTGCATGTTTTGGTGCTCTTTGAGTGCCATCATCAGGGAATCTTCACAGTAGTAGTGTTAAGAAATGGTCTGATGTAGGAGGAGATTTTGTGCATTTGTTGTGCATATATTCCAGTGCATTTAAGGTTGGTTTCCACACTATGCACAGTATACACAATATTAAAATAACTCTTTCCATGCTGACTTTAATTTAGAAAATAAATGCATTAATTTGTCTCCCCATGACATTAATTTATTCCACACAACAACACTACACAGCAGAGTCCTTCCTTACAACCTAATAGCTCTTCAACAACTCAAGAAATACCTCAAACATTTTTTGAAACCCCAAGGTTCATTACTGTGTCCAAAAAAGTCTGCTACTTCTCCTAATCCTGCACCAAACTAACCAAGTCTATGCTCTCCTAACCTACTTCTTCAAAAACCAGCTTAATATTACCCTCCCAGCTACACCTACATCTTCAACGTGGGCTCCCTCCTGCAGATTTCCGCCACAAATAGCTCCTACACATTTCTCTACTCCCCTACACATGCCATATGTCTGAGCCACCCCATTCTCCTAGATTTGATCACCCTAATATTTTGAGGAGTATAAATCATGAAGCTCATCACTATAAATTTTTCTGCAGCATCCCGCTACCTCCTCCCTCGTAGGTACATGTTCCTCAGTTCCCTATTCTCAAAGACCCTGAACTTACGGCTTTCTTTAATATGGAAGACAAGGTTCACAATGATGATAAAACATCAAACAAAATCATAGTTCTGTATATTTTAAAATTTATACTATTACATAGCAAACAAGAAGACAAAAAGATTCTGGCCCAAACAGTAGCAAACATTCCCTGAATTTAATCTGCTCTTATTTTCTTCAAGTATGCCATTTTAATTTGTTGATGTCATTCTCAAATATTTAAACTTTGCCACATTTTCTAAGGCTTTATTAGCTCTTCTTAAATTGTGATTCAACCCTGTACAGTATTCCATTCACTACATATGATCATATAATTAATTAGCTGTAAGCTGGAAATTTCAACAGAACTCACTTTCACAGGCATTGTTAAATACCAAAGATGTACAAAGCACAAATGGCTGGCATTTCTGAGCAACATATGGCTGTCACAACATGGTCAGAAGATTAAAATACTTTTACATGGCAATATAATTCACAATAAACACAGTTCACAAACATACAAAGACACATAAAAAGTATTTACTATCACAAACCCTTTCACATGCTCAATAAACATTCATCTCTACATCTACTCATGCAAATTATAAACAGACATGCACTACAGGCATAAATATTATGAATATATGTTAACCCCTTTACTTCATTCACACACTGTCAGGCATGTTCATTTAACTGCCGCTCCTTCATGTACCATATTTCATGCAACTGGATAAAGCAAAGTCATTTATAGGAAGGTGATAGGAGCCCAGCTGGTCACCAAATTCCCCATTTTTCATGGAATCTTAAGATTCATCACTGTGTCCAGCACAGCCTGCCACTGGAACTTATCCTGAGCCAGATAAATCCAGTCACTACCACACATCCCATTTCTTTATGATCAATTTTAATATTCCAAACTGCGCTCTTTTGGGTTATTACGCAGTGAGAAGTGTTAATTTATTCTCAGAGTACAACCGACAAGATGCGACTTTTCTCAGTTCATTTATTTCTGTAAGACGTTCTACATGTTTCAGACGGTTTTTCTGTCCATCACCAGGAGCTCAAAACTGCGCATATAGCATCAGGTAGCAGTAATGGTCTGACAAATACCTGACACTGTATGCGCAGTTTTGAGCTCCTGATCACAGACGGAAAAACTGTATGAAACATGTAGAGCATCTAACAGAAATAAATGAATTGAGAAAAGTCGCATCTTGTCGGTTGTACTCTGAGAATAAATTAGTGATGCAGGGACCTATGAATGTTAAAAGTGTTTCAGGACAACCTATCAGTCCCATCATCAAGGGTCAATTTTTGGATTCTTGAACAATGACTATGGCACCGGTATGTTGTCCTGAAATGTCGGTAAAAAATTAACACTTCTCGCTGCATAATCCAGAAGAGTGCAGTTCTTAGCTACTTCATGGTAGAAGCCTGAAATCATGCAATTTTGTTATTATTGTTGCCTCTGTAATGTGTCTCTCACATGATTTCTCCATTTCAGGCTTTCCATTTAAATTTTAATATGGAGTTCTCATCTCTTCCATCCAACTCATACTCTGACTTGATCATGCAAACAACAGTGGTGAGGAGTACACATTATGAACTCCTCGAGCGCTGTTTTCTCGACATACCTGAGACAGCAAATGATGTCCAGGATATGTCAGTGTATAACACATACACTACCTTAGAAAACAATCTGCTTTTTCATGTGATATTTGAGGTTCTCACAGCAGTGACAATGAAATGTTCTGATAGAAACCTTCTGCCTCCAATTTTAGAGCAGAAGATGGAGGCAGTAGCCTCCATAAACAGTTGGTAAATTTCTACCTAACTACATAACATCACATTATGACCGACTGTAATATATACTCCATGTTTTGAACACTGTATATAATTCCATACTTTCCTCACTCATCCCCATTCCACAGACTAGGATATTAGAGGCACCAGGATGTGTTCAGTGCTGACAGCGAAAGATCACTGATGTGAAGTCAACAAGAAAAGGGGCTTTATTCAACAAATATCAATGTTCAATCAGCAATATAAATATTTTAAATCTAAACACACAGATACAGATATCAATTACATTAGAAGCAAAACTCCGAAAAAAAATTACTTATTTTACATTACATTTATTGTATGTAAAATAATTTAAGAATGATGTATAGAAAAGTTTACACTGTATTTATAAATTAGTTACTGTTACAAATATCTAAAAAACTACTGCACAGTACCAAATACACAAAATACTCTTTTTATCACTGTATGTGGCTTAAATTTGACAAATTTTTTGTGTACTGTAAGAGAGCAGTTTGGCACTGTACACAATAGAGAATAAAGCACGCAGTTTTCCAATTAAAATGGAATTTCACAGTATTTTAGCAATTACACAAAGTCACATTAAATGTCTGTACATTTTCATGAGAGAGCGCAAATAAAAAAAAAAACTTGGAAAGTCAAAACTGTCCACATCTGAAGATTTTTATGAAACTCTGATCTTGAAAGGGGAATGGTTTATAGCAAGTAACTTCAAGCGCTCTGATACCAAAATGTTCCATCGATCATGTGTACATGTGTGATAATACATTACTTGGAAAACTTTGCAGCTTAGGTGTAACAGAATGTACATGTGATTGCACTGACTACAGATATTAAGTTATGGGGGGGGGGAGTCAATGTATTTATTATGACACACCTGCCCGACAACCTGAAACAGGGCAGATCCTTTCTTTTATTCCATATCTCTGATTTCATGTGGAAGACAGACACAGATTCCCATTGCAATGTATATGAAAAGACTGTAACAGTTTAAATATGCGACATGGCTAAACCCTCAAAGATGTGGTTAGACATATGACACTGGGTGTGAAACCCTATGGACAAGAATCTCAGTGAACTGCTCTACTGCATTTGACAGCATAACTGAAATTATTCTGAAAAAACCACACATACAGTTCATGAAATTGCCACTGGTTCTTGGACTACTTACTTCAACAGTTAGCAGATCTACAAGGTTATCAAGATAATGAAGTATGTACGCATGCCAAGTCACAGCAAATGTCTCAGTTCCACTTACACAATGTAAAGCATCCCACAAACCATAAAGTTTTCTATAACACTAAGATCCAAGTGAACAAATGATATGCTTCATTATAAAATTACAGCTGGCAAGAGGTTTGACTGTGGTCCAGCAGTAAAGACTGTTAACAGCAAACTGACACAGAAATTACAGAGACGGAGTGGTTTAATTACTGTGTTCAATTAAATGCATTATGCAGATTTTTTTCCCCCTTTTTTTTCCAAGTGAGACATCCCCGTTGTGTTGCATAGAAGCTAATATATAAAATATATATATAATACAGTCACAAACAACTTTATATTCTATTAGATTACATTAGATTATAATTCCAGCTACATGTTTTGGCACTACAATACTTACATCTCTAGGCATACATTATACCCTACAAGAGGAATTTTGGCTTCACTTAGACACAAAAGTGATATTCTACATGAATACAACTCATTAACTTTCTCTTCCTACAAGAACATTAATGTAAGTACCACAGTTCATTTATAAAAACAGAAAAATAAGCTTATTAACCAATTTACTTAACCTCAAATATAATACCTATTACACAGGCACAGACACATATGACTACATATAACTTCTCACTGAATGCCACCATTTCTACTGCAAGCCAATATTGATCATACAGGAGATACATCGCCTTTCAAGAAAAACTTCACCACCATATTTTAGTAACAAAGAATCCCAACCACTGGTTACCCCATAACCACCCTGTCATTTTTACTTTATCTGTTTTCAATGCTTATTGTATAAAGTACCATAATCAAATTTTAATCTTAAGGTATATATAACACACCACAATTATTTTACCCAAATCTTGTAATATGAGATCTAGTAAATGGACAGCATTGTCAATTGTACACTCCACCTGTTCAAAGATCAGCCTAAAGATGGCCCTACAATTGGGCCAAAACATGTAGCTGGAATTATAATCTAATAAAATATAAAGTTGTGTACAACTGTATTTTATATATATATATATATATATACACACACACACATACTTATTATATTTTAGCTTAATGCAGAGGTTGTGAATGACTATCCACATCTCTCATCTCAGAAATGACTCAACAAATTTAGACAACATTTAGTATTGATAAGCACACTAACAGTTACTGAGTAAAATTATGTTGTACATTCTGTATGGCTTATACAATAATGTAGGTTGTTAAAGAATCAAACTCCTTTATTACAATTGTTGGTTTGCTTCTGACAAATGCTTTTTGACAGGCATGTGTTGGTCATCAACAGTGTCTCAAGCAAACTTTACAGCTGTTGCAGATAAAGTTCACGGACTCTTGGTGTTGAACCATACCATGCAAGGAAATGAATCTGTAACAACCATCAAATTTGCAGGAGACTCTGATGATGATGCAAACATACGTGTCAAAACGTGCTTGTCACAAGCAAAACAATAGTTGTAATGAAGGCAGTTTTTGTTTTTGTTTTTAACAACGCAAGTTACTAAAGTAAAATAAATTTAATAAATGTAATTTAAGGTTCTCATGGGGCTGTACATTATGATTACTGTCTTTCAGGATGTGATACCATACAGCTTGGGTTTAAGGGAACCTGCTGCCCATGTCTTCAGGGTAAAAGCTGTGTGGGAACATATAGTTCACGACTAGGAAGGAAGGACAGGAAACCAGGAGAGAATACCACCAAACAGGCGATAGTGGCTGTTAAAAGTTCAAATCATGATGTCCTCTATTACATTTCCTCCTGTTGACTATTCTCTGTCTCTTTTCTTCCTTGTTTATTAAGTTTACCATTAACAGAATAGTCCCTACTGTAGCCACAGCCTTCCAGTGGGTCACACGGCGCTGTAGTTCATGTCCTCCATTTCCTACATCATGTATCACTCTTTGTGACATGGTTTACCTGTCTTCTCTGAAGAGGGAGACAGCAGGTTCCTCAAAACAATGGTACTTATCTGCCCAACTACAAGGCATCATATCGCAGATGACAGTACTCATCATACTGTTTGCAGTGAAAACCTCAAATCTCATACACCTCAGTGGGTCTATTAAAGCTAACAGTTTTGCAGCTCTCTGCATAACTATACTTTACACAGATATTTAGACATGGTAAAGTTAAAGTTCACCCTAGAACAGGTCATGAAGGCCCAGAAGACAAGCAGAAGTATGGCTCTAATCTTTCTTTAAACTCGGCGCAGCTTAACCCCCCCCCCCAAAGAAAGAGACCCAGGACCCATTTTATAGGAGGCTGGGTGTGCCTCCAGGTTGGTCTTGACAGGTGCAGAAAATCTTGCCACCACTGGGATTTGATCCCTGGACCGTCCAGTCTCTATACTGATTATACTACCACAGCCTGCCATTTAGACACTGAAATAGGGAATATGGCTGCCACTTGTAATAATAAGAACTGTACACATGAGCACAAAACACTATTTCTGTAATAATGGCTGCATAAAGGACCAGTACCATTACATTCTTGTTCTAACACACAGACATCTCCACTGTAGTCAATTAAAAATATATTCAAAACCAATCAACACATTTCAGACAAAAGCTTCCCAATTCCTTAACACTGTCTTCAATTTGTTCTGTGGACTGGAATAAAATTTATTACCTTTGTTTATATTATTATTATTGCTGCTAATGCCACTACTCTTACTACTACTACTACTGCTGCTGCTGCAATTACTGCTACTACAACTAGTTACTGTTTATTATTATTATTGCTGCTGCTGGTGCTAATTTAGAAGATATGGAATATATACACATGAAAACAACTGCATCCTTAGCCTGCAAATGGATTAAACTTTCCAATTACATTGGTGCATATTTCAAAACTCTTCCTTTTCAAACAGTAATCAGATTAATTAGCTTTCACTAACCTCAAGGCTAATTTCATGTTGCCATTGTCTTCTTAAATGTACATCAGTTTAAGCACATTCTGATGGTCTTAAAAAATACAGTGACTAAACAGCTAACTTTGTGTTTATGCAATTTATAGGTCAAAAAAGAACAAAAGTTTTGAGGAACCAATAAAATCAGAAGACTAGTGTTTCTGGAGTGTGGCACCACATAACTTGGCGGATAGGTCTCAATGTTTTGGAGAAATGTGCTGCCTCAAACTTTACTAGAGCACGGCACATTCCTTTGGAATGGTCATACCTACCAACCAAACTATAAAGTGTCACATGACAGAAGATCACAACATCAAATCTCACAATCAAAAGAGGGCTAAAACAGAACTGGAAGAAACTTCAGTTTGATAATGTTCTGATGGATGCTGAGTTACAGAAGGCTTCGTGAGATGTCTGTTGGCAGTTGCTCCAAGTTTTGAGTTGAGCTGCAGCTACAGAAGCCCCATCTCCCTCAGTGCCCCTTCAACTGCTTCATCCTTCACAGGGGAAAGAAAATGAACGGTTGCAAGCCTCTACAGAACAAAATCTATTTCAGGTCTTAAAGTGATTCACAACTGCATGATGGTAGATGTGAGAATTAACACTTAAAATGCTACATTTCATAAGATGCAGCAGAATCCTGCCAAACACAGATTTCAAGAGCAATGATCAAACTGCGTTTCCATCTGTGAATATCGATTGGCTACACATAGTTTCTATTAGTGCCAAACATCCTCATCTACTGAAATGAAACTGTTTGCTTCCTCAATTACCTTAAATTATTGTCCTGAAGATAAAAGCAGTATGTGCCTCCAAAACTGTGGTAGATATCTGTCAGAGTACAAAGTGTCACATCCCTGAAAACTTCAATCGTAATACTCACTGTATTCACCCAATTATTCCAACAATTTATGGCACTTTTAATACAACCATGGAACCTGATATTCCGTACATACTGCTATTATTTGGACAACAATTATACAATAATTACATTCGATATGAATATATAAAACTTCTCATACGGTATTTTTCCAACAGGTTTTTTTGTCTGTTGAACATGGTTCTGATAAACGGAAATGTAACTCCTGCATTTGGCAAGGATCATCTGTATATGCTTCTGTCACTGCCATTAATTTTGATGCTTACAAAATATATACATTCAACATAAATCACACTCTCAGCCCTGTAGGTACTGTCACATAATATGACAAAGTCTTCCTGGACAACCAGCTGCATCAGTTGAGAACATGAGGACTTTCAACATTCCGGAGGCTGCATCTGCCTCCATCATAATTCCCTTAGCTCCAAAAGGCTGCAGTTGGTCACCAGAGAGGGATTTATCATTTCTACTTGTATGAAAACTTCAAATCTTAAAGGTACATAATAGTTTCAAGATGCATACCATACAGTACAGACTGGCAAAAGGTACAGCCAATGTTCCTTACGATACTGAATATAACACACATAAATATAAGACATGCTTACAGACACAGCAAATTCTTAGCCCACAGCCACAGAACTAATACAGCATACAGCTCACACTGCCTTTCCTAAACTATTCCTGTGCTACAGACATACACATACAAGGAGTCACTATCTGTGGTCAGCTGAGACCACAAAAATACCATTCAAAGCAAATCACTGTTAAGCACAGAATTTCCATCAATAAGAAATAACAAACATTTGGGTAGTAAGGACTAGGCTGGTGTATACAGTGCATTTTACATATAAACACTGGCTAAATGTAAACTTCTCCTTAAACATATTTTTCTACCATATGCAGAATATGGATTGAAACCATTGGCAGTTGTAAGATTTACAGTCCATGGATGTGATCCCTGGGAGTAATAGGAATTTTATTGTAAAGTTCCTCACAAATTTGACCAAATTTTTGGGAAACAGATAAAGGACGTAGGGTGGATATCAGGTAATGAGGGACAGTGATTTAAACAGGTCACCTGGCATTCGTGTTTGAAATGTATGTCATCACAGGCCAGTTATAGATCCAGGATGGACATTACGTAACAAGAAACAGAGTGACTTATACAAGTCACCTGGTACTGTTGTTAGGGTAGTGTAATGTAGGTTATGTTGGGCTATGTATGTAGCTGGGATGGGTTTTACATAACAAGGAAATATGTGATTCACACAGATCACATGGCATTGCTGTTAGGAGACTTAAATGTAGGTTATGATGGACTGTGTATGTACTGGGATGGGTATTAAATAACAAGGAAATGTGCGATTCACACAGTTCAGCTGGTATTTCTGCTAGGGTAGTGAAATGTAGGTTATGATGGGCTGTGTATGTATATTACAGTATATTACATAAGCAGGAAATCTGTGATTTATACAGGCCAAATCTATTTAGGAGCATTTACACCTTGTTGTTGTTAATGTACTGAAATGTCAACAGGTAATACTGGGATGAATAAGTAGCTAGAAGCACAGAATTATGATGGAGAAACCCCTTGGAGAGTAGCCACTTCAAAGACAAAGCAGCACCTAAGAGGATAACAGTCCAAGATGTGTAGTGGTAAGGGGGTATGGATGGAACTGTCTCAGGTTTGTGTTCATTAGCAGGTCATGTTATTAGGAGCTTTGAACATTCAGGTTCTCCCAGATAGTTACATCAGAAACTGTGTATAATCTTTCCTTCAACAAACTGCTTTCCATTATAAGAACTTACTAATCCTGGTCACTTTTACAAAATATATTATTTGAAAAATAAACTCAACACAAAATGTTGTAAGCATACATCAACATACTGTCCAGTGTACCGAAAAAAAGACCAACTGTCAGAATGCCTCTCTTTTATATCATACTGTCCTTCGTACACAATCTACACACTTAAATTTCAAGGAAATAGTGGCTAAACTACATACAGTTTATGAATACTGGCATCAGTGATGAAAATAAATGGTAGTTCTCTCACTGTACACCAAGTTTGAGGTTAAAGTATGTCAATGCAACACACCATGAGCCTATCTTATGGAGGTACAGCTACAGTCTTTCTTAACCTCTGGCAACTAGACAGAAGTGAGTGGTTAGTGCCATGCCCAAGCTTTACTCCAGAAAAGAAAAAAAAGCAGTCCCATTACAGGCCTGGAGTGGCCCAGATGGTTCCAGGAAGTTAAGGTTCCCAGATTTCGTGACAACGGCACAGGATGGTGGTAGGTTGTCAGCCTTACGCACCGGCCGTCTTTACCCCCAGGAAATACTCCTGGTACTCATTTCTGTTAGA
>Ga0123355_10019461_pt1 | contig 10811 bp, 4 predicted proteins | sample TergutEmb28metaG_3_FD_89872 | JGI IMG/M metagenome (GOLD analysis project Ga0123355, IMG submission 89872) | Embiratermes neotenicus P1 segment gut microbial communities from Petit-Saut dam, French Guiana - Emb289 P1 | ecosystem: Host-associated > Arthropoda: Insects > Digestive system > Gut ...
ACAGCACCAAAGGCACCCTGTTTCAGCACCAAAGGCACCCTGTTACAGCACCAAAGGCACCCTGTTACAGCACCAAAGGCACCCTGTTTCAGCACCAAAGGCACCCTGTTTCAGCACCAAAGGCACCCTGTTACAGCACCAAAGGCACCCTGTTGCAGCACCAAAGGCACCCTGTTTCAGCACCAAAGGCACCCTGTTTCAGCACCAAAGGCACCCTGTTTCAGCACCAAAGGCACCCTGTTACAGCACCAAAGGCACCCTGTTACAGCACCAAAGGCACCCTGTTTCAGCACCAAAGGCACCCTGTTACAGCACCAAAGGCACCCTATTACAGCACCAAAGGCACACAACACAACGGTATTAGAGAAAGAATTTACTTTAAAATAGGTACATGAATCGTTTTGTATCCCGACACAGCTGTGACCCCAATAAGTATAAAAAAAGCACAAATTCCGAGATATTCTAATACGCGATCGGAAAATATCACCAGCCGTCACTTCTACACAACCTGCGTAACTTCTAACATTTTCTTTCCTTTCAGGCAAAATTTATCACCATTGAGAACGAAATTTAGAACAAAGAAGGCGAGGGTAATCTCGGAACCGTAGCTTGTTTTGTGATGTAGAAAGGAAACGTAGCTATATACAGAGCCTTTCAAATGAAACTATGCAGTGGAAAGTGTCAGCAGCCGTCGCATCTGCATTGTTTCGTTTGATGCACCCGTAGAGCTGCCAATGAAAATTAAGGGCGTTTATAACACCGTCGCAGCATCAGTGATGACGTGCCCTTATAGCAATGGGACGCAGGCTGTTCCAACACTCTGACCTTGATTAGGAAGGGATACAATTTTACACCGGGTTTTACCAAGATACGACAGCGTCAAAGTCGAAGAAATTCTCTACTCAGACAGACTTTATTTTTCTATTTATTTTTATTTGTGTAATTTTAATTATAATGTATTTTTTGTCGTTTATTTTTTAGTTTTTTCTGTTTGTGAGGATTCCTTGGGTTTATCTATTTTGGTTTCTATAATCCATAGTCACGGTAATGATTATTTTCAATCTTATAGTGTTCTTCAATGTTTGGGTTTCTTTGTCTTCTTATTTTTTTAACCCCATTATGTTTTTTCCTTGGTCTTGGTGATTGATTTGTTCATTATTATTCTTTATTTCTTTTTTTATTTTTCTTTCCATATTTTTTTGTAGGGGAGCCTGAGATATATTTTTGGGTGTGATTTGATTTCCTATGGTCTTATTTTTTTTAGTTTGTGAATATGTGTTCTTATAATTCTGGCCAGAGAGTCTATTTTCCGTTTAAAATATTTAGCATATAAATTATTTAGACCTCCTCTACGAGGTTCCTCGATCACACCAAATTATACACACTACATTGGGCAGGACTCCTATGGACGAGTCATCAACCCGTCGCAGATACATTTACCTTTACCTGGCAGAACACAAGACTCACAAGAGAGAGTCGTCCATGCCCCCGCCGGGATTTGAACCCGCAATCCCAATAAGCCAGCGGCTGTAGACTCACGGCTTAGACTGCGCGACCGCTGCGATGGGCTAATTATTTATAAAGTTTCAGTAATTAAAGGGAAAGAGTTGCAAGGGCGAGAGTCTGAATAAATTCAATTTTACGTGTTTTATGTGAACTTGAGCGAATATGAGAAACGCGTTTAATTTAAATTTTTAAATCTTATGTTTGTTAATATACAGCAGGTTTACGTTTGAAATTGGCAGTTTCTACTGGAATATGCACATTTTTTCCCCCATGAATACTATTACTAAATCCGGAGCGTCTCTTAAACAGGAAGAATTTGTTCCGCGAAAACTTCAAGTAAAGCTAAGTTCGCCTTACAATTATTGGCTTCATATAATCGAAGAAATAAGTATCTAGAAATGTAGTCAAATTAACAAACATTAACGAAAAGGGAACATTGTTTACTTAGTATTTAACAAGAACAATAACGGACAATGAATGGATGCCGAAGTCTTTGTTCATGTAAAGAAGTTATCTATAGAATACAGACATAATCTGATGTATCTTTATTGTTGCACCGTGCATTTCGTAGAATCACTTTAATTATCAACCAACAAATGTACTTACATAAAATTTCACATTAAAAATTTTAAAATAGCTCCGACATGTTTCGATCCTAAGATCATCCTCAGGGAGCCACGTTTTTCCTTGCTAAAGTCATTTTAAAAGCATTCACTAATTAATTAGTGAATGTTTTTAAAATGACTTTAGCAAGGAACAACGTAGCTTCCTGAGGATGATCTTAGGATCGAAACATGTCGGAGCTATTTTAAAATTTTTAATGTGGAATTTTATGTAATTGCATTCATTGATTGATAATTAAAGTGATAATCTGATGTAATTGTTTGGCCCTGGTTTTGTCACTTATATGTAAAGAAGCGGTCGTTAAATCTTATATCTTTGACTTGCAGCGGTATTCCACCGACACAAATCAAAATTGAAAAGAACGACGTGAGAAAACCCCCTTGATTTTTCTTGTCTTTTCAGCACACTAACCACATGATTGCGTATTCACTGGATTACCATGTCCCAGAATATAAAAAACGAAAGCTTGTTCAGATCATTGAAAGATACGCCCACACGGACTACGAAATGCTACATGGATAACCCGGAGGCCATATGGAATAATTCACTTTTCAATTAGGGCAAAACAATAGCGTAACGCAACACCATGCTATAGTTGTAACGCACTTGTCCTGGGGGAAATCCTGCAGAAACGCGGCACAGTCTAACCCATTGTTTATATTAAGGGCATGACGCACTTTCAAGTATGTGTATGCACAGTTACGGACGCTTACAGGTACATTAAATTATTATATTCCATATTAAAGGCCGGAAATTCATATTGGTTTTATAACCTGAATGTAATGAAGCAACTCCTATGTTTTCGTACTCTTATGGAGTTATAAATCACTAAAACTTAAGTTCTGTTTGTGTGTCTTCTTTCTGTTGTGGCTTAAAATGCCCGTACTGTACATCCCTTACATAGTGGGTGAATGAATGAGGACGAAAGTCTGTTCCAGCGCTACAATTTCTACCGCAAAACGCATAAGATCTGTGCTGGAAAACAAAACTTGTGTTCTTGGTGAGAAGCCGGGTACCAACATCTTCAGCTTTGGAACGGCCAAAAAAGCTTAACTTGAAGGAATGTGGATTTATATTTGTGTGGCAGCTCTTTGCGAGCGCTCAGCTCAGAAGAGAACATTCGGAACTTCTTCCCTTTAATTTGGGCCGATCTGCAAAGCGCATTTTCTTTTCCAAGGCTAGATTCTTGAAGAACTCGCGTCAGAAAGGGACTTAAGGCATGTGTGATGTTATAATAAAGTTTGTAACATCCTAAATAGATGCTTTTAATATTTATTTACTGCAATTGGGTTGTTACCTGGTGACAGTGGATAATTTATATGTATACAAAACATGAAATCGGTTTCTACTGAATTCAAGTCGGGAGGGCCACATGAGAAGCATGTAGTGGCAACTTGGAATCCTGGGAACCATTTCAGCATTTGCTTTTAGACAAAGGGAAACCAAGAAAAGACCTGTGTCGAGGTGGCCGGTCGCAGCGAGCACGATTATTTACTTCATGAAGAAGCCTAGTTGTGTTGAGCTAGTCGATTCCCTTCCACCATGCTTTGAAAGTAAGAATCAACAGCGCAATATATTTCAGCTCCTGTGTAATGTCAGTTTTATCTTCTAACGATAAGTCCCATGACTGTAAATGACTTTTTGGCGGCTGAGTAAATAAATATTTGAGAGTTATATTTCGTGAGAGAATAATGTAGGGACTTGTGCCATCACCCTGTAAAGGTAGCAACAAAATTCGGTTTAAGTAACAAATGGGGAATTATTTTACTATTTGAGCGATTATTATTTAGTGTAGAATGACTTTGCTTCGTGAGATCAATCATTGTGGTGTAGGGCATAACTCTTACTGATAGTGTCTCTATCTTTGCCAAAGGCAGAACAAAGCCAAATCTGCTGTTATAGGGTAAACATTTTAAAAATTAATAGCTTCTAGTAACTAGCCCGGTAACTAAAACTCTGGTCGTAAGAAACAAAACTTTCAGCTAAATATACGCCGATATTCTGTTTAGTGTCATTTTGAAAGTGTAAAGTTCTTCTGCGGACGTTCTCCATGTTGAGTAATACAATTTGTCGCTTCGTGTTACGCTAGGCCTGAGAAATTTTCTTTCATTGAGCACTGATAGACTGGTCGAGGTGTGTGCTTTTCTAATTCTAAGTTAAACCAAGGTATCTGTATTTCTTCAGTGCAAGCCAAGCTATACGTATAATAAAAAAAAATCTTTCAGATCCGTTTGCATGAAGAATTCTGCAATTTTATTTTTATGTACTTTTATTTTAATAGACTTTTTTGTTTTAATCGAATATTCTTTCTTTCAAAAAATATTTTTGTTTGCCCTTGAGGGTCTTTACGAATTTATATCAAAATTCAATATTGTAGGATTGACACTGGCGTTACTAATGGTTCGGGTCTTTTGGGATGTGACACTGTAATCCTTTGTGAGTATTTTCTGATGTTTCGATGGATCGCAGTGCCTTCTTCTTCACGGGTTAAACAAGGCTCACTGCTCAACCTCTGAAGACGAAGGCACTACAATCATTCGAAACGGACCGGAAAAAATTTACATATTCTTGAAGACCCCAATCTTTGTGCCACAATTATTACTTAATTAGAATTGATCAGTATTTAGCGAGACGAAATCGCTGAAAACATCCATAAATATAGCTTAGCTGACATAAAATTAATAGTTACGAGGCAGTTTCTTGTGCGCATGTTAGTAGCTGAACACATACATTTATATGACCGTCATAAATTTTAATTTATTGTGGTCATCATGCTGGGTTTCCAAAAAGAAGTGCCTTATTCAGGAGCCTAACTGCCACCATGCAGAAATAATAATAATTTATATTTTCCTATAAAAGCATAATTTTGCACGTACTGCCATGATTTTCATTCGAGTTTTCTATATATTTTATATGGAATAAAACGTTAGTGAAAAGGCTGAAGAACAGAGAATGAAGACTACCAAAATACCATTACCTCTCCTGGTATTTGTAATAGGATAAAATTTGTTGCACAATCCTTGCCTCATGTGCTTCAACGAATATCTTAACGAGAGGTGGAAACAGAAGGATTCAATGACTGACTACCCCTGCATGCTACTAGATAATTTTGTGTTTTCTTTTTAAATTCTTTCTTCACTGCTGCCAAAAGCACAGTAGATTTCTGTGCATCCTCGTGTAGAAAGCAAACATATTTTCTGGAGATACCAATATTAAAGTACTCTGCATCATAACATTATTTATTGTAAGAAACTGATTTATATTCACATTGTGTTTTGATTAATAGATATTTGTAAATAATTATAAGTAATGTAAGATAAAAAAATGTCACACATGGACCAACACAGTAGAATTAGGAGTGACTGAAACTGTGCTGCCAGGATTATGGTATCACCTACTGCGTGTGGTTTAAGATATTTAAACCCCAATTATTTTTTGCACAGTCGGTACGTAGAGCACATGCTCTGTGGTAGGCTTCCAGCGAGACCGAGAGATTGCTTGTCAAATAAACCCACACCCAACAATCCTTCCTCTGTCATCCACCCTCGTGTTACATAAATTACACAGCGGAAAGGGCAATAAACATTACCATGATTCAAGCAGTGTTGATTTACCATTACCAACCACAGATCATTCCACAGCACCCTGAGTGTCTTCGTGTTAACAAAACAACATGGTGTGATTGAGTTCTGCTGCTATTAAATTTATCTCCAATCAAAGAGATTTATATTACACAAGCTCCGCATTAAATAACAATATTTGATATGGATTATATACTTGCACTATTTGATAAGTGGATAATTAATTTTTTATATTGGTTCCAAGCAAAGATAAGCCAATCAATGCATCGATTTCCAACACAATATGTGGGCCATCAAGAACAAAGAAGTGATAGACAATTAAAATTTTATGTCACTTGCTTTTCGGGGAAGAGCCGAAATTTTATCACCTATAAAATTACAGTGGTTGAAAATTTTGTAGAGGGTTTTGGAGATGGACAGATTATGTTATACAAACTTGTCCATAATAGTACATGCAGTGGGTTGTTTTAATTGAATTGTTGTTAAGTTGGTGACTTAGATGGTTAGATATTTATGGGTTAGTAAGCTGCAGAACCAAATACTTCAGGAAGACAATAATTAACCCATTTGTCGTTCAGGTGACCGTGCATTGTGATAAGTTCTTATAATAAAACCAACTAGATGCACTAATTTCTCAAATTTATTTTTGGAATAAAACTCTACATGTTTCGGACAGTTCTTCTGTCCATAATCAGGAGTTTTTCACTCTACACACAGCAGTGTTATATGTCATACAGGTTTGCTGACAGCTTTTGGGCAGGATCAGGAACTGGAATTTTTATTAGACAGAAGAGAAACCCATAAGAAAATGTTTGTAATTATCCATTTGCGAAAGAACTGGTATGAGTATGGTTGCAAATTACTAAATTGTTTCCAAACATTTTCAGGGATATTTTTCATACAACGAGCCAAGGCCTGAGGATACGAATTTCCTGATCACAAAATCTGTGTTTGCGTTTGTTCGCCTTGGCCCGATGCCAAGACGGACAGAAATGCTCGGGAAATAATGACAGGTTTTACATCACATGTGCTGAAAATTGTACCTTCAAATTCTGTTGATTGATTATTTTGTCGTTGTTGTGATTTCTTACTCCAATCTCATTTTTTAGTTAAACACATATTTCTTGTCACAACATTTGTTTACTGGAATATTTTTTGCGTGGGTACCTTTGAAATACTATTCATGTAAACATTTCAGAAAGATCTGGTTTAATTTTATGCTACTTCGATACTTGCGCAAAATATATAAAATAAGAAAGGTGAGAGTGAATCCAGTACAAATGAAATTATTTAAAAATCAAATAAGTACTTCATATAGCTCTTAAAATTCATCGTTTTGTGTTTGAAATTAGACATGACCACGATGGTGCATAACATTATGCGCTAAAGGAAGGAATCAGTGTGAAATCGATAATGAGACCGACACTAATTTTACCTCTTTTAGCCATACGTGAAATATTTCATATCAGTTTTTAATATGTAGAGTAACTGAGTAATAAAAAGTTAGAAAACGTTTATATTTTTCTCCAAAGTATTAGAGCAATAAAATGTCATGTTAATTGGTTGATTTGAGAATCAGCAACAAAGTAATACGGAAATTAACATGAAATTTCTACTCCTTAAGAAATATGTGTAGTGTGATTAAGGAAGGAAATGTTGCTAGCATAAACGTAGAACAATCCGGGAAAACAGAAAAACTTTGCTACGAAATATCATATCGAGAGGTAACTTTGGAGGGGAAAAATGAGAAGAAGAGTATCTTAAACTTATAGTCTTCAAAGTCTCAATATCTGTGGAAACCTTGTGACTAAATCTGATGTGTCGCCGGAAGCCTGTAAAATAAGAGTGTTTTTTGTCTTAAAAATAAAACAACTTTTAAAACATAAAATTTAACTTTAAAAATCAAATAGTTAAGCACATTAATAAAAAATTAAATTTTGTGCTGTTGTGTCGATTTTGCACAAAGATGGAGAAAAGAAATTAAAAACTGTCAAAACTATATTTACTGATTTCTTAATAACATAAATGTACTGACGGAAATATCATGTCTAGTCTCTATTATTAAGTCATAAACAGACACAAATAATCATAACATTGGTTGGAGTTATTATTATTATTATTATTATTATTATTATTAAACCAGTAGTAATAGTGATTTATTTATATATCTGTTAATTTACTTAATGACAATATCAGTAGCGGAAACCAAATAAAGTAGAATTATTGACGATCTGGAGAATGCCTGGTCGGAAGCGGACGTGATCTGGTTTGAGGTAACCTAAGCTCCATACATCACCTTCTGAATACAAATGCAAGGAACTTACTACTTGAGCAATTTGCTCGGGTGTTGGGGTTTCAGAAGCAGCACGGTAGTATTAGTAGTAGTAGCAATAGTAATAATAGTGATATATTCCTTATCCACTGCAAAATATTTTTACATCTATATTTCATTGAATTGCATGGTAAGTAAAGCCGGATTTTAGCCTATCAATATGTATTCGTGATGGTACAGTTACACACTAACACACTACACCATAATACAATTAATCAGGCGAAAATTTTCGACTTTTTCGAAGCCGTCATCAGGCCTTTTGTGTTGAAGAACTATCAATAAAAATTTGACTGCACCAAGACATCAGATCTCATCATTTTACAAAATTGTCAGAAAATATTAATAAAAATACAATAGATATTAAAATATAAAATTAATAGAAGTTATAATTATAAGAACTCTAAATGTATGTAAATTTTTATTGTCAACTTAATGGTGGCCTACAAAAACTGAAACTTCTCGTCTGGTTGATTGTATTGTGGTGTTGTGTGTGACTGTACTGTCACGAGATACATATTGATTAATAAAACAGCGGGGATGAATCACTTTAAGATTTAGCGTGTACCTAGATTATGAAATTCAGTTCGTAAAACGTTTGTTTTGGCAGTTGGACTGAATACCCAGACCAGATGAGGAATTTGGTGACAAAATACACCTTCTGCGTGACCCTCAACAGTGAACGGAACACAGACAGACGAAGTTAGAACTGAAGGAGACAACAAGCAAAGAATGTGGAATGTCCAGTTGGACTCAATTTTCTCTTTCTTCGTTGGTATGTGGAACCTGCAGAATGCAGCAAATCCGCAACACAAGCTGACGCTTCTTCTTGTTCTACGACAGAACAATACCAGAAGCGCAACGTACATACCAAGCACTTGCAATTTTAGTTAATTGAATTTGGCTACTAAGACCATTAGGAACCATCGCATTCCCCGTACAGCGTCTGTGCCCACAGAATCTGTTATATTGAGCAGGCTTAAGAGTGTCTTGCTTTGTCCTAGATAAACTATAGTGAAGGAGAATACAAAATTTGTTTCTCTGTTCATTTAGGGACAAACTAGCTCATAAACTCTTCTTAGCATTTATATTTCATTTAAACGTTCCTGTACCTAAACTACGGAGAAGAATGGTGTAATAGCAATGTTTTAAACTGCAGTCCGTAGTATCATGAAATCCACTAGAATAATAATATTTTCTCAAAATACTCAAGAATAGGGCAAATGATAAAATTAGCCCTTTTCAAATTATAAAATACATGTCTGCAAACAAAGTATTCTGATAATCACAGCTCAGATAAAGCTAAATTTTCCTGGGATGGATAGATTTTACACGATTCATAAATAATTCGAATTAACTCAAATGATGTAAATCTGAATTCACAGATTGGGTTCTGCTTGTTGTGAGGTTTGGTTTCTTTTTCTATTTTAAAAACTCATTTCGCCTACACACACACACACACACACACTCACACTCACACACACACTCACACACACACACACACACTCACACAGGGAGAGAGTGTCTCTAAAGTTGCAATTCAAATTTGAGGGAACTGCCCTTGTAGATCAGTATAGAATTTCATGATAAGAAAATTGGTTTTATATTTACCTTTCATAATAGAGTCTACCGGTAATGAATTATTAACAAACAAACTTCTTATTTTTGGTTCAACTCTTTCCATAACAGGGTTTAAATAATTTATCCGATCACTCACTTACGTGAGAAGTACTGTTCGGCTTTATCTTCTAATCTGCTTGAAGGATCAATATTTACGAGAAGACGTAACTATTTACATGCTTCACAGTTTCACCCAGAATATATTTAATGTAAAGAAACAGTCTGCGAATTTTTTCCAAACTCATTTGTGTAAGAATGGCGGAGGGATTTTACAATTACAAAAGTTCTTATGGCCTGAATAAATTTAATTTCTACAGATATCAGCTCCCTGTCATTCACTCTCTGAAACCACGCAGAGGTTAGCAAGCGGAATAGGAATACGAATTAATAATCAGCACTATCTCTATTGCCAGAATTTTGGAAGTACTATGAATAGTATAGGGTCTTGCTGGGGACACCGGAGGGAAGGAGACAACTGGGGAGAACTAGGCGTAGATGGGTGGATAATATTAGGATGGATCTCCAGGAGGTGGGATGTGGGTATGTGGACTAGATTGGGCTGGCCCAGGATAGAGAGAGTTGGCGGACGCTTGTGAGTACGGTAATGAAACTTCGGGTTCCGTGAAATGCGGGGGAATTCCTTGACTAGCTGCAAACCAGTTAGCTTCTCAAGAAGGACTCTGCGCCATGGAGTAAGTAAGGAAATAAGTACTATTAATAGTCAAAAAATGTTAATTTTCTGAGTGCTCTACCTAAGGGTTATGTAAGTTGTTTATGTATCTTATTATAGTTCCGATCTAGTCACTTTGTGATGTATTGGTGTAGCAACGTTCTTGTTTGGCCTTTTACTTATATTGTATTTCTGTGTATTATCAGATTACCTTTTTTCATTATTCCAGGCTTCTTTGGCTGTGAGTTTTTAAGTACTAAAATAATATATTGATTTATTTACTGTAAGTTTAAAAATTTACTTTATTAATGTCAATATTTATGTAACACAAATAGCCCGTAACTTTATGTTTATTGGATCGTGCATCGTTGTGATAGTTGAATAATTGAGGACCAACTTGATGTCACTTGCTATTTTATTTCACTTCTTATGTGCTCAACATGTTTCGGACATTAATATATCCATCGTCAGGAGCTTGCGA
>Ga0123355_10019462_pt1 | contig 10811 bp, 9 predicted proteins | sample TergutEmb28metaG_3_FD_89872 | JGI IMG/M metagenome (GOLD analysis project Ga0123355, IMG submission 89872) | Embiratermes neotenicus P1 segment gut microbial communities from Petit-Saut dam, French Guiana - Emb289 P1 | ecosystem: Host-associated > Arthropoda: Insects > Digestive system > Gut ...
AAGCATTCCTGAAAAGTATCGTGTTAACTATATGCAAAGTGAAACGCCAAGTATTGATACAGATTTGCCAAATTATGACTGTTCGACAAGTACTTTCGAGGGAATAAGAAGTGAAGAAATAGAGGATATTATTTCTCAATTTTTTATACCTGTATTGGTAGAAAAACACAGCTGTGTACTGTGGCGACTTCTTAATCTTTCATACATGGATAATTACGATCTTCAAAACCCTGAGGATTTAGCAGTTATAAATGATATTGTAGAGCTTGAAGTTAAGTGTTATATGGAAGACATGGAAAGAACTGGTTTAGATGGTGTGTATCGTTCTAAATAATGATAATTATTTAGAAGAAAATATGTTTTCCTGATTTTTGAGATACTTAGACGGCAGGATAATTACATTAAACAGGATGTGAAGTTATATGAAAATGTCAACAGTAAAGCAATTTATTGTTGAGTATAGTGATGTAATAGCAACTATTTTAGTCTTTACTGGTGCGTTTGTAGTCACTTTTTTTTGGTATTTGTCTTACGTGCCAGTCCTTCCTTATGGTGATGATTTAACTAGTATGGTATCACTAATCTATCGTTCGTTGGGAGAACTATTGCTTCCTCAGCAAGAAGCTCTTGGGTATCGTCCAGTAAACATTATTCCGTTATATATTCAAGCAAACATATTCGGATTCGATATGTTTGCTCATTATGTTGCAAGAGTTTTTTTGCAGTCGTTAATTACATGTTTATTGTATTTAAAAGTAAAACAAATTACGAGACATAGATTTTTTTCCATTATAATCGCGTTTTTATATGTAATAAGTAATTTTAGCTTTTATAGTCTCAACCAGTTTATTGGTATGATGGAACTTTTATGTGTGCTATTTACATTGTTATTTATATCTGCATTGTATGATATCTATCACAACGATGATATTCAGCATAGAAATCGAGGCTATCTTATTGCATTAACTGTAATGGCCTTGGCAATTTTTACACACGAACGATTTATTGTGCTAACTATTCCTTTAATTTTAACACTGTTTTCTACAAAAAGAAATTATACAAATATCAAGAAGCTTTGTTTTTATATTGTTGTTAGCTGTGTTCCGTTGATTTTAAACTATGTTGTTAAAATGGCAGCTGGTATACCATTTTTCAGGGGAACCGGTGGACAAATGATGACATTTGACCCAGGGCAAGGTGCATTTTCAAACGCCACACGGAACTTCTTTATTCATGTTGCTTATCTATTCGGTGTTCGTCCGGATATGCAGCAATGGCTTCATGGAGTATTGAGGAGCAATATAGATCAAAGCATTAATTTCATAATTATTATTTCTTCGATTTCGTTAGTAGTTGTATTTGGTGCATATGTTTATCTGTATATTAAGCATATGAAAAACTCGAATGTGCTTTATAACTCGTTATTATTTGCGATTATTTGTATTGTAACAATAGGTGTTTTGTTTGGTAGCTCTTCCTTTACATTGCATGTTGAGCAACGATGGGTACATGCTCCCTATCTAGTTGCACTTTTTCTTTTTTCATATGTTATACATATGAATTGGATGTATATTGATAATCTTTGCGCTAAAATAAAGAAAATATGGAAAGTGAAAACAATTATATGCGTACTTCTTTATCTTGTTACTACTATGTCATTTTCGTTATATTTTCGTAATTATTTTTCGAACTTTTTTTTCATTCAATGGGGACGTAATGCACAGACTATTTATGATGACATCCTTGTCCCATATAGAAAATTAATGCCATACACTAGCACTATAGTTATTGATCGACATGGGTTGTTTATAAACATGTATTATCATGCGAATTACTATTTGTTGCGCGGAGTTTTTGGAGAAAACTATAGTGATATTGATTTTATTGCTGTACGTAGTATAGACGATGTTGATTTAACAGAACTGAGTCGTCCCTTGCTTTTGTTGCAGTGGGATACTAGATTAAGAACCTTTGTGCCTGCCATAAATGAACTAACAACGAATAAGGTAGTGGATGGGGATGGATGGCTGTATGGTGGTAGAATTGGTGAAAAGGCTACAGCCTTTTTATTTAATGCTCCACATGTAAACCATTTAAGGGTGAGTGGTTACATGCCTGTGCCAATAACAGAAAACAGTCTCACTATTACAGTAAATAATAATGAGTCAGAAACTATATTTATTACAGCAGGACAATCATTTGAAGTTGCTATTGAGTTTGATAACATATATGATATGATTAAGGTAGCATTTGAAGCTAGTTACACTTATGATGTCGGATGGGCACAGTTATCGGTCATTGTTTCAGAGATTGATTTTTATTGACGGAGAGATAAACATGCAGAATCGAAAAAAAGTAAGTATTGTTGCACCATGTTATAATGAAGAAGATAATATTCGTCCTTTTTATGAGCGTGTTACAGAAACAATGTCTCAGTTTCCACAGTTAGATTATGAGATAATTATTGCTGATAATTGTTCTCAAGACAGTACGGTTAACATTTTGCGTGGGATTTCAGCAGAAGACAAACGAGTTAAAGTGATTCTTAATGGCAAGAATTTCAAAACGCGTTCCGGGCTTAATGCGTTTAATTTTTTTTCAGGTGAGTGCTTAATTAGTTTGGCAACCGATTTGGAAGACCCGCCAGAGCTAATAGCAGATTTTTTACGACACTGGGAAGCTGGAAAAAAAGTTGTTGTTGCGGTTAAAGCGGGCAGCAAAGAGGGTTTAGTGATGCGCCAAATACGCAAGCTATACTATAATATGATAAATTCAATTTCATCTGTGGAGCAAATTAAAAATTATACTGGATTTGGTTTATATGACAGGTCTGTGATTGGTCCTATATTAAATAGTGGCGACCCAGAGCCATATATGAGAGGTCTGATTAGCGAATTTGCATACGATATTGCTGTTGTTGAGTTCTTAAGGCCCGTACGATCAGCCGGAAAGTCATCACATAACTTCTTTTCTCTATTCAATATTGCAATGATGGGCGTGACTTCATACTCTAAAGTTCCCATACGTATAGCAACCATTTCAGGTATGTTTTTATCTCTGATTAGCCTTTTGGTTGCTGTATTTTATTTCATTATCAAAATGATTTGGTGGCCGCATATCCCTTTTGGTATGGCTCCGTTAATTATGGGTATGTTCTTTTTCGCATCTGTCCAAATCTTATTCCTCGGACTTATTGGAGAGTACGTATCTGCAATCTTAATAAAGGTAACACCTAAACCACTGGTTATGGTTCGTGAATATATTAACTTTGAAGAGGAAGAAGGCAAGTCATAATGAATGTACAAAATGCACTAAGAAAAGAAATGAAAACAATAGTAAAGAAATACTATAACCAGACATTTGCAGAAAAGACGTACACATCTGGCAGCCCTATATCATATGGTGGGCGGGTTTTTGATGCTGAGGAATTGCAATATTTGGCAGATGCTACACTGGATTTTTGGCTCACAACTGGGAGATTTAATGCTGAGTTTGAAGAAACATTGGCTTCTTATATTGGTGTTCGTTATTGTTATACTGTTAATTCCGGTTCGTCCGCAAACTTGCTTGCATTTATGGCATTGACGTCACCACTAATCGAACCAGAGCGTAGGATTATGCGTGGGGATGAAGTTATAACCGTAGCTTGTGGTTTCCCTACTACTGTGTCCCCTATCGTTCAGTATGGTGCTGTTCCGGTTTTTTTGGATGTAACCATACCGTTTTATAACATTGATGTATCACAACTGGAAAAAGCTTTTACGAATAAAACAAAAGCAATCATGATTGCCCACACATTAGGTAACCCATTTGATGTGTTAGCGATAAAGGAATTCTGCAACAAGCATAATTTGTGGTTAATAGAGGATAACTGTGATGCACTTGGTAGCATGGTTAACGGGAGCAAAACAGGATCCTTTGGTGATATTGGAACGTCTAGCTTTTATCCTCCACATCACATGACAATGGGCGAAGGCGGAGCTGTATATACAGACAATCCTCTACTAGCAAAAATAATGCTATCAATGAGGGATTGGGGTAGAGATTGTGTTTGCCAGCCAGGGCAAGACAATAACTGTGGACATCGTTTTGATGGTCAATATGGCTCTTTGCCAAGAGGGTATGATCATAAATATGTATATTCTCATTTTGGATACAACTTAAAAATAACAGATATGCAAGCAGCTGTAGGTTGCGCTCAGCTAAAAAAACTACCGCACTTTGTCGAAGCCAGGAGAGAAAACTGGCGGTATCTGAGAGACGCTTTAAAGCCACTGGATGACAAAATTATCTTGCCAGAAGCCTTAAATGATTCTGAGCCTAGTTGGTTTGGGTTTGTAATAACTATGCGTAGTGGTACTCGTGAAACTATGCTTCGTCATTTAGATATGAAAAAAATACAAACAAGACTCGTTTTTGCTGGCAACATTCTTATGCAGCCATGCTTCGAGTCAATGGAATCGGGCAGTTATCGGGTAATTGGTGACTTGTCTAATACAAATAAGGTAATGAATGATACTTTTTGGATTGGCGTTTACCCTGGTATGAACAATGAAATGCTTGATTCTATGGCATGTGCTATTAAGGAGTTTTTTGTATGAATCCTGCCTTCTGGAAAAACAAGCGCGTGTTTTTAACAGGACACACAGGTTTTAAGGGTGCATGGCTTAGTTTGTGGTTGGCTTCAATGGGTGCTAATGTAACAGGATTTGCTTTACCACCGCACACAGATCCGAGTTTATATGAAGATATTAAAAAAGATATTTCAATAAAATCTATAATTGGCGATGTCCGTAACTTAAAAGAAATGCAAGCTGCTGTTAAAGCCTCAGATGCAGAAATTGTTATCCACATGGCAGCACAGGCGCTTGTTCGTGAAGGGTATGAAAACCCAGTATCAACATATGAAACTAATGTTATGGGTACTGCAAATCTTTTAGAATCTTGTCGTAAAGCAGATAATGTTAAGTCAATATTGGTAGTCACGACAGATAAATGTTATGAAAACAATGAATGGGTCTGGGGCTATCGAGAGTCTGAGCCGATGGGTGGATATGATCCTTATTCGAATAGCAAGGGATGTGCAGAACTGGTAGTTTCTGCTTATCGCCGTTCATACGGGTTAAACATTGCAAGTGCTAGGGCTGGTAATGTTATTGGAGGAGGCGATTGGTCTAAGGATCGCTTGCTTCCTGACGTAATCCGTGCGATACTTTCAGGTAGAAAAATAGAACTTCGTAATCCAAATGCAATAAGACCTTGGCAACATGTTCTTGATTGTTTGTACGGTTATCTAACTTTATGTGAGGCATTGTATGAGCGTGGACAAGCTTATGCTGAAGGATTTAATTTTGGGCCATTTGATTCTAATGCAAAGTCTGTATCATGGGTATTGAACTGTTTTACCAATTATATGGGTGTAGATTCTATATATGAGCAACAACCGGGGGTTCATCCCCATGAAGCGCATTACTTAAAACTGGATATATCAAAAGCAATGAACATGCTTGGATGGCAACCCATATGGGATGCCGATAAATCCATACAAATGACAGCGAATTGGCTAAGTAAAAGCCAGGGTGGTGAGAACGTAAGTAAAATATGTATGTGTCAGATCCAAGAATATATGGAGCAGAGGTGTTGTAAATGAAAGCGGTTATCTTAGCCGGCGGGTTCGGAACACGAATTAGTGAAGAGTCACATTTAAAACCAAAACCCATGATAGAAATAGGTGGTGCACCTATCTTATGGCATGTAATGAAAATATATGCTCACCACGGAATAAATGACTTTGTAATATGCTGTGGGTATAAAGGATATTTAATCAAGGAATACTTTGCTGATTATTATCTTCACCGGTCTGACATTACTTATGATTTTTCTAACGATGGTGCGATAACAGTACATTCAAATGAAGCAGAACCCTGGCGCGTAACGGTTGTTGATACGGGGTTAAACACTATGACAGGTGGCCGTATCCGACGAGTGAAAGAGTTTGTTAAGGGTGAGCGTTTCCTTATGACATATGGCGACGGTGTTTCAGACTTAGACATGCCTAAGCTTATAGAAACTCATGAAAAATCGAGCAAAATGGTTACACTAACCGCAACTCAGCCCGCAGGGCGTTTTGGGTTGCTTGATATTGAGGATGATGGCGCTATTTCTGGTTTCAGAGAAAAAGCCCCTATTGATGGTGCATGGATTAATGCGGGGTTTATGGTTATGGAGCCAGAAGTTTTTGATTATATAGATGGTGATGATACAATTTTTGAGTTTGGACCTCTTGAAAATTTAAGTACTGAAGGAAAACTGGGTGCATATCGGCATTATGGATTTTGGGCTTGTATGGACACACAGCGTGACAAAATTCGATTGGAAGAAGCTTGGGATTCAGGAAATGCAAAATGGAAGGTATGGAAATAAATTATGGATTTTACAAACAAATCTTTACTTATTACAGGCGGTACAGGGTCATTTGGAACATTTTTTACAAGGTATCTCTTAAAAAAAACAGATATTCGTAGAGTTATTATTTATTCAAGAGACGAATATAAACAATTTGAGTTCCGCAAAAATTTTGCAGAGTTTGATAATAGACTTCGCTTTTTTATAGGCGATGTACGTGATTATGATCGACTTAGACGGGCGTTTCACAATGTAGACTATGTTGTACATGCCGCCGCCATGAAACAAGTTCCAATTTGTGAGTACAATCCTATAGAAGCCGTTAATACAAATATTCAAGGTGCTATTAGCGTAGTTAATGCATCATTGGATACACCGACCGTTAGGCGCGTTGTGGCATTGTCAACAGATAAGGCCGTTAATCCTATAAATTTATATGGTGGAACAAAATTAGTATCGGATAAACTGTTTACTGCAGCAAACAGTTATGCTGGTGGTAGAACTGTGCGTTTTGCGATAGTTCGTTACGGAAATGTCGCAAATAGTCGAGGGTCAGTTATTCCCTTCTTTAAACAAATAATAGACAACGGAGTCGATAGTTTGCCTCTAACCGACGAACGTATGACACGTTTTTGGATGACATTAGATAAGGCTGCAGCAATGGTTATAACAGCCTTGGAATCTGCGAAGGGTGGCGAAACTTTTGTATATAAAAATCCTTCGTTTTATGTTAAGGACTTAATAGAAGCAATGTTACCTAATGGTAAATATAACCTTGTAGGAATACGTGAAGGTGAAAAGTTGCACGAATGTATGATAACGTCAACAGATGCGAGAAGAACATATGAATATCCCGATTATTATGTAATTTACCCCAACTACGACTGGTGGACTGTGGAAACGGGAGTAATTCCTGGCGGAAAGGTTCTTAAGTCTGACTGGGAATATGTATCTGATAAAAACACTTCGTGGCTAAGCGTAGATGATTTGAAAAATCTTTTAGTAGGGATGTGATAGTGTGAATATACCATATGCTGCGCATTCAATAGACGAAAATGATATAGCTGCAGTAGTTGAAACGTTAAGAAGCAAACCTTTAACTACCGGTTCTAATGTTTCGGATTTTGAAGATGCTTTGTGTGAAGCTACTGGTTCAAAGTATGCTGTTGCCGTTGCCAATGGCACAGCTGCATTGCATATAGCAGCTTTGGCTATGGAAGTTAAACCAGGGGATGAAGTTATTGTTCCACCCATTACTTTTGCCGCCACAGCTAATTGTGTTTTGTATTGCGGTGGAACTCCAGTTTTTGCCGATGTAGACCCAAACACGCTGCTTATGGATATTGATGATGTGCGCGATAAAATCACAAACCGTACTAAAGCCGTTATTCCGGTTCATTATGGTGGTGAGGTGTGTGATTTAGATGCTTATTCTGAATTGAGTGAAAGCTATGGCTTGTCGTTATTACAAGATTCTGCACACAGTCTAGGGAGTGCGGTTAGAGGAAAAATGCAGGGCGAATTTCCAGGACAACAGATTTGGTCTTTCCACCCGGCGAAAACAATAACTACGGGGGAAGGCGGCGCTGTAACCACGAATGACGAAAAAACGTATAAGAAATTGATGCGTTTACGTACACATGGTATTACACGAGACATAGCCCAATATCTCAACGAAAATGAGGGCAACTGGTATTATGAAATGCTCGATTTAGGTTTTAACTACCGCATTACTGATATACAATGTGCTCTTGGAGTAAGCCAATTGAAAAAATTGCATCAATTCGCGAAGCGACGTGCTGAGATAGTTGCTTACTATAATGACGTTTTTGCTGGCCTTCCGTTTGAAATACAAAAAACACCAGAATGGTCACAGCCAGTGAGGCATTTATATACGATTAGACTTAATGACAAAACAAGGCGAAAAGAAGTGTTTGACGGTCTACTATCTAAGGGACTTGGGGTTAATGTTCACTACATTCCTGTATATTGGTTACCCTATTATTCTAAATTAGGATACGAGCGGGGATTATGTCCGATTGCAGAGGATTCCTATGAGAGGATGATTACTTTGCCATTATTTCCTGCAATGGATGATAGCATGGTAGAGTATGTTGTTGCAGCTGTGAAAGAAGTACTCAGATGAATATTGCATTTCGTATAGATGTCAGTGGTCGTATTGGTATGGGGCATTACATTCGCATGTCTGCTTTAGCCGATGCATTCAAGGAAATGTACTGCTGTTGTACATTTTATACTGGAGAAGATGAGCCAATTAACTATACAAGTTTTGATATAGTCATTATAGATACCTATCAAGTCGATGATAGCTACATCGCGAATATACGAAATCCAAAACGTTTGTTGGTATGCTATGATGATAATGCATTATACACCTACTGTTGCGATGTATTGTTAAATGCAAACTTACATGCTGACCAGCTTGATTTTATGTTTCATGGAAAACCTCCGAAGTTACTACTTGGAGCGCAATATGCATTGTTACGACGCGAGTTTTGGGAAGAAGAATCTATTTTGATAAACGACGTAGCAAACAATGTGTTTATATGTTTTGGGGGTTCAGATGTCAGAAATTTTACACCATTTGCTGTTAAAGCATTGCAACAATTGCCAAATATCAATTTAACAGTAGTACTTGGAGATTATACCGAATGTGACGATGCGGTTATAGCACTAGAGAGTGCCAATGTTAATGTGCTGAAGACTCCATCTTCTATAGCTGATGTTATGAAAAGTTGTGATATAGCTGTTGTATCGGCAGGTAGCATGGTGTATGAGTTGGCAGCGCTTGGAATCCCGTCAATTATTATTACTCAAGCAGATAATCAGTATAAAATTGCACATTTTCTTGAAAGTGCTAGCTTAATGAAATGGTTAGGGGATTGGGACGCGATATCACCTGAAAGTTTACATGTAGAAGTGGAAAATCTCAGAAATAATTTTGTACGCAGGAAAGATGAATCAGACAGGCTGTCCAATGCGGTTAATAGAAAAGGTGCGTTAAATACCGCACGTGCTATTCTGGAGGTGGCGAATGAAGCTATTAGATAAAATTAAATCTGGAGTGTATATTATTGCTGAAATGTCTGCTAACCACAACGGTGACTTTCAGCGTTCTATTGAGTTGGTACATGCGGCAAAAGAAGCTGGCGCAGATTGCTTGAAAATTCAAACATACACAGCAGACTCTTTAACGATTGATTGCGATAATGAATATTTTCGCATAAAGGGTGGCCTATGGGATGGTTATAAACTATACGATCTTTACAAAGAAGCCGCGACCCCTTACGAATGGCAAAGTCATATTAAGGATGAATGTGACAAAATAGGGCTAGACTTTCTTTCCACACCTTTTGACCCCTCTGGAGTAGATTTCTTGGAGAGTTTAGGAGTAGGAGCATATAAGGTGGCTTCGTTTGAGCTTGTAGACATTCCTTTAATCCGTTATATAGCAAAAAAAGGTAAACCTATGATTGTGTCGTGCGGTATGGGAACATTGGAGGAAATTTCTGATGCTGTAGACGCCATTTGTGCAGAAGGCTTAAGTAAAGACAAAATAGTCCTTTTAAAATGTACAAGTGAATATCCTGCAGCCGTATCTGATATGAATCTTAGTGTTATTGCAGACATGCGTGAACAGTTCGGGGTTACTGTGGGCCTATCTGATCACTCTATGGGTATTGTTGCACCAGTTGTGGCAGCAACCCTTGGTGCAAAGGTAATAGAGAAGCATTTTTGTCAGTCTCGTGTGCTTGGAGGAGTGGATAGTGCATTCTCCTTAGAGCCTGATGAGTTGCAGCAAATGGTAACTGCCGTGCAGCAAGCAGCTTCAGCTATAGGAAAAGTGGTTTATGGCCCTTCTGGAAAAGAAAAAGATAGTGTTGTTTTCCGTCGTAGTATATTTGCGATTAAAGATATAACAAAAGGTGAAGCATTAACCAGTGATAATATTCGTGTTATTAGGCCAGGTTACGGTGCTAAACCTAAATATTTCGATAGATTATTAGGAAGTTATAGTTCAAGAGACATTAAGCGTGGTGAGCCAATTATGTTTGAGGGACTAGAATATGAATAAATCTCAAGTTAGATTTGATAAAAACGCGGTATTTTCTTCGGAACGGTTGGTTTTTCGTGGAATTACAGCATGTGATGCCGAAAATCTTGTTCGTTGGCGTAGTCGAGAGGATGTTTATAGGTATAGTGAAAATCCTAACTCTGTGACAGATGACGAACATATGTCATGGTATGCACAATATATAGCTAATACGCAATCTCTTAGAGTTATAATATCGGACAAATCAACGAATAAAGATATCGGAATGGTTGGAGGATTATATGAAAAGGATGAATTTATAATTTCTTATTATATAGGCGAACCTGAGTAT
>Ga0123355_10019463_pt1 | contig 10811 bp, 13 predicted proteins | sample TergutEmb28metaG_3_FD_89872 | JGI IMG/M metagenome (GOLD analysis project Ga0123355, IMG submission 89872) | Embiratermes neotenicus P1 segment gut microbial communities from Petit-Saut dam, French Guiana - Emb289 P1 | ecosystem: Host-associated > Arthropoda: Insects > Digestive system > Gut ...
AGATGCGAATTGCGCAAATGGCGGAAAATGTCCTCAAAAAACACTTGGACCCATTTTTATGATGCTTTTGTTCTCATCTTTATTCCAAAATAGATTTTAAAATTTTTACGCCTTAGAGCTTGCGTAGCTTTAAGGCGTTTGTTATACTTGTATTATGAAAAAACATACAAATGTTAGTAACATTTAACAGAATAATTGCATAAATATGTATAATGTTAAAATGCGGTGACCATAATACTGGTGTAGCAAAGTTTTAAATCGGGATGTGAGAATTATGCAGGTTAGACGCGGTGATGTGTTTTATGCGGAACTGGACCCCGTTATCGGTTCAGAGCAAGGGGGCGTTCGCCCTGTGCTTATCATTCAAAATGATGTGGGCAACAAATATAGCCCCACCATCATATGCGCGGCCATTACGAGCCAAATCAACAAAGCAAAGCTCCCGACGCATATCGAGATAGATTGCACAAAATACACTTTGGTTAAAGATTCTGTTGTGCTTTTGGAGCAGGTAAGAACAGTTGACAAAAAACGTCTACGGGAAAAAATTTGCCATCTTGACGAAAATTTTATGGCGAGGGTGGATAGAGCGTTAAGAGTGAGTTTTGGTTTAGGGTGATACATAATACCAAGTTACAAAAAAACAGACGGCCGCGCTTGCCGTCTGTTTTATCGTTATATTATTATCCGCTTATTCAAGCTCATAATCTGGCTCCATATCTTTAAGGCCAGATGCACTCACCGTGTAATTCTTGAAGCTTTTTATCATCTCAATAACATGCTCAAGCTCTACTGGGTCGAATGATTCAAGCATGGTTAAAATCATTTTATGCCTGCGCACTTTCTTTTCTGCATCCATATTTTTCATGGGTGTTTTGCTTTCGCGAAGCGGAAGTCCCGCGCCAGAGCGTGTTAGCATAGTATCCGTGTTTTCTCCAAAAAAATCGCAAATTTTTAGAAAAATTTCAAGACTTGGGCAACGCTCGCCTCTTTCAATAAGTCCTATGTATGCCGTCGAAATTCCCAAAAAGCTAGATAGTGCCTCGGATGAAAAACCTCTTTGTTTACGAGCCGCACGCATATTTTCACCGAAAATTTTAGCTTTTTCTGCAATAAAATCTTTTGTGTTTGGCGGTTGATTAACAAGTGCTTTACCTCTCATTTAAATACCTCCACATTTTTAAAGTAATAATTAATCATGTGGTATATTGTATCATACATGTGGATAAAAGTAAATAAGAAATTTGTCGATAAAAAGCGAAACTTGTTTTGCAATAGTTTTCATGTAAATATCGAAGTGCAATAAAGCATTTCTTCCATAAGGTCTTTGCGCTCGGCCATGGCTTCGATTCTCACTCCATTGTTGCCATAGGCAGAATGGATTATGCTTCCAGGGCAAGCTATCATAGCAACATGCGAAGGAAAATAAATCAAATCCCCTGCCCCAGCTGCATCAAGCGGTATTTTTTTAAGGGGATATTCTTCTTTAAAATAGGCATCGCGCCATATGTTTATGCCATTAAGATAATATGCCATAAAGGTTAGTCCGGAGCAATCGATTCCCGAATGGCTTTTGCCGCCCCAGCGGTATTGCGCTCCAAGATATGTTTTAGCGGCATCCACCAAACCTTGGCGCGAAATTTGCCCTGGCGCGCGTGAAGTCAAATCTTTCCGCAAAAATGCGTAATTGCCGCTAGGCATTAAAATTTGTGCATACTCCCCCGCCCCGCCGCTTGTGGCCACAACTGCACCACGCGGCAAAGTATGCAAAATATCCGCCCGCACATCGGGCGCAGCAACAATATCAGAAAAACTACTGTTAATTATTTTTATTTCGCCAAAATATTCATCAATTGGGCTAAATTCTAGGTCATTATTATGGGCATATCCTTCGTATCCATAAAATGTTGACACATGGCAAAAATTTTGATGATGCGACAAAACATTAACTTGCCAGCCGTGGAAAATTTCGTCAACACGCTCGCTATGCTCATTTGGTTCACACCTAAGCGCGGCCAGTGCTGCTTTTACAATTGCTTTCATGCAACTCCCCCTTATGTCAATTATATTAACATAAACCCAGCTCCATACATTTCCTCCATCTCTAGTTCTATGCGTTTTAGCATTTCGAGTGCGGCTTTGTTGCGAACGCAAACCTCTTTATCAAGATTTAGCGCATGCACAGTTTTTTCATTTTCTCGCTTTTCAAATTTTTGCAAAACGAATAAAAAATCGGCGAAAGCCTTGGCCATCTCCGCATCAATATTCTCACAACATGGGCAAGAATTTCTAAATAACATTACAACCCTCTCCTTATTAATGGTCTTTTGTTCCAGTCCTTTGTGCTTGACGAATAGACCTAGGAGATGTTATAATCTCACTAGGTCGCTATGGGCCTTACTGGGGACGCGCTTACGCGCTCGGGCGTGGAAACCTTGCGTAGCGCGTCCCTTTTGTTGCCCTTTTGTTGCATTTTTTCATTATAATCCCAAAAAGCACTTTTGTCAACATGTTTCTACACTATATCAAATGAGTTTGTCGCAGAATTTAGTTGCGCCATCGCTCCCATCGGCAGCGATGCATTGGGATAGCAATGTCCGCATCTAAAATTATATAAAACAGGTATTGTCAATTTTAAATTATTAATAATTTGGACAATGTCAAGGCTTTTTTCAGGCTCGGGCGCGATGCAATCGGCGAAATCGCCAAAAACCACTCCCGCAGCCTGGCCAAATTTGTCCGCCAGGCGCATTTGGTTTAACATCCTGTCTATTTTATATGGCTGTTCCTCAACTTCCTCAATAAAAATAATCTTGCCCCGCGTGTCCATCTCATATGGCGTGCCCATCGATGATGCGATTATAGACAAATTGCCGCCGCACAATGCACCTTCGGCCTTGCCATGCGTCAAAAACCGCCACTCATACCCCTGCGGATTTTCAAGACTCCTTGCCCCTGGCTCAAAAATTTGCTCTTTGAATTTATTCAAAGTGTAGCTATCAGCACGAACAAAGCCAGGCGTGGCTGGCATTGGCGTGTGGAATGTGATGAAGCCCGATTTTTGATTTATTGCTGTATGTAATGCTGTAACGTCGCTGTAACCACAAAAAACCTTCGGATTTTGCTTTATCATTTCAAAGTCAATTTTATCTAAAATGCGCTGTATTCCATATCCTCCGCGCAAACAAAATACGCCCGATATACTCTCATCCGAAAATGCCCAATTAACATCCCGCGCGCGCAAATCATCATCCCCAGCCAAATATCCATATGCCGCATTGCAGCTTTCGCCCATAACAGGCACAAGCCCAAGGCTTTTAATATATGCCGCAGCAAAGCTGACCAAATCCGAATTTTCGGGCGGCGATGCAGGCGCGATTAACGCGACTCTGCCGCCCTTTTGAAGGGGTGGCGGGTAAAAAAGTTCACACATAATTAAAAATTCCCCTTTACATTTTTACAATATTGTAGTATTATATATGTAAACAATAAACATTATACCAAAGGAGGGCTTCCCTATGGAAACTCTAAAAGTCTCGGCAAACTCTATACCAAAAAATGTTGCAGGTGCCATCGCCGCCGTTGTGCGCAATGGCGAAGCCGTAGAAATTATGACCATTGGTGCGGCGGCCGTCAACCAGGCTGTAAAATCCATCGCCATTGCAAGGGGTTATGTTGCTCCAAATGGGATCGACCTTGTGTGTGTTCCTGCTTTTGCCGAAATCGAGCTAGATGGCAAATCCAGAACATCCATGAAGTTTCAAATTGAAAGAAGATAGCTAACAACTTTATGGCGGGCAAGCGCGAATTTGTCCGCCATAAACATAAAAATATGGAGGTGTTTCATTATGAAGCAAAAATTTGTGCCGCTTAGCAAACAATCAAAGCGAAGCCAAAAGGAGTATCACAAAAATCTAAGGCAAGACTGGGGAAGCATAAGCCCCGTCACCAAAAAAGCCCCGAATGGCAAGGCCTATAACCGCAAAAAATCCAAACATCAGCTGCGTGACCACGAGCCTGTTTGGATTTTTTAGTTTCTCCATTGAATTTCTTGAAAAATTTTAAAAATATATCTTGACAGCGTAAAGATACTATGATATAATCTTTACAGTGGCAAGATTGGAGGTGGAGAAGCGCACTCAAAACTATATATTGTACAATTTGAATTTTTGTGATATTATAGAAATTCAATAAAATTTAGACGAGGAGGAAACAGTTTATGAACAAATTTTTAAAAAGGGCGGGCGCGGTAGTGCTAACCACGGCAATGTTTTTATCTGCCCAAGTTTTTACCGTGGCCGCCGACGAGCCGCCCCAAAACCCGCTTTACATACCCCTGCGCGCGGCTTTTGAATCAAATGGCGCAGAGGTTTTGTGGAATAGCGAAAATGCCACCATCACCGCAATATTAGGCGAGGATACATTTGTGTTTGAATCTGGTAGTGCAAATGCATATCAAAACGGCGAAGCTTTCACGCTAAACTTTCCGATTTCCCATGCGGGCTACCGCACATTTGTTTCCCTTGGCGATGTGTTTCATCTTTTTGCCCACGAAACAGGCGCAATGCCCATAACCACAATGACCGCGGTTTACACCGCTTATAGCCTTTTGGATTTAATGGACATAACGGGCTTAACGGTGGCCATTGTGGATGCTCAAACGGGCTTCACATGGACGCAGGGCTTTGGTTTTGCCGACACACAAACCCAAACTTATGTTAATGAGCACACCGCATTCCATTTGGCCTCTATATCAAAAACTTTCACGGCCATGGCGGTAATGCAGCTTGTGGAGCAAGGCATAATTGACCTTGATACCCCTGTTGTATACTATTTACCAGAATTTAGCATGGCTCCATCATCAATTTTGGGCGGCGATTACAGAAATATTACTGTGCGCATGCTTTTAACCCACACATCGGGCATCATGGCCAACTTTTTGGCATATGGCGGCAATAGTATTAATAGCCAAATTCCCGAATATCTTAACAACTTTTTGGCCAGACTGGCAACTTATGAAATGACCACGCCCGAAAATGTGGTTTTTGCTTACAACAACAATGGTTTTAACCTTTTGGGCGTACTTTTGGCCACTCTCACAAGCGAGGGCGATGTTTTTAATGGTTTTGTAAACCATATGAACAGCAGCATTTTTGCTCCCGCAGGCATGACGCGCACATCTTTTGCTCCGGATGCAAGATTAATGTCATATATGGCCTCGTCATATGCAAACAGCACAACCCCCGACCAATTCATGTTTGCAAATGGTTTGCCAACGGCGGGCGTGTTCTCCACGGCCTACGATATGGCGCGTTTTATGCACATTTTCCTAAATGATGGCGGCGAGCTGCTTTCTGCCCCATACACACAGCAAATGAAACAGGTACATGATTTTGACTTTTCTCTTGCCCTTGGCGGCATGCGCTATGGTCTTGGGGTTTTGCACTCCACAGGCATGGATGGCTTCCAAAGCTTCGGCCACGGCGGCAATTGGGTGCATTTCCACTCCGAAATGATATTTAACCAAGAAGCTGGCCTGGGCGTGTTTGTTTCAACAAACTCCATTTCGGGCATTGCTGCCGCCCCTCATCTTGCAAATTCAATCCTAGCAACAGCAATTTTTGAAAAAACAGGCACAATTGATATTTTGCCACCGCGCGCCAAAGCTACTGCAACGCCCATAGAATTGCCGCCCCCGCAATTAGAACGCTACACGGGCGTTTTTGCAGGTGCTACGGAGTATTACTATTTATTCATCGACCCACAAAGCGGCATTTTGCATTTTGCAATTCCTTTCATGCCAGAATTGCCAGCTTTTGCCGCCATCCCCCTTTCCGATGGCAGCTTTCAAACAGACATAGGCCGCCTATGGTTTGAAATTATCGAAGAAGACGGCGAAGAAGCGGCCATAATCCGCATGGGCGATTTGGGCTTGCATTTTATAGCTGTGCAAGCTGGCCAAAGCCGCGAGCTATTTATGGCTACCGAGGACTTTTTGCATCAATCCGCTGGCTATTTCGCTGTTGTTAATGAAGGTAATTTTTACAGCATGGTAACAGGCTTGTATTTTGGTGTTGACGCTTTTGGCATGGCATTTATGCAAATATCAAGTCTTAATGGGGTTAATTCCGCATCAGCCCTTAATCTTGGAAGCGATGCTAGCATGATTGGCATCGATAATATCCAATACGACACAAACGGCATAGCAATTTCGTTTGAAATGCTTGGCTTGCGTTTTGAAAGAGTTCAGTAAACGCACATAATTAAATACTAAACTAAGGGGATGCCAACACAGATTGGCATCCCCTTGGGCGGTGTCTACACAAGATTGATGCATGCCTTTTCGGCTGATATTTCCGCGCTTTTTCCGCCATCAATTTTTGGCTTGCCTACGGGCAATACCAAAAATCGCTTACGGAAAAATCACGGAAAATCCGCTCGAAAATTCATGCACCCCTCTTGTGTAGACACCACCTAGTTTATTTTTGCTAAAATGAGTTATTTTTCACCAAAGCCGCAACGGCGGCCATATCGGGAGCTATGTATCTATCCTCCCACATTGCTGTAACATTTTGTCTTATCATATCATAAACTTTTTGAGATGTCGCGCCTAGGTTCGATGGCGCAGAGCCTATCCAGCCTGGCTTGTCCGAGCCTTTTTTGCGCCAGTCGGCATTTTTTTTGCGCAGGTCTATTGCCTGGGCGGCGGATAGAAGCTCCATGGCTATTACCTGTTGCGCATTTTCAAGGATATTAGCAGCTTTGCGGGCGGCTATTGTTACCATAGAAACATGGTCTTCTTGGTTGTTTGAGCTTGGTATGGAATCAACGCTGGCGGGATGCGCTAGGGTTTTGTTTTCCGAAACCAAAGCGGCGGCGGAATATTGAACTATCATAAAGCCCGAATGTACACCGCTTTCGGCCGCCAAATAGGCAGGCAGACCATTTGATAGGCTATCATTAACAAGACGCTCCAAGCGGCGTTCTGAGATATTTGCCAGCTCCGCAATGGCTATGCTTAAAAAGTCCATAGCAAGCGCGATGGGCTGGCCGTGGAAATTTCCGCCGGAAATGGCGCGGGCTTCGCCACGCAAAAAGATAAGCGGATTGTCGGTGACGGCATTGATTTCACGCTCTATTATCTGAGTGACATATCCTATGGCATCGCGGCTTGCCCCATGCACCTGCGGGATGCATCTAAGAGCATATGCATCTTGCAAGCGTATTTCAAGCTCGGGATTATTTTTGTCGGGTTTTGAAGTGTTGATGAAGCTTGAACCTTTGGTATGTTCCAGCATTTTTTGCGCGCTGGTTTGCTGACCTGTTTGGTTGCGCAGTTTATGTATGCCTTCATAAAAGGCATCGGTGCGGCCGTTAAGGGCTTCGAGGGTCAGGCCAGCAGCTTTTTCGGCGGTTTCCAGCAGATTTTGGGCATCATAAACCGCAAGCGCGCCGATGGATGTCATGCATTGCGTGCCATTGTTAAGGGCTAGCCCCTCTTTTGCTTCTAAATGTTCAACAATGGCTATGCCCGCGCGCTCCATGGCCATGATGCCGCAAATCGGGTCTTTTTCATCGCCAAAATATGCAAGTGACCCTTCCACGCCAAGCATGGGCAAAACCATATGCGATAGCGGGCAAAGGTCGCCGCTTGCGCCTAGCGAGCCTTTTTCAGGCACAACAGGTGTGACATTTTTATTTAGCATTTCAAGCATAGTATTAATAACAACAGGGCGTATGCCCGAATAGCCTTTCGATAGCGATTTTGCGCGCAAAAGCAGCATACCGCGCACAACTTCAACAGGCAAAGGATTGCCCACGCCGCAAGCATGGCTAATTATGAGGTTTTTTTGCAAATCATGCACTTGGTCTGGATTAATGGCAACTTTTGCCAGACTACCAAAGCCCGTGGTTATACCATAAACAATTTCCTCGTTTGCGACCATCTTGTCCACGGCCGCGCGGGATGCCTCGATGGCGCATTTTGCATCATCGCAAAGCTCCACCCGCGCACCATGACGCGCCACATCTATAAAATCTTGCAAACTCAAATCCTGTGTCGATATTTTAACAATTTTATCCAAAATTATCGCCTCCCTTTTTGTTAATTATAATACAAGTAGGCGTGGTGCGCAAGCATTAGTTTGAGAAATAGTCCAGGATGCCAAGATAAATCGCCCAGGCGACTTTTTGCTGATATATTTCATCCGCAAGCCGCGCCGCTTCGTCGTGGTTTGTCAAAAAACCACATTCCACAAGAACCGCAGGGGCGGTTGTTTCTTTCAGAATAAAATAGCTGGTGCTACCTTTGGCTTCCATACGGTTTTCAGTATCCAAATAGCCCTTAATATGCGCTTGGATGGCCTTTGCAAGCTTCTCGCCCTCAGCCGACCCTTCATAAAAAAACGCCTGCGCGCCCCTGACCGTACTTTTTGGAAAAGCATTTTGGTGTATGGATATAAATAAATCGGCATGCATATCGCTTGGCATATTGGTTCTGGCGCGCAAATCTGTTCTTTTTGTGTCGCCCAGCGCGGCATCTTCGGCGCGCGTTAAAAAAACTACTGCCCCTGCCTGTTCCAAATGCATTTGCAAAGCTTCGGTAATGGCTAAATTTATGTGTTTTTCCTCATGGTTTTCGCTGCTAACCTTACCAGGGTCCCAGCCGCCATGACCTGCATCTATCACAATAATCTTCTGGTGAACCGATAGCGAAGCGAGCATAATCATCGCTAGTGCCATCCATTTAAAATTTTTCAAAATAAATTCCTCCCTAAAACTTGTTTTATCTAGTGTGTATTGGTATAATATAAATATACAGGCAAATAAATCTATTACTACGGAACTCAAATACAGACAATCTTGACGGTATTTTTGCTGCACGGCACAACCCGTCAGCCGCTTATGTGCCTTTAGGCACACCGCGCGCCTGCCAGCTTGCACCGTGCAGCAAAAATCCGCGCCAATCTTTGTCTGCATTTAAATTCCGTAGTAATATGAATCGAGGTTGAGTATGTCGAATAAAGCGAAACAAATACTTGGTGTAACAATCGTACTTTTGGTGGGCGCAGGCGCGCTAGCCGCTATTTTCACGTATAGCTTGCGGATTAGCGCGGATATCGAGCGTCCTTTTGTGCCAGAACGCAGGCAAACCGCCCAGCGGCTTTACCGCGACACCATAGGGCTTGATATTGAGCGGAATTATCCAACAAATCCGCGGGATGTGGTGGAATTATATATCCGCTCTGTGTTCTTTTTGTATGGCGATTTTATCGCTTACGAAAGCATGTTTATGGAGGTTATAAACTTTCAGCGGATGCTTGTTACGGAGGAGCTCATGCAGGGCATAACCCCGCAGCAGCAATTCGCAAATTTGCAGCAAAGCTTGTATTATATCGACCAAACGGGCATTTCCCTGCGTCCGCCGCAAGTGACTAGCGATGCGCTAATAAGCTACTATGACTCGCGCCGCGCCCTTGTTAATGTTGTTTATCCATTTCTGTTTTATGACCAAATGTATCGTATTTATTATTTAGTGCAGGATGAGCATGACAACAGATGGCGGATACATTCTTGGCAACAAACCGACGAAACTTTTAGAAGCATTGGGGATGGGGCGGATGAATAGCATACAATGGTATCCTGGCCATATGACCAAGGCACTTCGTATGATGCAAGAAAACTTGTCGCTGGTTGATATTTTAATAGAGCTTTTGGATGCACGTATCCCAATTTCTTCCAAAAATCCTGACATCGACGGTTTGGCGAAGCATAAAAAGCGCATTGTCGTACTTAACAAAGCCGATTTGGCAGACGAGCGGGCAAATAATGCCTGGAAAGCATATTATGAAGATTTGGGCTATGCCGCACTTTTGACAAATTCTAACGCGGGCAAAGGTCTTAATGAGGTCGCAAAATTGGCCAGAGAGCTTATGGCGGAAAAAATCGCGCGGCAAAAGGCACGCGGCCGCCTTGTTGTGCCTATTCGCGCTATGATTGTTGGCGTGCCGAATGTGGGCAAATCTACCATGATAAACCGCTACGCTGGCAAAAATATGGCGAAAGTAGCCGATAGACCTGGCGTTACAAAAGGCAAACAGTGGATTAATATTTCAAAAGATTTTGAACTACTGGACACCCCTGGTATACTCTGGCCAAAATTTGAAGAAACGGGAGATATTAGCCAAGGTCTTAATCTTGCGCTGACAGGGGCTATTAATGATAATATACTCGACAGAGAAAAGCTCGCCCTGTCGCTAATTAGTTTTATGCAGCAAAACTCAGGAGAGGGCTTGACGGCGCGCTACAAAATAGACCTGGAACAAAACGACACTCCCGACGAGGTATTGCAAAAAATAGCCCGCGCCCGCGGTTTTAAGACCAAAGATGACGGCATAGATATTTTGCGCACCAGCGTTATGTTGCTGGATGAGTTTCGCGGCGGCAAGCTAGGCCGCTTGACCCTCGAAACGACTCAAAAGGAGGAAGCTAAACGATGACTTTGAATTTAACTGTACTTATAGAACAAGGAGAGGATGGGGCTTATATCGCCTCTGTTCCTGCTTTAAAAAGCTGTTACACACAAGCTGATACAATGCCCGATTTGCTGGAAAAGATTAGAGAGGCCGCTCAGCTTTGCCTTGATGCTACCAACTAATTGAGTAGTAAATCGAAAGGGGTGTATCATGCCAGAAAATCAAAACGCAATGTGGATAAAAGGCTTGGCTTGTTTTTGCTTGCTCATGTTTTGCGTGGTGTTAACATTCACCATGCCCAGCGGCGAAAGCTTGTTAAATGGCTTTTTGCGCGCT
>Ga0123355_10019464_pt1 | contig 10810 bp, 4 predicted proteins | sample TergutEmb28metaG_3_FD_89872 | JGI IMG/M metagenome (GOLD analysis project Ga0123355, IMG submission 89872) | Embiratermes neotenicus P1 segment gut microbial communities from Petit-Saut dam, French Guiana - Emb289 P1 | ecosystem: Host-associated > Arthropoda: Insects > Digestive system > Gut ...
AACCCAACCACACCGAATCTCCAACACACATCGAACCAAGAACAATACGACCAATGTGGTAATTCAACAGAATAGTCGCAAGCTCCTGATGATGGATATATTAATGTCCGAAACATGTTGAGCGGATAAGAAGTGAAATAAAATATCAAGTGACATCAAGTTGGTCTTTTATTCTTCAACTATCACAATGATGCACGGTCCAAAAAACATAAGAGTACAGTATCTGTACCTCCAAATTAAAATAGTAACCATAAGGCCAAATTATGTACTGTCCTCTCGAAATTACCTGTTAAATCTCTCTACTGATAAAAAATAAAGGTGACTATTTGGTAAAAGGCGTAGGTTTGCTGCCGCTGGATTGCTGGGACTGCGGGTTCGAAATCTGCAGAGCACATTGATGTTCATCTATAATGTTTATTGTGTGTTGTGTAGGTAGCGGCCTCTGTGACGAGCTGATCACTCATTCGGGGGAGTCCTACCGGGTTTGTGTGTGTGTTTGTGTCTGTGTGTGATATAGAAACCTCAATCAGGAGGCGGCCTAAGCCCGATCGGGCTATTACGCCACAGAAAAAATGTAGTAACGTTAAGTGTTTAAAGCTTAATGGGAACTACGTTTACCGCCTTCTGTAATATTAGCAGACACGTGTCTTTCTACGGCGTGTTTTTATGTGTTTTATGTGGCTGTCATGGTGAATTGTAACTATTCCCCCTACGGCGTTACGTCACTGCCCTTTGTACGAGAGGCTTACTGTCTTTGTTATGTAGACTTTCAAACTGATACAGTGCAGGGTGCAGTCTCTTTTCTGGAATATTGTGCAATAAGAGGCATATAACCTAATTGAAAACGAAACGTATTTTGTTAAGTTCTACGATCCAAGATTTGTGATCTATACGTACGTAAGAGCTTCCTTGTCCAGTGAGGGCACTGTCTGTGTCCTTGCACATATCATAACTATATTCCAGTTCTGGGCACACTTTTATATGTGTGGCGTGTGTAACTGTAGGGGTAGCAGCTGGTATCCTCTAAGCAAAGTTGAGCAAATTGTTTGGACGATGACGGAGCGTCCTTTGTATAAACTCAGAAATATATACACAATACAGTGTACCCTTGTACAGGCCGTACGGCCCATAGGAGGAGTACAGGTATAGCTCTACTGTGTCTTGACCACGGCACTAGAAGGGGGTGAAGGGTCAGCGTCACGCCCCGGCTGCTCTTTACCCCCGGGAAAGACCCGGTACCCATTGTAGAGGAGGCTGGGTGGGCCCCAGGGCCGGTCTGGACAGGTGCGGAAAATCTCGCCCCACACCGGAATTCGATCCCTCGGACCATCCAGCCCGTAGCCAGTCGCTATACCGAGACTACAACAGTAACGGCGATTTTGGTGAAAATGCAAGTCTCGAAAACTCTTTGTGATAACAGAACACAAAACACATTGATCTTGGAACTGCTGCCTATTCATTCCGTTAGTACATGCTGATTGTTGTTGCCCCATTTTAGGCGAGTTCTCAAAATTGCGAAAAACGGCTATTAGTTTTGTCATGTCTGTTCGTCTTTCTGTCTGTCGTCATGGAACAACTCGGTTCTCACTGGATGGATTTACATGAAATTTGATATTCGAGTATTTTTCGAAAATCCGTTGACAAAATTCCAGTTTAATTAAAATCTGACAAAGATGAAGAGTACTTTGTATGAAGACAAATACACATTTTTGGTCATATCTCGCTTAATTCTTCTTAAAATGAAAAATGTTTCGGACAAAAGTTGGAGAGAATCTCAAAACACATTTTATTCTGAATAAAGTTTTTTCTTTTTCGAAACTTGTGTCGTTTATGAGATAATGTGGAGAAAATGTTACAGTGCCGGGCAGTACACAGATAACAATATGGCGCATGTGCATTGCATGCTGCGTACCTTAAGTTACAAATACACGATCACGCAGATTGTGAAATATTCATTGCTTGTCCACTGCAACAATGGTTGCACGAATACACCTCAGTGTTACGTTATACGTACATTGCCTGTCTTGTCTGATCTTACGCCGGTTATCACAGCCAGACAGATAGAAATTGGTTTAGTACCTAAAAACAGTTTTAATTGTAAATTTTCGACGTCTTCAAAGTGTGACAGAACTTCTCTGGTAGCGATCTTCTTTGTCCTGGCCTGGTACGTGTTACCAACTTGTACTATTTGCAAGCGTCCACTCTCAAGTGATTTCGGAGATTTGTGTGCTATGTCGACTATGATTTTCGTGCTATCGGGAAGCTTGTTTTGTTGCTGTGCTTGGACAGCGCAAAAAGAAAGCAGTTTGAACTTAACCGAATTCAACTTCAGTGACCGTATTTACCCTTTGCAAACGCAGTCAGCCTCTTTGCACAAAGTATTCCACTCGCAGCCCTGAAGTTTTCTTTATAGGTTCAAAACCAGACCCCGTGCGAAATACCCTTTGTGCTCTAACCTCAGATTTCGGTCCTCGACACCGGAACGCGCACTTAACTTTCTGCATTCAAGACGTCATTTAAAACAACTTCAATATTAGAACCACTGCAGGCAGGAATTGGAAACCAAAGCAGCACAATTCTAAAACTTGATCGTGTTACCTACTTCAATACTCTTAGTTCTCGTCTCTCAGCCTTCACTTTCATGGGAAGTATTACATTAAATTCGTCTAAATTTCGCGTGTTCACCCGCGCGCTGTAGAGGAAAGTCACTTTTCTAAAGGTCTGTGCAAATGTGCACATTGTCGTTCTCTCTGCAACACTTGAAGGCAATGCATCATATAACACGTTTCTGTGTGGAATTCATATTATCAGATACACGCGTACACTTTTCTCGTTATCATATAACACTTAATTAATATTTTAAAAATACATTTCTGATTTACATTAATTGACATTTTACTTAAATACAGACCAGAAAGCGAACACTGCGTTTCCATCCATCACGGTTGTTTTCAAGGCTACGTGTACAGTTAGAATTGCGTTATAACTGATTAGATTGTTCCTTGAGGGACATGATGGAAGTGGCGTGTATTGAGGGAGAGGTTTACAGCGGCCGGTTTCCCATATCATAAGGGAAATTGGTATACTGGAGTCTTGAAAGTCAGGAAAAAGTAGTAAGCAAACCACTGTGCTAGCCTTGGAAAAAGAAAAGCTGAAAATACTGGAGTAACGAGAGGGCACTATAAGTCGTGCTTTTCAGTCTTTCGTTCTTCCAGTTGAGACCGGACAGATACCTCATTATGTGTGCCTATTGTAAGATATGAGCAGATAGTGTTTAGTATAGTTCGTCAGTCATCTGACCATTTTAGTGACATGAAACGTCTTGAATGCAGAAAAGTAAGTGAGCGTTCCGGTGTCAAGGACCGAAATCTGAGGTTAGAGCGCAAAGGGTATTTCGTACGGGGTTTAATTTTGAACCTATAAAAAAAATTCCTGGGCTGCGAGTGGAATACTTTGTGCACAGAGGCTGGCTGCGTTTGCAAAGGGTAAATACAGTCACTGAAGTTGAATTCGGTTAAGTTCAAACTGCTTTCATTTTCCGCTGTCCAAGCACACCAACATGACATGACAGTTTCAGTGTGTTACATTTACTGATGTATCTTCACGTGCAAAAACACATTAAGTCCGTCAACTAACACATGCTCAGCGTCACATTCTCTGAGTCATTAAATGCTCTGCACTGCACAGACTAGCCATCTGATCCTTTTCCCACTGGCATAGTTGTATCAGAGAGAGCAGAACGGCAGCAAAAGAAACGACGCCGAGAAGGTAATCTGTGAATCGGTTAAAACTTTTGTTAGAGAAACTAGTAAAGCGGAACTTTAACAAACTAATTCCCATTTTGGAAGGTCCATTTGCAAGTTTCGAATGAAACATTTATCTTCAGAAGCCGTCAATATTCTAATGAAGCCTTCATCAACAGATTTCTATAAACCGTAGTTGGAGTTGTTCCTTTGTGTACTTGATTTGACGTCACAAAATTGCCTGTTTTTAATTCCTTCTCTATATTTTAGTTTTCTACGTATAAAATGAAGAAATCTGTAAAGTAAAATGTAAATTACGAGAACACAAGAGAACAAAAATTTCTCATGAAACGAGGACCTACACTTTATAAACAAGGAATTCAACGTCACACACACTCACACACACTCACACACACACACACACACACACACACAAACAACTTTAACCTTTAGGCACCATGCAGCCTATATATAGGACAGGCGTACTGCTACTCCCCAGAATACGCTTTTTATATATTTAGTCAACAAATATATTATTTAATTATTTTTTTAGACTTTCATCATCTTCGTTTATTCCTCCACAAAATTCCGTGTATTTCCTAATGTCAAACTTCTTGGTTCATAAAATATTCACATTTTACATAAATGGTGCGCTAGACTGTAAATGTCCAGCTCCAAGGCCAAAGGGGTAAATGCCTTCAGATTATACTCTTCCAGTTTTTTTTACTTTGTCAGTATTGTAGGTTGGCATCCATGCTTCGGAGGAATATGCAGCTTCCATCTTCAAGATGTTGAGAAACTGGGTCCTAGTTGAACCCTTCGCTAATATACAATTTATAAAATATTTCATTACGCACTTTTCAAAGATTTTAATGACAGGTCAGAAGCAACAAGACTTCAGAGGAGAGAATAAAATGTCTTGACGGTTTTTAAGAAATTATGTGAGTTTTGGAAAATAGGATAATATTATGTTATAAATAATAAAATATTATGTTATAAATAGGCTTATTGTATTGTCAATTTTTTAATACTTACAAATATGGAGACACTGTATGTGTTGTTAGTAACATTTCCGGTTTTTATTATCTGTTTGAAAGAAGGATGTAAAATTTCGTATTTTTAGTGCAAATGCACTAGTTTTACCTAAATTGTTATACGGGTCAGAAAATTGGGCTCTAACAGCCTCACAAAGACAAATAATTGAAGAGGCCGAAATGAAGTTACTGAGACCTCTGGCAGGCTACACCCTTTATGACCACAAAACAAATGAATACATACGCCGCGAACTACGGATTAAAGGCATACTAGACAAGATAGATGAATATTGGCTTTTACACTTGCAAATTATGCCACAAAACCGAATCCCTTTGAAATTATACCGCTACAGACCACAAGGAAGGAGATCGATTGGAAGACCGAAGAAACGTTGGCCCGAGCAGCTGTAACTCTGGAGACGGAACGGATCAAAGGGTCCAATCCTTGATGTTTACGATGATGATGAGTGAAAGTGCTTGAAATTGTACCAGTGCTAATTTAAGTTAAGCTAAGCTAAGCTAAGCATTGTGTCATTGAAGCGTGTAGGTAAGTAGCGGTAGATATCCAGACATTGTTCATCTTGGAGCTAGACGGAAGGGTCTCACTAGCTTCATACCACAGTCTCTTTATTTGCCGACAGGAGAAATATGTATCACTTGGATAGGTAGATGGTTACGGTATAGGATTCAATGTGGAGGCCCTGAGAAAGAGGAAAGTTTCCTGACACTGCGAATCAAACTCTTATTTTTTTGTTATCCAGACAGTGTCCTGATTTACACACTGAGCTATTCCGGGTGTTTTAAATTCCTCGAGTCTTAATGGTTAACATTAATTCGACTTCCTTTCATCTCTTCTTTTCCAGGAACCCCGAAATTACGGTATTTACTTACACTTGATTTATACACCTATCATTAGGTCGTGTATTATTCGAAAAGTGAACTAGTGTTTAGGCTAACGGCTGGTTACGGCTTAGTTTATTTGACAAAGAGTGAGGCAACAATCCATGAATAATAAACGAGATGTCTTAAACTTGAAAATGAATGAAGCGCTGTACACGATACCTTTGATTATAAAATCGTTAACAAGTTATATCAGCACCTTTGTTTCTCTGTATTTCTGAGATTAAAAAAAAAACTATCAGTAGAAGATGCTTCTATGTTTATGTGCTTGTTACGAATAATGAGTGTGTCCTGTGAAACTAAATTCGTGGAATATTCTTCACAACACATTTAATACACCGCGGTAGCACAGTGGTTAAGGTGCTGCGCTACAAACCGGAAGGTCGCTGGTTCGATCCCAGCTGGTGTCCTTGGAATTTTTCATTGGCATAAAATCCTTCCGATCGCACTATGGCCCTGGGGTCGAAATGAGTACCAGGAGCATTTTCTGGGGGTAAAGGCGGCCGGTGCGTAAGGATGACAACCTACCACAATCCTGTGCCGTTGTCATGAAATCCTGGAACTCTCTGGGCCACTCTAGACCTGTAACGGGACTGATTTAACTTTTACATATTTAATACGCTTGAAATTTTTAATGTCTCAGATTTTAATCTTGCTGTTTTTGCTAATCATTGAACAAGTTTTACAGCAAATACATTGACGATTCCGTTGCTATGCACTGCCCTTTATTTGTTTGTTGTTCGTTTGTTTGTGGTTTGCTACCCGCTGTTGTGGGAAACTGTGGCTATATAACATCAGAGCGGCTGATGGAGATTCACATAGGTTAATATCTGTTTACCCTTCTAATTCCTTACGTTCTTAAACGTTAATCATTACAAAATGTTATTTATTATACGAGGTTCAGTCAAATGAAAACTTTATATATTTCAAGGTTAGTTAGCAGTTACTAATTTCGCAAGGAAATTCACCCGGACAAGGGAGAGAGACTGTATCAAAGCCTACAGTACACTTAATATCTTCATATATATGAGGGAGAGTCAAAGGAAAACCTTAAATATTTCAAGGTTTTCATTTGACTCTCCCTCGTAAATTATAATTCATAACTGTTACGTTTTTACAGCAGTTTAAGATATTGTAGAATGAACAAGCATTGAAAAGTGTAATCCGTACTGCCTAAGTAATTCAAACCCCTGCAGGGCTTACCCAGACTTGTGTTCGTTTGGTACCGTGTCAGTTCCCAGCGGTTAAAGTAACAGTTGACCTCCGAACTGCAACTAGTGTCAAGGTTAAGAATGAGTGGTCTTATTCCTCTGCTACCCCTATATGCCATTACATCTTGGACAAGGACGGCTTTATGTTCTTTGTGTGCCTAGAGTACTAAGAGGCGATCTTTGTTCCTTGCCACTCTGATTGCTCTTAGCAGTTAGGAATAGCTTTGATAATAACATGAACTGTCTTAATTAGGATAACTTGTTCATGATATTTATACAGTTAACGAACTAATTAACTACAAGGGCCAGCGATCTCCAACAGAAGCTAAAGTTTCCTAAGCTAATCAACAAACTATGTACATTTATGTAACCTGACGGTTCATGTTGCTCGTACGGTCCCGCGTTTACCCAAGTCCCATCCTTACATTTACAAAGTGCTGTTTCAGCAGCGTGTTAATATTTTAGAAGGTACACACTGTAGATTCGATTCATACTCGAGTAGAATGCTCTTTTATGTGTTACACGTCACTGATTTTTAAATACTTTTTTTTTGTCTATGTCAGCTTTGTAACAAATAAGCTGAAGGGTTCGCACAGTCGCCATGTTTTTAAATTTATCCTTTAACCTTTTGGCGCCGGAATTATTTTTTAAATTTTAGCACATTATGTATATAAAATGTGAATAAAACAGGAGCCATATATGTTAGAATTATGAAACAAACTGCATTTTGAAGGGAAAAAACGGGGAGTATATACCATGTTTAAAATATTCAGTACCTATATTTGTTGAATAAATATAAAAAATGCAACGTTTAGAGGTTAGCGGTGCGTTAGGACCCCTATAGGGGTCGTTAGGCGTCAAAGGGTTAATAAGGCTACAAACACGATATTTAGTTATTTCTGCTTTGACGCCTAACGACCACTATAGTGGTCGTTAGGCGTCAAAGGGTTAAGCAGGTTTTTTTTAACGAAACATTTAGCCGTATATGATCTATCTCCTTGACAAATAAAAAACAAGTTTTTGAATTTTGACGTTTTGCTGACCGTGCATCTCAGTATATTTATCTCAGTAATTAACCAACTTGATTCACAAAATTTTGTTTTACAATAAATTTATTTCATGCCTTTACAAGTTTTGAGCACATGTGCTCGAAACATGTAGAGGCATGAAATAAACTTATTGTAAAACAAAACTTTTGTGAATAAAGTTGGTTAAGTACTGAGATAAAGTCTTTGAAAGTGCTTTATTAATCGCCAAGGCTACCCATTAGATTTTTGTATATCACAAAAAATTACCTCAAGGAGATGCATTTTTTTTTTCGAATAGCCCTTCATATATTACTTATGATCCTAAAATGATTAGCAATGTTCACTCTCTCACTTTATAATTTCATGAACTTGCCTTTTTGCATTACATATTTTATGAAATTAAAGAATTTTAAAAATGGGATGGTCTGTAGTGCCATTATATTCGTACCAAATTTGATACAAATTCTTACAGATTTTACTGAATGACATTTCCGCAATGCACAGATTATTGTTCTTGGACAGCTCGCGGCTAACGAATAATACATAAAGCGTCTTAGAAAATTAGTTAATGCCAGGATAATTCCGCAACACAAAAATAGTTTCAAACTTTAGAGAAAAAAAATACTTTAGGCAGAATTGAATATTATTTTCGGTATTGTCGAAAAATTATTACGGTGTAGAGAATATTTGATTTCGTCGGCGATTTTTTGAGTCAATAAACTTTACGTTTTAAATATTCGACATTGCAATGTGTGCTTCAGAACACTTTTTCTTTCAGAGTGTAAATGGAAATACAATTTGGAGCACAGAAGATGTTTATTGTCATTCACTTTATTCGTTAAATGTAAAGGAAGTGACTGAGTTGTGAGATTAGGCAAAAGGTGCCCCAAAAGAACAAAACAAAGACTTTTTGTAAGCCATTAGAAAGAGAACTAGATGTAATAAAATAAGGCAAAATAAAACTCCTGCCCATATATCTTCTGGACTGATGCTTAAGAAGTAAGCAAAAGTTGAGCATGTGCAGACAGTAGGTGTTTCAGCGCTATCTGCATGTTAGGCTGAGAAAATTAAAAAAAGTGGCGCTTTTTACAGGATGGAGCAAAAGTTGAGTACGTACAGACAGTAGGTGCTTCAGCGCTATCTGCATGTTAGGCACGGAAAATAAAAAAAACGTGGTGCTTTTTACAGGATGGAAAACAACTCACTCAACACTTGATGTTTGACTTGTTGCCTGTAGTGTCAAGTGGCTTTTGTGCCACTCTGTAAACTGCTTTCTGCATTACTAACTCTTTATCCCACAGATCGAATGAAAAATTTGGTCTTTTTAGCTATCGTGTGAGGAATTTACAAAATACAAGAATTTGAAGGGTTTTTTTTTAAAACGAAAAACCTAGTAATGTAAATAGTTTTCCTGAACTACTTGTATATATGGGGACCGCGGTAGCACAGTGGTTAAGGTGCTGTGCTACAAATCGAAAGGACGCTGGTGTCAGTTGATTTTTCATTGACATAAAATCCTTCCAACTCAGCCTCTAACAGAAATGAGTACCAGGAGTATTTCCTGGGGGTAAAGGTGGCCGGTGCGTAAGGCTGACAACCTACCACCATCTTATGCCGTTGTCACGAAAGTCTGAGAAACTTAACTTCCTAGAACCCTCTGGGCCCCTCCGGGCCTGTAACGGGACTGCTTTACTTGTATATATAATGTGGGCCGGGTAGCTCAGTCGGTATAGCGACTGACTAGGCGCTGGTCTGTCCGACATCGAATCCCGGTGGGGACGGGATTTTCCGCCCATCCAAACCGACCCTGGGGCCCACCCAGCCTCCTGTAAAAGGGTATTTCCCGGGCGTAAAGTGCGACCGGGGCGTACTGCTGATCACTCACAACCTTCTAGTGCCGCGGTCGTGGAATAGTAGAGCTATACCTCTACCTACCCTCTGGGCCACACCGGGCCTCTAACGGGTTCACTTTACCTTTACCTTATTTACTTGCATATATAATAATAATTCTTGAAAGACCGAGGAGTTGGCGGTACTCTTCTTTATCCCTTTGAAGCAAGGAACTTTATGGCGGAAGGGAGAGGAATTTGGAACGTGTAGTGAGAGATATGATGTTGATTGCAGGTGAAAAGCGAAAATTTACAGCTTTGAAGGTTCTCAGGCGGTGCCCTATGTTGAGAATTAAGTTTGAGGTAAGGTACGCCTTTGTGAATTGAAGGAGGTAAAGCGATGCGAGTTTGATTGTTTTGAGGAGGTACATTTAGAGGGAAAGGCTTTGAACGGTTTGTGTTAGAGGGACGGAGTTTGCTGTTAACTTTGGGAGCGCTGGGGTACAATGTATATTCGACGATTATGTTGGTTAGTTTCGGGTTACGAATATTTCGAATCTGGATTTTTTTTTACCTCTTCGTATTCTGGTATAAGTGTGCCAACATTATACTCTGGATAAACTGGATTTACAAGATACTTCATCTGTAGTAATCATAAACAAAATGAAAGCAATGCTATGAATAGTATTGCTTTTTTACTTAAATTATTTTAAATCAACTGAAGCTCCTGCTGCTACTAATTGTCCTTTCAATTCTTCTGCTTCTTCTTGTTTTACTTAAGCTTTAATTACAGCTGATAATTTTTCAACTAATGCCTCCTTTACAGCCCTTGCGTCCTACCGTCTAGGACGCTAACCTCCAAACATTGCATTTAATTTATTTATTCAACAAATATAAGAAATATAGTTACTGAATATTTTAAACATGGTATATACTCTCCGTTTTTTTTTTCTCTTCAAAATGCAGTTTGTTTCATAATTCTAACGTATTTAGTTCCTGTTTTATTCACATTTTATATACAGGGTGTGCTAAAATTAAAAAAATAATTCCGGTGCCAAAAGGTTA
>Ga0123355_10019465_pt1 | contig 10809 bp, 8 predicted proteins | sample TergutEmb28metaG_3_FD_89872 | JGI IMG/M metagenome (GOLD analysis project Ga0123355, IMG submission 89872) | Embiratermes neotenicus P1 segment gut microbial communities from Petit-Saut dam, French Guiana - Emb289 P1 | ecosystem: Host-associated > Arthropoda: Insects > Digestive system > Gut ...
AGAAGAAGGAAAAAGCAGTCCCCGGCCCCCCCCCAAGCCACAAAACCAAGAGGCTTTCCCTTTCCCCCCCCCCCCAACCCAAAAAACAACAAAATTTAAAAAAACCGTCAAAAAAAAAAAAAAAAAAACGTGCGTGGAAGGACACTGCTTTCAGAACACGAAAATCGACATGAACAATTTAAAGATCACCCCAATCTAACCGGGATAGCAGACGTCTCAATATACACGCCAGGAAGAAACCGCCGTACACAGTGAAGGCTTCTTTCTTTAAAGTCCTGATTATACAACGTCCAATGCCACGAAGATAAATAAATACTGAATTCAAAATCCTGTTGAAAGAAGCGGGCGTGGTTTAAGGTACGGTATTAACGCACCACTTGCTCACAGAACAATGGAAAACCACGAAAAAAAATCTGAATGCATTCCGCTATTTAAACTCTGAATTCACCAACTATGAAGCTGGAGTGCTTACCGCCTCCAACCAGCCCAATGATACCACGGTCGGAGCCGGAAATTACAAACACGGAAGTATTAGGACAGAATTTTGAAGGAAACAAAGCATTTATAATTTTCAAGCAACGTGCATAGCAACAATCCTATCGTGTTTACACCGCCAGCAAAACCTCTGGGTCTATTGCAATCCGTTAACGAACTGCATGTAAGAAAATCTCGCTTTCATATCCTCCTCCGTAGACAAGGACAATGATCCTTGCGCAGGCAGTGTGGAAAGGTAAAGTAAAGCCGTTCCTGTGCTTCATTAAACACCACGCCATTAAGGCATACGGGGAAGTAGAGATACAGCTCCGGGTACTCGTAACTTCACGAGTCGGCCTATTTACCCCTCGTATCCCATGAGCGGGGGACTAAGTGAGTCCCAGACTCGATGTGAACGTGTTGGAGAAAAGGTACCATCTCTTGCCCCTACCGGGAATCGAACGCAACTGCTCAGCAGTCCTGCCCAATCACTATACAGACTGAACTGTCCCAAACCTCGGGTAGCGTGAAAGTCTTTCAAAGGTCTGCAAATAAATTCTCATTTATAATCAACGATTCTGAAAACGAGGCGTTTTAAAAGGGTCAAACGCGCCGCATTACACGTATTTTTATACCACGTCTGGATGCTGGATGTTATAAACGACGTACAGATAGATGTGTATAAGAAATGTTAACACGATTAATGAAATAGGGTCCGTGTATTATGACACCCTGCAGTAGTATACGCATAAACCCGTTAAAATTGCGGCAGCAGAATGTTAACAGTAAACTTCGTCCAAACACCTAACCTCAAATTACACTGAGCAACAGCCATGCATTTCATTCATTCAGGACCTGATCAAACGTCGCAGTCTCTGGTTCAGTCATCTGCCTCTTAGACACAAAATAACACTTTAAGACACTTCATAAATATCCCTAAAATTTATTATATTCACACGCAATCGCCATGCACTCCACTCACCCACCCACTATCTACATCCTTATATCTTACTGTGTACATTATCATGAATTATCATGAATTATCTCAAAATACAAAAAATGGTCGGAAAAGTAAAGTACAGCTGTTTATCTCGCAATACACGGTACACTGACCTACATCCGACGGCAGCATACTAAGCCTTCGATACAAAACAACACAATTCCGCCACTAATCACTATCAGACCTCAAACTACGATTTCAATGACCACGCATGTTATTTCACGTCTAACTTCGGTTTCCACAGAACACTACCACCCACCTCCACTGACAAATAATTACAGCCAACATTAAAAATCACAATGACAATGAATCAGTTTCACTAAACATGCATTCCACAACCTTAAAAACTTCTTGGAAGACAGATAAAATAAGCGGTATTGCTGCCTTCAGCCGGTCCCAGTGGCCGAGCCGTCTAAGGCGCATGTCTGTGGCCGCTCGCCCGCTGAGAATGTGGGTTCGAATCCCACCGGGGAGCATGGATGTTTGTCTGTTGTGAGTGTTGTGTGATGTCAGGTAGAGGTCTCTGCGAAGCACTGATCACTCGTCCAGAGAAGTCCTACCAAGTGTGGTGCGTCGTTGTGTGTGATCTAGAAACCTCGTGAATGAGGAGGCCCTGACCCACTGGCGGCTGTCGCTCCAAAAACAAACAAACAAACAAACAAACTGCTGCCTTCAGGTAACTTTTTACAGCCAAGGGTCGGTTCTGCAATTCCAACCGAGGCATAAATACCTCTGAACTGCTTCGTAAAGACAGTCTGCCACCACACACCACATCGGACGGGATCTAATTTGGATCAGGGAAGAACATGTGTTTGCACACAAAGAATAATTACACTGTAGATTTTCAAGTGAGACAGCCCCGTTGTGTTGTATAGAATTATAAAACATAAGCAAAATATAATTAATTGAGTTGTGTATGACTATATTTTGCTTTATTTTATACACCACAGACATGTAGGATTTTTAGCCATTTTAAAAATCAAACCAACATTACATAATTTTATGTTTTGTTGACCGTACATCTTATTACAATCTTTGTAAACAACCAACTTGACGCACAATTCTTTTTCTTATATATGTTTATTTCAATTCTCTACATGTTTCGAGCAACCAAGTGATCATAATCAGGAGAGTCAGTTGTATCAATACGACCTCTGGTATATGTCACTATCTTAACCTGGATACCACACGGTCACCTACATAGAGTGACATATACAAGACGTCGTATTGATAAAACTGACTCTCCTATTGATGAGCACTTGTTTGCTCGAAACTTGTAGGGAACTGGAATAAACAAATTAAGAAAAAGAATTGAGCGTCAAGTTGGTTATTTACAAAGACAACATTACATAATACTGAAATACATAGTTTTAACCAAAATTATTAAAATTCTGCACTATTGATACTACAATATATGTATGTTTACTGTGACCTACTTTATTTCCGTGCGTTTTAATGAAATTTTGATGTCAGCTCCCTGAAGATGGCGAGATAATAGCGCCGAAACATGTCATAGCTATATAAAAGACTACGCATAAATTATACAATAGTGCATATTTTGGTGTTACATGAGTTACTTACTTTATCATAATGCACGGAACAAACAATGTAAAACACGCAGAGGTTTCACTGAGCGGTTTTAGCGTGTCCGTAGTTTAAAGCGTTGAACGTCTCGGGCAGCCAGAGTACTGAAATAGCGGGTTCGAATCCCGATGTACTCGGATCTCTCTCTATGGGAATGACAGAGACCTTGCAATGAGTAGATTCTCTATCCGTCTACAGCGTTTGTGAATACGTGCATAATTAATTCCAGACTTAAATTCGATGCCAGAAAAGGTTCCTAAAGGAAACGGGACTTTTAGAATGCCAGTTATAAATTAGTCTATGTTCTGCCTAACAAAAATGCAGACTTGCTACTTTGGATGGACCTACCACTGCAGGCGAAGAGGGGAAAGACTCCAGGTTCAAATACCCTGTACAGCATGTGGGTCAATAATACGTTTCATCACCAACGTAAAAGTTCACAGAGATGAATATCTGCCATCATTGCTCAGTACCGGCTCCATGTCAAGGGCAAAAAAAAAATGCCGACCTGACAAGCTGTTCCAGCCAGATGCAGCCTCCTTATCAAAAGGTGGATTACAGTGGACACGCGCTGGACCCAAGGGTCACAGCCCCTTCTGACCGAGTTACTGCGGGCTGCTGCTCCCTGGAGATGTTCCCTCAAGCGTTCCGTCGTCCCGTAAGGTCGGCCGCACACTGACTCGATACAGGCTTCCCTAAGAGCGGTGATGGTGATGAACGTCCGACATTATCATTTTATTCATCTGTCTTACGATGCTACGCTGACAGCTGTGATTATGCAGGTTCGACTGAGACGTGGAACAAAATTCTTCAAATATGAAGGCAGGCTGGGGGAGACAGCCGTGATATATTGCAAGCTAATGGCCTGGATCCTCCAGGAAGAAATTCCGGAACTCACACAGCAGGTCTGCAGCTGGAATACAAACCGTGTACCTCCCGCGTGCGAGTGTCACGCGATAGCGTTCTGCTAACCCTCTCGGCGATTGTTTCCATTAACGCAGTCACTTGTTGATATGTTTGCTGTATACAAACTGACAGCAAGCAGTAAGGTCACCATGACAGAGACACCAACGAAAACCGATCCTTTCCCATCCCGACAGCTGTCACCTCGCGGAACAACAGCACATGACACTTGATGAATCCTCCTATCCGTTCCTGAATTAGGCGACTTGTTCTGAAGATGAACAAGACGAAAGAGATTCGGTAGACGTATCAGCAGGCCCTGGAGGAGTTTAGCTATGATGTCATTCCATACACGTTCCGTGGTTATTGGCATCCAACAAAATCATTTGTTTGTACACAGTCATTAAATGACACATTAATAATGACTGTACGTAATTGTTTTCACGAGCAAGGGTAAGTTTGAAGTAAAAAAAAAAGTCTTATTCTTCGTCTAAAAATCAGTTCGGACGTTGCGCAATTTCAGGCTACCGCCGCGAAGTAGCTGAGAACGGCGCTCGTCTGTGTTATTACGCAGCGAGTAGTGATAATTTCTTACCGACTTTTCGGGACAACCTATCGGTCCCATCCTCCGGGTTAAAGAATCCTTTTGCAATGGGATCGATAGGTTGTCCCGAAATGTCGGTAAGAAATTACCACTAATCGCTGCGTAATAACCCAGAAGAACGCAGTTCTCATTTCGGACATTGTTTCGTTGCCGTTTGGTACGCAGAAAACAGACGTAAATTGTACGCATTCTACTTGTTTTCCACACATTACGGTCATTACACGGTGGGTCATACAGAGACTAAGGGTACATCAAAGACACACGGAGACAGAGAACAGCTGGTGAAGTACAAGGATATACATCAAAGCGCCAAACTGTAAAGCCAGTTTGATGGTATGACTATATTTATTTACTGCAGTTGGGTTTCGACCTGGTGGCAGTGAGTTACTGAACGAAGATGCATCAACTAATAGAGTTGTTTACAATGAACTAACATCACAGGATAACAGCCTACCCACGGTGAACTCAGGTAGTCGTAGCCTATACCCAGCCAGTGTTTTTTGGTGTTTGAAAAATTGGGGAGAATTAAGATACCCCTCAGGCATGACGGAAGATTGTACATCTCAGATTCGATACGACTTTCTGTAGCATTTCCCATGTGTGTACAGATGAAATAAGGATTATCGAGAACTCACAATAACAACCAACTCTTCAAAACGAATCACTTGACCTATAAAAACAAGACGTCAAATCAGATACGGCACAACTGCAGAGTACGGGCCTTTTTCAGTGTTATAGTGTTGTTTGGCCGATTGGGGCAATTCAGTTTGTACAGTCCGTGACAGCAGTAAGCATAAAGTTTTGCAGGCCATACAATCGCAACTTATACGTGTCTTGGAAAATTTTCATTATTCTAACTTACAGTCGACTTTGCTTTCTCTTCCACGTCTGTAGAAAACCATTCTTGCAAAAGTGAAAACATTTGAAATAAGTTTACTTTAAAACCCGGTACTCTTAGGAACTTATAAAACTGCGGCAAAACAATAATGTCAAACTTGTCTAGAACAGGGCAAAAGTTATTCCCAACCAGGGCTACGAACACTTTACCAAAGTAGTAAAACATCTGTCGGGCCTGTTGCGGTGAGCTCATACCCTTTATGTTCTGCCAAAGCAAACCGTAGTGAAGCAAATAGTGATATGTTGGTTTGTGGAAAGTCCTGTAATCTCGGACAGCCGGTAGCACCCATTCGTGTTTCGCTGCCAGACCGACACTCGTGTTTTTGTACCGTCTATACATAGTGGTGTGCGGGGAAACTGTGCAGTAATCAGCCTTACATCAGTGTACGGCCATTGTCGTTCACAGACCTTCAGTTGTGTCGCCATGATGTTTCAGTATAAGAGTATAAGAGTAACGCAAAATCTTATGTTTCTTGTTATCTGTAACTAGATAAGAGCAGGCATGCGGCAAAATGACAGACATACTACAAAAAAAAAAGCTAAACAATTTTAACAATTAAACCTACCAACTTAAAAAAAAAGGCACAAAACGTAAACAAGCTTATTTGGTTTCTGCGTACTGTAAAACAATAAGTCAATCTACATGGCTACAGCACCACGAAGAAAAACTTTAAAACACTATAAAGAGGGGACAAACTTCGACTTTTCACTAACAAGGAACCGGTTATAATGAGATGCCAACAACTGTGACATGCGCATGCTTTTGTCTGTACACAGTTTTAGTGCGCATCCAACATTAATGTTTTAAATTGGCATGTAATTCCTATACGTTACGTAGTCCTTTTCATATTAGGAATATCTGACACTGAATCCTTGTTTACTGCATTCAGAGCAGATACCGCAATTGCGCAATATCAGGCCCTCATATGACGCAGGTTCCTTCGTGACATTTACAGGCAGAGATATATCCATCCCACAAACTGGCAGAACTCTACAGACGGCAACACTTTTATTCTGAGAAGAGTTTATTAGTTCAACTCACAAATTCAAAAAACCTAACGTGTCATTTTTCAAGAAAACTAACTTATGAACAGCAGACTTTGCGACCAATGATAAGTGACGATGCTAGGTAGATTTGCGAATCTACATTTTAAAATGCAACTTTCATTACACCATGTTACAGAAACACTATCTGCAAATGCAATTCCAAATACCAATATGCGACTGTCTGGTCTCAGTGACGTGCTACTGTTCTTTATATCCCCGGTTATCCAATTCTGGAAAAACTTTCAGAAAGCTAATTTAATTTTTTTTTAACTTTGTTCTACTTACAACAAACTTCTATACGCCGTCGTGAGAACTTTCTGAACAACAAATAAACTCCTCCAACCTTCGTAATTTTAAGCCCTTCGACTGCCCTTACTCAGTTCCTTGTATTATGCATTTCAAATATTCCTTTAGGGCAGCTGTGTGTAGGCCTTAACACACACCGATTTGACCCAGCAGTGCGGAGGCTTTTAAAATGAACACGCGATGGGCTTATTTTAAGTCTCGATTCGGGTACCAGCATGCTGACATAGGCCGCCTAGTCATTCTGTGTAATCCTTTCGAGATACTTCCGAGGTAGACCCTAGAAGCAGACTGCGAACGCTCTGTCTCTGATCATTTAGATTTGACGGCACATACCCCTCGGTCCATACACCGTTAAACAACCTACAAACGACGAATCAAATTAACTAACCAACAAAATTATTTTAATGCATGTACCGTGCATCTTTGTTATTTTGTATTATAACCAACAAATGCACAATTATTTCACAAACTATCACGCTCCCACATGTTTCGACACTATCGTGTCATCCTCAGGGAGCTTGTAACAGTACCTTGCCAAGTTACACAAGTATTTCAAATGCAGCTGTTGCTTAAAACCTATGTGAAACGTCTTAATTGCAAATTGTATTACCAACAGCTGCATTTGAAATACTTATGTAACTTGGCAAGGTACTGTTACAAGCTCCCTGAGGATGACACGATAGTGTCGAAACATGTAGGAATGTAACAATTTGTGACTTAATTGTGCATTTGTTGGTCATAATATAAAATAACCAACAAAATACCTAATTGGGTTACTACTCTGTGTTACTTTTAGGAATCCTGTCTTTTACGGGTTGTACGCCGTTTAGTTTTAAAGGAATGCGCTGACGTTTCGGAAGACGCGCAGTCTCAAACTTCTCATCAAAATATGGAGGCATCCCATCCCAGACTACACGCTGGCACGTCCCATTCTTCACAAACCGTCGCAGACAGAACATCAAATCCTACTTACTTACGTTTATCAATTGCATGCCCACGGTCTTTATTAAGCGCGTGCTTTACTCGAGGTCGAAACACTTTCAATCAGCGCACGTGCCGCAAAACGCAACAGCAGTACCTTTCTCACGCCCAGCAGTATACAGCAAATCGAATAATAAACTCACATTGTAATTCATTGTGCAACTTAAAGTTACTAACAGTAGCTCACTCCACCAGCGCCATCAGCTCCGCTCCATCCAAGACTGGGTCGATAAGCTCGGCAGCGCAGAGTCAACGGCCGCGACGACGGCGGTCCGGAGGGAAGGTCGCTCGGCTCGTCCCGATCCAACCACCAGGCAGTCATTACTGCGCTTCCACTGTACGTAGGCGATCATTCAATGTCCTCTTCTGCATGGTTCTGCATACAATGCCAGTCCATAATATTTCGCAACACAGTCAAACGTATGACCAGACTAACAAGGCAATTCATTTTCTCCCCCACCTAGTAGCCAACCACATATGATCTCAACATCAACCTTCTACCATCCGCACTTGAAGGTTCAGCAACGATCTTACGAAAGCTGGACAGTGGGTACAACTCAAAGCCATTTTATTCAAATTCACAGCTAGTTTTCCTAAGTTCTGATTTGGTTTCTGCCTTCCAATAATCTCCCTACCAAATTTCCGAGCGTGCCCATTCGCCTACCTCCCCCCCACCGCTCGCGCCCCCCCCCCCCCCCCCCCCCGTTCTCCGAGCTACACGTACGTACCCAGTAGCCGTCTTCACGTTCTTGACTTACATACCCTAACCCTTTAAAGTCTAGGCCAGTATATATACCACAACCATCAACACTGAAAATGTACGAATTTCATCTACAGTAGGGCGAATCTCACAACGAACAGCGACTATTTCCCTATACAGCATTCACAGATCTTTCTGATTGAAGCAGTCCGTACGCTCCATTAGGTATCAAGTGAATTTTCACATACAATGCAGATCATTTTCAACATAACTGCAGTCGCAAGAAATGCAACCCAGATACTGGGCGTACTAGGTCCTCTGCTTCGTGACGAAATGTGCCCACCTATCAAAAACGGTGTTCTACATTATAAGCAGCTCATCCGTCCTATGCGTGCCTTATTTGGAGGTCCGCTGCCGGCACCAACGTCAAGATCTACAAACCAGACATCCAACCAAAGTACTTCCTACCCACAAGGGCATAATTTCGTGTGTAGCAGAAGTCCTTCGAATAAGGACGTCCAGGCTCTCAGCCAAGAATGAAATCCGTTGGCGCAAGCTCAATCTCCGTTTTACGGTTTCGTGTCATAGACCGGCTGAGAATAGGGTACTGAGGAGAATATTTCGGCCTAAGAGGGATGAGGTAACAGGGGAAAGGAGACAACTACATAATGAAGAGCTTACTGATCTGTACTCCTCGCCCAGTATTGTTCGGGTGATCAAATCGAGAAGAATGAGACGGGCGGGCAATGTAGCACGTATGGGGAGAGCACAGGTGTATACAGGGTTTTGGTGGGGAAACCTGGGGGAAAGAGACGACTAGGAAGACCCAGGCGTAGATGGGAGGATAATATTAAGATGGATCTGCAGGAAATGGCAAGTGAGGCATGCACTGGATCGATGTGGCTCAGGTGGCGGGCATTTGTGAACGCGGTAATAAACCTTGGGTTTCCACGGGGAATTTATTGACTATCTGAGAACCGATTAGGTTCTCAAAAAGGACTCTGTTCCATGGAGAAAGTAAGTATGTAAGGTATAGGCCGGCAACAGGTTCCGTACGCAGGAATGGCCAAACGAACCAAGGGCCGTCGAATTGCGGGAATTATCTGGTCAGCTTTTTGGTTCTACTTACTCGTTACGTGGATTCTAAAGCCTACCCAGACTAGCTAGCCAACTACAAGCCTACTAAAATTACGAAAAGTATAGCTTGAAACATGGAAACGCTGAATGAAAGCCGCCTGAGACGCTCTTACGTTTGGAGCGGAAATAACGTACCAAACTAGCGGAACTACGTACAATAGCCGTTATAAAACGTGCCAATGAAAGCGCGCGCGACATTCTCAATATAACACTCGGTCTGTGTACAAAGTTATTTACGACTGCCTTCAATAAGCCAACTACAGCTTTACTCAAACAACAAAAATACTGTATTTGATATTCTGAGGACCGGGCATCGTGATATATTCTTATACTAAAACCAACGAGAAGCACTAATTTCTCAAATTTATTTTTGGAATAGGACTCTACATGTTTCGGACAGTATCTCTCTACATCATCAGCAGTCTAGCACTGTACACACAGCTATAGGCATATGTCATACAGGTTATGCTGACTGCTTGTAAGCAAGCTTCCTTGCAAGCAGTCAGCATAACCTGTATGACATACACCTATAGCTGTGTGTACAGTGCTGGCCTCTTGATGATGTACAGAGATACTGTCCGAAACATGTAGAGTCCTATTCCAAAAATAAAATTGAGAAATTAGTGCTTCTCGTTCGTTTTATTATAAAAAAAAATACTGTAGCCACACGTGACATGTACAAAGTATAAAATGTTTGGCAACGAAGCACACTTCACGTACACTGTGGACCGACTGGTGCTCCACAGAGATTCGCACTGCCGAAATGTCATTTCTATCCACCTGCCTACCAGTTGGCTTAATGCGTAAGTGATTGTGTGATTGTTGTGTGTACGCGTGCGTGCGTGCGCGCGAGCGCGTGTAGGCAGAGGTGTGCGGGTAGTATGGCCAAATTAGCGGGAACTGTTACAAGCTAAACCTTTGTGCTCCCAGAAACCAAACGTGACGGCGGATGACATTTTATCGCGCCCAGCCAGAGTTACAAGATTGAAGAGTGTGATACTGCACCTTGAACTTTTGTTAAGAGATTTATTGCACAGAGAGTATATACAGGGCGTCCCAGGAGGAATGTGCGAGACTTCGGGAGAGTGTTCCTTATGTTAAACTATACCGATATAACCCAAAACACCTATATCCAAAGTTGAACGGTTACGGAGATAATGGCCAGAGAAGTTTGAA
>Ga0123355_10019466_pt1 | contig 10809 bp, 9 predicted proteins | sample TergutEmb28metaG_3_FD_89872 | JGI IMG/M metagenome (GOLD analysis project Ga0123355, IMG submission 89872) | Embiratermes neotenicus P1 segment gut microbial communities from Petit-Saut dam, French Guiana - Emb289 P1 | ecosystem: Host-associated > Arthropoda: Insects > Digestive system > Gut ...
AGAGGTGTTTCTTGCTTCGGACTTTACAGGGGAACCGGTACTTTTTGGCACGAGTTGATTCCTCCTCAGGAATAGAATAGACGACAACTTGACATTAAATCAGCAATCCGCTATTTTAGCCCACAAAACACAGGCTGTCAACAGCGGATCGCGAAAAAATTATTTAGTTTTCTTACCTGTGCTTGATTATAGCAAGGTTATAAGTAAATTGCTAATCTCCCAGCTTAGAGCATGCTTGGCGCATGCCTGGCACACAGACTCAAACAGTCTATGGCGTCCAAATGAAATCGTCGTAAGCGATTATTTCATCTGAATGACCCATGCGATATGACCAGTCCAAAATGTCTTCAACTTGCTGACGCTCTGGCAATTGTGCCATTGCGTAAACCTGCATCGTATATCCAGCATCAATTGCGCCTTCGGGGAGGTTGGCCATCTCTGTTAGCAAATCAAGATAAGCATCAGGATTATCATTGATAAGTTCTGCGCCACGATTCCAGGCCTCAAGCAAAGCCTCAACAGTGGCTTCAGCACCTGCTTGGTCTAGCCAGTCAGCACGAATACCCAACACCGTAGAGGTAAAGTCTTCGATGTCTTGTTCATTGACCAGAATATGGGCGCCCTCCTCCCCTTTTATTGAGGCAAGTGTCCACGGCATAGTTGACGCATAGATTTGGTCAGCCATAAGCAGTTGCGGACGTGCGCGCAAATCAGCAACTTGTTCTAGCACGATTTGGTCTTCGGGAACACCAGCGTCAGTCATAGCGCGGTACAGAATGTACTCTTCTAGTGAAGCTTCTGCTGCAGCCACAGGCACACCAGCAAGGTCTTCAATAGCAGTAATGCCACTGCCTGGGCTTGACACCACTGCCCCGCGTGAAGGAGCAAGACGGCTAACTGCCAAGGTCTCGATACCACTTAGGGTAAGTTGTGAGACAGACAGCATGCCCAGTGACGCACCTTGTGCTTCGTCAGCTGTTACGGCTGCAAGCATTTCGCGGCTTGAAGCAAAGGTGATGATTTCTACGTCAAGTCCTAGGTCTTCAAAGATGCCTTCGTCTTCTGCAACCCAGAAAGGTAGGAAGTCATCAGATGGCACGGTTGCTAGGGTAATGGGCAGCAAGGGCTGTTGCGTCAAGCCATTAACTGGATAGACATATTCTTCTTCGCCATTGCAGCCAACTAGTGCGGCAGCCGCAAAGGCTACGCAGAGAAGTGAAACAAGCAGTACTACATACGATTTCTTCATAAAAAACCTCGTTCATAATTGTGGAATTGTCTAACGTGTACTTTAACTGTGTCTTACACAGCGCGTCCCATTATCCTAAAGATAGTCACTGCCATCAAGGATTAGTCAAGATACAGTGCTAAAATGAAACATTGCTTTTTATGGAAAGTTGCAGAATCTGATGAGGGGACGATAGGGGAAGCATGGATTCTTTATTCGCTGGGCAGGGCTTTAAGTTTTGGTATAAGGCCGCGCGCCCTATTTCTTTTGGGCAATCAATAACACCCTATGTGCTGGGTGTCCTTTTGGGCATTAGCACTCTTATGTACACAGGTACGAGCACTGCCATTAATCTGGGAATTGGTAACTTTGGGCTACTCTCTGGAATCTCTGGTTCAACAATTCATAATATAGGCTCAGGGATTCTTACAGGTATCGTAGGTCTTGTGGGCGTTATCCTTGCTCATGCGGGCATGAACCTACTGGACGACTACTTCGACATGAAAAAAGGAGCAGTCCAGCGCCGCGAAGAACTGCTTGATGGGGGCTTTCGTGCCCGCTTAGGAAAGTGCGACTATATCAAGGACGGAAACGTCACCTTAGCTGACACAAAGCGTGCCGCGCTGACCTTCATAACAATTGCCCTTGCCTTGGGCGCAGTCATCTTCGCCCTGCGCGGCTGGGAAGTACTGATTTTTGCAGCCATTACACTGGTACTGGGAGTACTCTACGCAGGTCCTCCGCTACGGCTGAGCTATCACGGCTTTGGCGAACTGGTTATCGGCTTCATCTTTGGTCCAGTACTAGTCACTGCAGCATCTTTTCTTGCAAGTGGACAGATTACTCCTCTTGCACTGTTCTGTTCAGTGCCAATCGGGTTCTTAGTTGCTAACATTGTACAAATACACGCGGTAATGGACTACAAGCCAGACCTCGAAGCTGACCGCAAAACCTTGCCTATCTTGCTGGGTTCAGAGCGCGCGGGCGTTATCACCAACATTATTTTTATAGCGATTGCGCAAATAACTATTCTTACGGGCATTGCGCTAGGATTTTTGCCCGTTACAGCCTTGCTGGTCGTACTGACCTATCCCCTAACTCTGGTCTTCATTAAACTTGCGCTTGACTATATCAAAAACAAAGACGATGCAAAAGAAGCGCCTTTCGAGCCTCAAAAATGGATGGGTAACTACGGAGACTGGGAAGGCTATAAAGAAAGTGGAATCGGTTGGTTTATGGCAAGATGGCTGACCGCACAAAATCTGGTTATGCAAACTACCCTGTTTTTGGCTATCGCTGCTTTAGTTAGCCCATCAACATGGTACTTATCTTGGTTTATATAAGATTTGAACGATGAGGAGAAATAATGTCACAGCTTAAGTCACTCCCCTATTTCGTGGGTTGGTTTTTCCAAGTAAGAATCTTGGGGAAACGCAAACCGCTGCAGTCAGTAGTCTTCATCACCGACCGCTGCAACCTACAATGCAAGCACTGCGCAATCGTGCAAGAAGGACGCGACAGCCGCTCTAAGCCGCTTGCGCAAATACTCGAAGAGCTGCAATACTGCTACGCACAAGGCAGCCGCATCATTGACTTCCAGGGTGGAGAGCCATCGATGTGGACAGACTCCTCCGACGAGGCGAAAGCCCTCACTGGCGGCGAGACCGCAGACATCAATACGCTGATTAGAATGACCAAAGATATGGGCTTTTTCTCGACCACTGTGACTACTAATGCGCAGATGCCTATTATTGCGGAGTCTGACCTTATTTGGGTGAGTATCGACGGCGATAAGGAGTTCCATGACAGTCAGCGTGGCGAGGGTGCGTTTGAGCGCACGATGGAAAATATCGCGAAGAGCGACCACCCGAAGCTGAACGCAAATATGTGCGTTACTAATGAGAACTGGCAGGACTTTGAAAAGGTTGCCGAGATTGTTAAGAATACTCCGCAGCTTAAAAAGATGGCGTTTTCGTTCTATACGCCGTTTGAGGATACTGGTCTGACTCCCACACCAGAGCAGCGTAGTGCAGTTATCGACCAGGCAGTTGCTTTGAAGAAGTCTGGTTTCCCCTTGATGAACTCACTGCCTGCTATCGAGCTGATGCGTGACCCGCAAAACTACATTCATAACAGCCAGTGCTGGATTAGCAACTTCATCATGAGTGACGGTACAAAGCTTGACGGTTGTCGCGGCGACCTCACAGGGGTCTGCGACGAATGTGGCTTTGGTATGGCAGCAGAGATGTATCTGCTGTGGAGGCTCAGTCCCAAGATGATTTTGGGAGCCTTGTCAGCACGTAGTTAAATAAATACTGCAAGAAAACAGATGAGGCGTAAGTGCTCCTCCCGTCCTCGCGTGTCGCTATCGCGATTATTACACGCTGCGGAGTGTTCGGAGTCACCAACATCTCATCTGTTTTAATTTCTACTACTAAACCTCCTCCGCACTATCTGCGGGAAGCGAAGAGGAACTTTCTGCCACTGGGGGTTCCGGGAGGAACTTGTCGGTGAGTTCAGATATGCTGGGAATGTCTGGTAGTGGGTGCTCGAGAAAAGGGATTTCTGGTGCGTGCTCTAGCCAGAGCTCTGTACCCTTGCCCAAGGCAAAAGTTGAGCCATAGGCCACTGCAATGCGTGTCGGCCACTTAAGCAGCTTTGGCATGTCTTCCGTAGCATAGCGTGCAAGTGCGCGCGAGCCATAGGCACACAGGACCACAACCACTGCTTCAGCTACGCGCTTAAGGGTAAGCTCTTCACCGTAGATGAAAGCAAGCTGCAATACCATCTTGACCTGGTTCAGCGTCATGGCAGGCAAGTCTGCACCTGGCAAGAAAAACACTGCTGCAATAACTGCGTTTTGCCTTGCCGTCGCAGCGATTGTTGCCTGTGCCAATGCAGGGCGCATAAAGATGAAATCTGAGGCGAGCGCCATACGATGTTCACTTAAGTTATCAGCAAACCAGCCAGATACTTGCGACACAAAGAGGTCAGACTTCCTCATGCTAACAACGTCAAGAATGCTCAGCTCTAAGGCATCTGCGCCGTCGCGGCGCAAGCCCTCCTCAACCGCTACTAATGTTGGTAGCTCTTGGACAACAGATTGCGCAATCAAAGACTTTGCAATATCTGGCGTCTTCAAAGCAAAGACCAGAGCATTGTAGCTAACGTGGTCGCTGAGGACCATATCGTCACTTAGTACGTGCACCAAAACACGTGTCTTTGCGTTGCTGGGCTCGAATAACTTAATCATAAGGTCAATAGATTCATCACTCAGGCGCGGATCTACAAAGAGGCCGATTTTCAAGGTCTCGTCACGCATGCCCAGATAAGACTTTGCCTGGTTAATCACGTTCAGTGGTTGTATGGGCATCGCACCAAAGTGCTTCGGTATGTTCAGTACGGTCGACAGCATGTTTCCAGACGTTGAATTTCCCTGGTTAATAAGCGAATTAAATAGTGATGTCATTGACGCCTCCTCTAGTTGCAGTTTGATAGGGACGTCTGCTCCACACAGAGAAAAGCAGACCGCAAGCGATGATATTAGTTACGATAGCAGATAAGCCGTAACTCATAGAGGGTAAGGGTATGCCCGTAATTGGCATAAGCCCCATTGTCATCCCAATATTTTGCATGATTTGAAAAGCCCACATGGTGGCGACTCCTCCGCATATTAAGGTTCCAAATAAGTCGCTAGATGACGCACCAATAGAAAGTGCCGTAATGAGCAGCGCCATATAGAGACCAATCAGCGCAACCGTGCCTAAAAATCCTAACTCTTCACCTAACACGCTAAAGATGTAGTCCGTTGCGCGCTCTGAAATAAAGTTCAACTGTGACTGCGTACCTTCGCCCAAACCCTTGCCCGTCATACCACCCGAGCCAATAGCAATGCGCGATTGATTTAAGTCATAGCTAATACCACGAGGGTCATATTCGCCCTGAGTTGTAAAGGCAGTCAATCTGTCCAGTTGAAACTGGCGAATCAGTAAGTAGTCGCCGTTTACTCCCCTGTAATCACTCCAGGTAAGCGAGTTTACCGCAAATACCAAAGCAATTAAGGCAATACCGCCACCAATAAGTGCTGCCATGTAGCGTAGTTTTGCGCCGCCCAAAAAGAGCATGCCAATCATAATCATAAGAAAGACAAGACCCGTACCCAAATCTGGCTGGGTCATAACCGCAAAGAACGGAACCAGCGACAAACCTACGACTTTTGCAAAGGTTCGCCAGTCGTCAATTTTGCCCCCATGATTCGAAATCAGAGCAGCTAATAATATTATCGTGAGCACTTTCGCGGGTTCAGAAGGCTGTACGGTAAGAACATTTTCAATGCCCACCCAGCGTGTTGCACCACCAACAGTTTGCCCAACAATGGGCAAGCGCGGCGAGACTAACAAAAGCACATTAAAGGCAAAGAGCGGCAACAGCCAACTCTGCAATCTGCGGTAGTCAAACAGCCACACAATCGCCATCAAAATAAGACCTAGGGCAATACCTTGCATCTGGCGCATCCAGCTATCATCGCCACGTACCGCAGTCTGCAAGAAGATAGCACCGTAGGTTAAAGTCAACAGGAACGTCACCAACAAAGTTGGATGAATCCATCTGTTTACTATGCCTCTAATGTCATACATACAGCAGCTACGACCTACCTAGAAACATCTATGGTATCGACCCAGCGGGGGTCTTGTTCAAAGATTTCTGCAAAAATCTGCCTGGCTACAGGAGCAGCAATAGCACCGCCACCGCCACCATGTTCAATCACAACAGCAATTATGTATTGAGGATCTTGATAGGGAGCATAACCAACGAACCAACCGTGACTGTCCTGGTCGCGCTCCCCCGTAATAGGGTCACGACGACCTGTTTCTGCCGTTCCCGTTTTGCCTGCCACCGGGACAGGGAAATCTGCCAGTGCGCCGCGTCCCGTTCCGCGCGTAACAACCAAACGCAGAGCCTGATTGACCATAGTAAGAGCCTCTTCGCTTGCATCTGGCTGATTCGCGCTGACTTCTGGTTCGATTTCGCGAATGACTTCTCCGCGCGTATCACGAATCGAGTGCAGTATCTGCGGACGCCATAAGGTGCCGCCGTTAGCAAAAGGGACGTGCGAATAGGCAACTTGCAAAGGTGTTGCCAGCATGTCGCCCTGCCCAATAGACAGGTTGACCGTGTCTCCACCTAGCCAGGTGCGATGTTCTGGAAAGTCTCTGTTGAATTCGAATTTCCACGCTTCGTCAGGTACGCGTCCGCGAGCCTCGCCGGGCAAATCAATGCCAGTGCGCTCGCCGTAACCAAAGCTGCGTGCTACCGTCTGAATTTCATCAAGGCGCTCTTCTCCATTATTTACTCTTGCAGCGTCGCGTATATGAAATAAGAAGCCTGCTTGGTAGAAAGGAACATCGCAAGAGTAATAATTTGCTTGATTCAGATTTTGCGGTCCGTGCCCGGTACGATTCCAGCAACGCCATGGCCAGTATTCACCAAAGCCTGTCCAAGTACCCGTACAGATATGGGTCGTTGCGGCGTTCCACCCCAGCCTGTCGATGGCTGCAACGGTCATGAAAGATTTAAAAGTTGACGCTGGTGGGAAAGCTCCGCTGATTGCGCGGTTATTCAGTGGGTGATTCGATTCTTCGTCAGTGAGCTCTTCCCAGCGCTCAACGCTGATTCCGCCAATAAAGTCACTGGGGTCAAAAGTGGGGTAACTGGCAAGGGCTCTAATCTCGCCTGTGTTTACACACATCACTACCGCAGAACCTGCTACTGCATCTGAATAACCTCTTCTTTGCGCAACTGAAATGGCAGTCTCCAAAGAGTCTTCTGTTGCCTTTTGTACGTACAGGTCCAGCGTGAGGAAAATGTCTTGTCCTGCTGTTGGTTCTGTCTCTTCAACGACGTGCTGTATTCTGCCCTGTGCATTTACCTCAAGTACGCGCGTACCACGCACGCCTTGCAAGATGTGTTCAAAGCTGCGCTCTACACCAGTTTTTCCCACGATGTCGCTGGCGACATAGTCTTCAAACATTTCCAGTTCGAGCTCTGCATCAGAAATGTTACCCGTGTAGCCTAGGACATGTGCCATCGTGCTTCCGTGAGGGTATTCGCGTACGGCACGTGCCTCGATTTCTACGCCGACAAACTCTTCACTACGCTCGATAATATAAGACACTGTCTCAATGCTGACATCGACTGCAACCACACGCAGCTCAAGAGGGCCTTCTCTGGTTGTGGTCAGTCTTGCAACAATGTCTTCTGCCGTAAGAGGAGTTTCATCGTCGTCCAAATCGCGGCTTAGCACCTCTGCTAGACGGTGTACCCAGTCTTGCTGCTCTTGTGACAATCGATCGAATTGATGATAGCCTTCGATGCGCAAAGCAGGTGCTACCACTGCTGTTGTTGGGCGATTGGTAACAAGCTCTCTACCCTCGCGATCAAAGATGCGTCCGCGGATTGCCGTTGTGGTGGCTACACGGCGCAAATTGTTGTCAGCAAGATCTTGAAATTCTTCATGCTGGATAACTTGCAAAGTCCACAGACGAAAAACCAATACAATACCGATGGCAAGCACGATTGCTCCCATAACAAGTAGTCTCTTATTGGTAATTACTTCCGTGTTCATCTTTGCATTCCTACTTCATACCGTTATTTCATACCGTTATTTCATGCCACCGAGCGTATTCGGTTCTACTGCCATGCCTTTGCGCAAATACTTTGAGACAAAAGAAAAGCAAATCAGCGCAATGACTATGGCATACAGTGCCCCTGGCATTGCACGCGTCACAAGGGCTGCGAAAAACTCCATGGGCAGCCCCAGGGCAACAACCACTATCAGATATATAGTTTCTGCAGCAAAGGCTGCGATTCCCAAAATGGTCACGGGCAGCACCCACGACGTTCTTGCATGAATCTGTTCTTGCAAAATACCTGCAACAAAGCCTGTTACCGTTAGTGCAAGTGCCATAGGTCCTACAACTGATGAACTTATCAGGTCAAATAAAAGGCCTGCAATAAAGCCAACTATGGTGCCCTCTTTACTGCCTCTAATAAAGGCAATAATGATGACAGCAACCATCAAAAAGTTAGGTGTCACACCCAAAATCGACAACGATCCTGCAAAGGTGACCTGCAGCAATAGTGCAGCTAGCAAGGTCAAGGTTGTTGTAGCTAATCGTCCCACAGCCTAACCCCCCGGATTTTCTGCAGATGGACGCTCGGGCAATATCGGTTCAGGCAAGTTATCAATGCTGGGAGGAGCTTCTAGCAAAATCAGCACTTCTTCTAGATTATTAAAGTCAACCATCGACCTCACGGTAATCAGCTGATACAAAGTGTCATGTTCCCCGTCAGCACGAATTACTTCACCGACGACAAGACCCTTTGGAAATACTCCGCCAAGTCCTGATGTGAGGACTCTGTCACCTGCTTCAATTTCAGCATCAATCTGTATAAAGCTTAGGCGTAAATCTCTTGAGAGCGAACCCTGTACGATACCGCGATTCCTGCTGCCTTGAACTAACGCTGCTACTCCGCTGTTTTGGTCGGTAATCAGACGCACGCGGCTAAAATTAGGACCCACTTCGGTGGTAACACCGACCAGACCCTGCTGATTGACCACGGGCATTTGAACGTCTACTCCGTCGCGCGTGCCGCGATTGAGTACAATGACTTCTTCGTAGCTGCTGCTGGGAAGTCCTATCACTGCTGCTGGCAGCTGCGCGCTATCAGGAACACCGGTGGGGACTTCGCTCATCAGCCCTGCTAGACGGCCGTCTAACAAATAGGCTTCTTCTAGCTCAACTACGCGCGCGCGCAGATAATCGTTTTGCTCAGATAAGGCTTGTAGCTGGCTGCGCGAAACTCCTAAGTCACCTGCCCACTGGAAAAAGTTGCGCACAGGTGAGGTGACCCACGTCCCTGCCGATTGGAAAGGAGCAGCAACAGTCTGAACGCCTGTCCTGACAGTATGCAAAGGGCCGCCGTCTGGCATTTCGCGAAACCAAAAGGTAGTAATAACCAGGGAAAGAACAATCAGTCCGACCAGCCAGCCGTAGGGCTTGCGCACCACGCCGTCATCGGCAGGATTAACGTGTCTCTCTCCCCCGATGTTGTAGCGTCTGCGCCCACGCCTGCCGCGCCCGCCTGAACCAGTCGAACCACTGGCTTTATTGCGCAAATACGACCCTGGTCGTCCAAATCCTTTTGAAGTTAGAGGGCTCACGTGCGCAGAACCTATCTTGTCCCCTGAAGGACCTTCTTTAGCACGTCAATCTCTTCGAGGGCGTGAGCCGAACCCATTACTACATTGGTTAGTGCCGTTTCAGATACGTGAACTGGCATGGAAGTTTCATAGCGCAGGCGATCATCAAGTCCGCGCAGCAGTGCCCCACCACCGGTGAGCACAATCCCGAACTCCATCAAGTCACTGGCGAGTTCTGGCGGAGTTTGTTCCAGCGTACGCTTAATCGCGTTAATGATGTCTACCAGTGGACCCTCCAATGCGTCACGCACTTCTTCTGATTCCATGATGACGGGGCGCGGAATACCCGTGGTCAAGTCAAGACCACGAATCTCGACGTCGACTTCTTCTTCTAGTGGCCACGCAGAGCCGATTTCTATTTTCAGTTCTTCTGCGGTGCGCTCACCAATCGCTACGTTATAGGTACGCTTGACGTAGTTAATAATCGCGTCATCAAATTCGTCACCAGCAGTTCTGCTAGATTCCGAAGATACAATGCCGCCCAAAGATACCACGGCGACCTCTGTCGTTCCACCGCCGATGTCAACAACCATCGAGCCCGTCGGTTCCTGGATAGGAAGTCCTGCTCCGATTGCTGCTGCCATAGGCTCTTCAATCAAGTAGGCCTGCCTGGCGCCTGCAGTCATCGTCGCTTCAAAAACGGCGCGCTTTTCGACTTCGGTAACGCCCGAAGGAATACACACAACAACGCGCGGCTTTGGCGACCACATAAACTTTTTATCACGAACTTTATTGATGAAATAGCGCAGCATGGCTTCAGTAACATTGAAGTCTGCGATTACGCCATCACGCAAAGGACGAATAGCTTGAATGCTCGAGGGAGTTCGACCAATCATGCGCTTTGCCTCGACGCCCACAGCAAGCACACGCCCACTGTCTTGTTCGATGGCAACTACACTGGGCTCAACCAGTTGAATGCCCCGTCCACGCACAGATACAAGGGTGTTTGCGGTACCCAAGTCAACTGCTATGTCATTGCTGCCAAAACCCAGCATTTCTGTCAATGTGGACAAGTTAGTGCTCCCTTCAAGGCTGTCCGTAAACACACACGTAATCATGCAAGCGATAGCATTGCGTGCACAATTATCACAATACCCTTCATTATAGCGTTAGAGCAGCTAAAATGCCCAATCTTCGCACTGATTTGTAACTTATGGATTGCCAAGTGTGTCGCTACAATAATACTGCGCTAGACGTGTCAAGGGGACGACGCTCCTATGATGTCAAGTCCTACTGATTGAATTATGTGGCGCGCAGAGGTTACTTTGTAATCAAAGCCTTTAGCGCGCCACTATTTTTAAGAGTTAAGAGCAGCTAG
>Ga0123355_10019467_pt1 | contig 10809 bp, 2 predicted proteins | sample TergutEmb28metaG_3_FD_89872 | JGI IMG/M metagenome (GOLD analysis project Ga0123355, IMG submission 89872) | Embiratermes neotenicus P1 segment gut microbial communities from Petit-Saut dam, French Guiana - Emb289 P1 | ecosystem: Host-associated > Arthropoda: Insects > Digestive system > Gut ...
AACAACCACAGCCACCGCAGCCGCAGTTCCTGCCGTTAAAGCGATCGTTGTCGCCACCGCAGCAGCAGAGCAGCAGAACTACAATAATAATCCACCAGCAACAGTTATCATTTCCAAACATGGAGAATCCCCCTTTGAAGTTATTTTAAGTCATACTATGAAAAATTCGCAGTGTGGGTGAGCGTTTTTGCATTTTTTTGATTTTTATTAAAATTGAAATACGATTCATGGAACCAAAAGCAAAAAAAAAAAAAAAAAAATGTTCCAAACTTTCTTTTTATTTTTCATTTAACTCTCTACCTTTAACTTTATATTTTACTGAATTCGGCTTTTTCATGTTATTCATTGCTTAATTTGTACATTAAGCTATAAATATCACATAACCATTGCATATGCTGTTCACCAATTCTTCTTTCATTCATTATTATTTCAATTTTTCCCCCTTTTTATGTTATTTCTGTCACTGCCTTTTTATATATGTTCTATTTTCCTTGACCGTCTCCTCTTCTGTCTCTAAACCCAATCCTCTGTGCACATGTGCCATCTATCTATGTTGCTTGTGCCCGATAATTACTCCACCAGGCAGTGCATTTTGACACATATGAGTGTGAAAATGTGTGTCACTGAGACAAGAATGCAACAGGTGTTTACAGCAAAGTGATGAGGAGAATCATTGAGCCTAGGTGTAAGAGTCACAAGAGAATGGAGAAAGTTACGTAATGGATGGGGCAGGTGAACACAATAAAATGACTGAAAAAAGTAACAGATGACTTGGGAGAACAACAGCAATAGAGAATCACAGAAACAGGCTGTTGAAGACAAGAACTGGCTTAGGAAAAGCTCCAATGCCAACTTCAGATTCTGTAACTATAACGAGTTGAAGGAAGACTCTTTATCATGCAATTAGCCAATATTCAAACATGATTATGCATCACCACACTAGAAGCATAACTTCCAATTTTGTGGGCATGACTCATCTTCAGATTAAACTGATCTAATGAAAAAAGTTGCCAATTACAAAGAGAATGTGAAACGTATGTTGCTGGCTGCAACAGTCAGTACTACAAACATCACAACCAAATGATGTGATCCTTAGCCAGCTGAATTCACTTCAAGCCTTCACATATTATTCCTCTAGATAAATTTTAATATTATTCTTCTTTTTCCCACCAAGTGGCCTCCTGCTAGGACAATTCTGTCCCCATTTCTTGTTCTCTTCATCCCCAGCTAATCCCTTCAATCTGACCACTTATACACGAGCAACACTGTTATAAAGATCCTCTTATGTATTCCTAATACCTGCAACTCTCCACTGACTTCAACAGTCACATTTCTGCTTCTGTACCCTAAGTTCCTTCGTACGGATACGTATGTAGGCCTCCATACTGCAGCTCTTACAGAATGTGAAGTGACATCATTGCTTCATGTATCCTGGTCTTTGAGTCTACTGGCTCAATATAACAACACACACCACTTCCCTGTTGTGCATTCCCACTTGTTGAAATTCTGTGAATTTCGTTCTAATATTTTACTACAGTATCAGCCTTCATCACTCCCCACTCTTGTAGAACTGCTGTCAAGTACATACTGAAATCCAAACCACTTTACTGTCAACTATTTCTGATAAAAACTGATCTATGGATATCCATGGTCTACCCTGACATAATAGCATGTTTGTGACCTCAGTGCAGTAGGCTGGTGTAGTGTCAACACTCTACACTGTATCTGAGAGGTGCTTGTTTCAAAACTCAGCCAGGACTATTGACAAAACTTTTCGTTGTTTTTTTCATGCCCTTCAGGAAAATTTTGGGAACATACATCAATTAGGCCACAAATGTTTCCTTCCAAATACCTTCTAGTTCATCATTCCACAACTGCCCACATCTGAACACTAAATGGTCTGAGAAAGCACTGACAGCATCAGAAAATAAAACACAAACAAATAAGACAAATTCATGACCTCAAACACCTACAGAATAAGTTTCATTACACTCTATAAATGCACAGGTTAAAAGAAAATAGTTTCCAAATCAAAACCCATTTTGGTTCCACAAGAGACAAAAATATTTCTCTTGGTACCAAACCCCAACATGTAACTGTCCAGCTGTCCAAATCTCTCTTCATGTTGAAATTTTTTGGTTGAATACTGGTATGGATGCAGAATGTGCTTCTGTTCAGATGTCACTATGAATCAACCTTATGATGACACATCAGACTTCCTTGTTATTCTGGCTACAGCACCTTGAGAGCTCATAACAATGGAAAATGTACTGCAATGCATTTGACGAATATTTGTATTAAAGAAGACAGATGTCCCACTTTTTAACAATTCTAACAAAAAAAAACATCTAAGTGACAAAACTAACATTTTCTTGCCTGAAGAAGACGACTGTTCACACAGTCTCTTTCCATTCACCTGGTGGCTTCATAAGAGCAGTCACATTCAGGACTCTTTCACCTCACTTCAATCACATACAGAGTATTCTAACTACAGATAAATGCAATATGCAACTGTACTTGCAACTTCACATAATTTATAAGACATCTACAAATTATAATAAGTAACAATGACCTGTGTTGTATTACAAACCATTATGGTGAAAATGTACAATCCAACCACTACAAAACCATTATCTGTCCTTGGTGTTGGTGTTGAAACTCTATGTCCCATACTTAAACACTATATTGTCCACTGGCTTTGATTCGGAAGTTGGTATTAACAAATATTGTCATATTTATATTGTAATTTCTTGCATAAAGCATTGAAAGTCTAAAGTAACAAACTTCAGTATCTTAATTAGTGTGTTTATCATAAGCACCTTCTGAATCCAGCCATAGGTTTCACCTCTCCTTCTCTCTTTCTGAAAGTTCTGACACACAATATTATAACATTTAAACTGTTATTTAAAAATTTTCTTTTGAACATCAGCTGCCAAAATGCAGAGAGCTCAGTGTGTGCACAGAGGCCTAATAAATACTTGGGGTCACAATGAGAACAAAACCAACAAGTGCATATGAAAATATATGAATTTATTACATTATAATCGCTGTAAACCTCCGACATGTTTCGGTCACCTTTTGTGGCCATCTTCAGGGAGATGTTATTTTTATAAACGATATTTTACAAAGACAACCAAGCCAATATCCAAATGTTAAAGAAAAAAAATTAGTTTAAAATACCAGATTCACAATATCTGTTAAAATATAAAATACAGATAAAATTATTTGTGCTACATTTAAGCGAGTAGGAAGCGTTCAAACGCTGTGTGTGTTGTATCAGTACCTTAACAACACAACTTTACTTGTATGGTGATGCAACACACACAGCACTTCAACATTTCCTACCCATGTGAATTTAGCACAAATAATTTTATCTGTATTTCATATTTTAACAGATAATGGAATTACATATTTAAAACTTAATATGTTATATGTGTACAGTGGCATGGCTGCCTTCGTAATAAACCCTTCATAAAAAGAAATCTCCCTGAAGATGGCCACGAAAGGTGACTGAAACATGTAGGAGGTTTACAATAATTATAATGTAGTAAATTCACATATTTGTATATGCATTTGTTGGGTCTATTCTCACAGTGAAGCAGCAATGCATGGTCATGAAATATTTAGAACTTGGGGGTCAGTAATTGGTTGAAGTAAACACATGTACACTTATACAGCAGAATAAATGTTTAATGTTCCACTGTCATGCAAGAATTAAAGTTTGAACTTAACTCTTTCAGGGCAAACCCAATTAGTTTTAGGCTTGTGGAAATTAAGTACATTACCGCATTACACATCTCTGTCAGTGGAGATGTTCCTATAACTATGATGCAACTCAAGTATATGACAAGAATCATTATATTGAGAAGTACATTCACAGAGATTATAAATAACTCTTCAACTTCTCAAAGTATTTTATGAATGTAAGCTGCAAAAACTAATGACACATGAAAAGCACAAAGAGCATCTTTTAAAGATTTCAGTGCATGCTTTGCTTTCGCAGCAAAGTGTATACAGTGGAAGTCACTAACAGCAGTGCGCAGACGGTTTCAAAGAAGATGTGGGCTAAATCCACAAACTAGGCCATCCATTATGTTGAGTACAAGCAGTCTGAAGAGGCAAAAGTTCAGGACATCTAACTACCACTGGAGAAGCTGTGGACTGAGAGCAACGTGTGCGTGCACAACTCAAAAAGCCACATTTAATTTCTCTGGAACTGTCAACCATCAGAAATGGCAAATGTAGTGTCTTGCAAACCCTCAAAAAATGATAGAACTTGCCAGCAACAGTCCAAATGTATGTGTTCAGTGACTTACTGGCAAACATAGTCAATGTGCCTATTGTTTCTGCAGAACAGATCATTACAAGCAAAACATACCTTGACATGATGTAACCACAGTTGACATCACAGCAACAAGACCATGGTAACACATTCCTCTTCCACAAACATGGTGCCCCCACCCCTCTAAAATTTGAAACGAGTGGATTTATCACTACAAAAACACATCACAAAGAATATCGTCACTGAAGCAACAACATGGCATGTTTTGTGTGCAAATACGACGTTTACTTTTGGTCTGAAAGTTGCAGAATTAGTCACATAAACCGAATGTTACATATAATTGTGTTTTGTTGCATTATATAATTTAAAAAAACGGCTCCCGAAGTGTGAAGTGAGAATAAAATCCAAGTCATTTGGGGCTCGCATGCTATTTTGATTGGTGTTTACTGATGTTCCGTACAATCGCTGCCCTTCTTCGTCAGAGTCACGTGGACAACGTCCTTCACGTCGGCAGTAAACGGAAGAAAGGCACAGTGCTTGATGTTGGAAGGAATGTCGCTGTGGTAACATCAAAACTCTCGTAGCTTTACCAAGGAGGTTCGCAAGAGGCGTTCATGCATTAAACTGATACAGCACAAAACAGACTATAACATACATACCTAAACCTTGTAATAGACTAAATGAACATATTTGGGAAGAGCATAGAGGCAATGCCAGGCAGTCAAACAGTTCAAAATACTGTTGCTTCCCACAATGAACCCCCCCTCCCCCCCAAGAAAAGGAATTCTGGCATCAAAACACACGTTAAATCGCCAAGTATATTAACGTATAACAAAACTCATCACCAAGTATTTCATACTGTTTGGCGCACAACGTAGCACAAGAATTTAGCTTACGAAAGCCTATTGAGTTACACGTCTAGCCTTGTTGCATGGAAACTTAAATCATGAAGTCTTTCAACTTCGTACTGAAGTATACAATACTTCACCCGTAATGTGAAATCACAAAACGTATGTACTCAGCACTCCACGTAAAATACTTGCATTTTATCCTTACTTGTGCATCCTCATTTCACATCCGAAAAACTTGACTGTCAGAGTGCTACGGCCCGGTTAGGTCGATTAGTTTTCGAAGTATCGAAAGTAATGTTGTTCATAATTCGGACTTTTGGAGTATGACGCAGTGTTGTTTTACCAATAACACGGTGTCAAACCCGACAACTTATTGAACAATGAAGCAAATACCTCAAATCATACATTGGTCAAACTGACCTCGTGCACGACTCTGTCGAAGGCAGTTTCTGCGAAGTGTACATTAGATTTACGTCATAGTCCTGCGTAAAGTACAGAGATTTGCTCTTAAATTTACTTTGATTTTCTCCCTCCTCCTAAACTTAGACGTCAGCGCGACAAAAAATACCACAATATTCCTTATATTGTGCCCTGTAAAACACTTGTTAGAGTGGGGAGGGACAACACCTGAGAACATGTCAGAAAAAAATCCGCGCGCTTCGCGCTGCCCACAGCATATGTAGGCGGTTCTACGCCACCGGCAGTGCTCAATGAAAATTCCCTACCCATTTCTAGTAACGGTTGCGTAATTATATTTTTCTGATATGTCTGCAGATGAAAAATTGGAAAATACGCACATAGAAAAATAATTTCAAATGCATTAGATTGGAAAAGCAGCAATAAAAACAATTATAACATAAAACTGGGCTTTTTACTTCACATCACTTACTCATTTCTACCAAAGGAAGGTATCAGAGCTCATAAAAAGGGAAAGGAAGAGAACTGATGTTTCCTTCTTGATGTGGGAATAAAAACATGTGTTGGGGCAGTTCTGGCTGATTTCTCTGCATTAATGAATTTGCATTCAAATGCCTCCTGATTCCTCACAAGATCATCTGCCATTTTACAGTAAAATGATGTTTAAATGAAAAGGCTATTTGCCACTGATACAAATTGTTGGGGGTAGTATCAGGTCCTGCACAGGACGCTCGAGTCTGATTTCTGCCACAGGTCTCCTATTTGCTCCCCTGATGGTCCTTTCCTGTGTAAAAAAACGTCGTTGCGCTTTGCTATTCAAGTCCTCTTTGTGATGGTGAGATCCATATCATTTTAACAAATGTATATATTGCACAGATCTCCCACTGCTGAAGTAATATATCTCTATCCTCCATCACAATGTCATTGAAGATACACATTACATGTTTTTGCAACAGGCACACAGTGACGGCATCGTGTCTTAAGACAGTCTGACATGCAGTCCTTTGTATCATGCTGGTAGTATATGATGAAGAGACATACAGTTGCCGGACAATTTTTCTGTTTGAGGATTATAAAAGTATCGCAATTTTTATAGTGTGAGCAATGGCAGGGTCACAAACAGCTTTTTTCATTGAAGAAATGAAAAAAACACTTCTTAACAAGGTACCACAATCATCCATATGCTGTGACATCACGATTGAACACCTTGAAATTTTGGTCTGGTGAAGGCAAAGGCAACACTGAAATAATGTATAGAATGTCACTGCATTTAATTTGAAGGGGCGATAACTACAAGCAATATTGAGCACATAAAAGGACAGTTCAGCATGCACAAATCAAACATCACCTAAATCCTTAGAGCACATACAACAAATTACAGATTATAGACACATTTTATATGAGTTTTGAAACTTACAAGCCTGTGAGAAACGAAATTGTGTAGAAGTGACAGTTAAGCAATGTAGAAGTGACAGTTAAACAATGTAGAAGTGACAGTTAAGCAATGTAGAAGTGACAGTTAAGCAATGTAGAAGTGACAGTTAAGCAATGTAAGCTAAGTTGTTACCCGTTTTCTAACATCCTCAATGTGTCTGGAGCCTGACTGCAACCATGGTAATTTAGGGTGCCGGTAACATAAGGAAATGTAACTCATCAAGCTAATAGTAAGCACATTAAACATGTCCTCTTTCATTCACGTCTTTGGGCTTACAATACAATGGGGCCTGCTAGCGGTAACCATTGTTTCAGACTGCAAACTCCTGCTTCGGTATAACAGGTGGAAGCAGCACATTCCTCTGTTGCAGTGTTTCAGAAAAACCAGTTGCCCACTTTTTTAGGGTAGATGACAGAGTTAACAGGTTCCTCTGGAATGTTAGTAACTACATAACAGACTTCGGTACATGGTGGCACATTTCGTTCAGGCACTGTCCTACAAGCCGGAAGGTCGCGGGTTTAATTCCCAGTGGAGTCATACAGATTTTTCATTACTTAATCCTTCTGGCCGCGTTATGGTCCTGGGATCGACTCAGCCTCTAACAGAAATCAGTATCAGGTATATCTCCTGGGGGCTAAAGATGGCCAGCATTTAGGGCTGACAACGTTATCACCTCCATGTGTCAATTGTCTAGAATTTCTGGGAGCCTCAACCTCCTGGAGCCCAAAGGGCCTGTTCAGGCCTGTAATGGGATAGCTTTTACATACCAGACTATACAGTGCCATAGTCCAGAAGGCCAGAACCCAACGTTCAGCGCCAGGTACAACCTCAAATTCATATTTTCCACTGAGCTGTCGAGAGGCAAGGCTACGGTGGTGAAGCCTGTTCTTTCTGTGCAGGCACCTCACAGGAGGAGGAGCGAACAGTGTCATACATAAAGTGACACATTCCTTTGAGATGTACGATATACAGCTATGGCTATTTTGGACTGTGTGACAAGTGAATCTTGATAACTGTTTCTGAAACGCTCTCGAATTTTCTCCTGGTCTCTACAACATTCCTTTCTCTTGCTTGTACAGCAGTGACAGCCACACTTTACATAGTAGTGCAAATGGTTTTCTATCCATACTTTTCCGCACTTATTGTGTCAGTCAGGTGAAATTTGGCATCAAAGATCCCTATAAATCTTGAAAGTAAAGATGCTTCGGTAATGTCTGAATTCTCTATCACAGAGTACACTGTATGTAAGCTTGTTTTCATGCCATGTACATTATATGCAGGGAAATTCATTTTTGTGCATGTAAAACCACTTTGTATATATAAATGGGAAGCATTCATTATCCTCACCATTAGGTGTGAACAAGGATTTACCATAGGCTCTGTTGAGAACTGCACTTTTCTGGGTTATTATGCAGCAATTATTGGTCATTTCTTACCGACGTTTCGGGACAACCTATCAGTCCCATCTTGAGGGTTTAAAAGTCCAATGGTTTTGGGTTTTGGATTCTTGAACCCTGAGGGTGGGACCAATAGGTTGTCCCGAAACGTCGGTAAGTAATTACCACTGCTTGGTGCATAATAAACCCAGAAGAGCGCAGTGGTCAGCCACTTCATGGTGGAAGTCTGAAATCACAAATGCTCTGTTCCTAGGTAACCTAACCCCACAGGGGATTAAATTTTACTGTACAAGTTCTGCAGATCAAATTGAATTATTTTTCATGTTAGTTTCTGAAATGATGATCTAACACTGTTCACTGAGATTATTTTTTGGCACAATGAAGAACCACTTCAATTTCTATAGTAAAACCAACTAGATGCACCAGTGCATCAAATTTATTTTATTTTGGAATGACACTCTACATAATCTTAGTAAATGACCAACTTAATGCACAAATTCTTGTTTTGTAATAAGTTTATTGTACTCCTCTACATGTTTCGAGCACTATTGTGCTCCAAACATGTAGAGGAGTACAATAAACTTATTATAAAACAAGAATTTGTGCATTAAGTTTTTCATTTACTAAGATTATACTGAGATGCATGGTCAGCAAAACATCAAAAGACACTCTACATGTTTCAGATGGTCTTTCCATCCATCATCAGGAGTTCAAGACTGTACATACAGCAACAGGCATTTGTCAAATAGATACTGCTGTATGTACAGTCTTCAGCCCCTGATGTTGGATGGAAAGACCGTCCGAAACATGTAGAGTGTCATTCCAAAATAAAATAAATTTGATACATTGGTGCATCTAGTTGGTTTTGCTATAGAAATAATATTACTATGCATGGCCCTATGAACGTCAAAAAACCAATTCCATATTTAGAAATAAGTAATGGCAAAATGATAACATACAAGGACCATTATTTTTAAACTGTCATTTTTTTAATACGCAGAAGGTTGCTAGTATTAACGTTAATACAAACTTAGTTGCTGGACATGAGTATAAACACCTTGTGAAAAGAAAAACGGATTATCAAGTCAATTCTAGAGCATTGTGCAGGCAAAGTGATTTTCATGTAACAGAACAAGAAAATTGATAACATCAAGTGAAGATTTAATACAAGGACAGTAGACTGGATATTGTTACCAGCCAGCTGTTTATCAAAGACCACACACTTCCTCCGACATTGCTTTTGGTCACCTGATTGTTATTAGCTCAAGGAATGCTTCAATATAGTACCAACACCCAACCTGCACATTCCTGGGAGAGAGAAAGAGAGAGAGAGAGAGAAAAACAGACCATTTTGTCACAGAGAATAACAGTTCTGTCAACATTCTTTACGGTAGCATCTATAAAAAATGTACCCTTCCATACTTTGCATCCACGTCGCTATCTAATAAGTCCGAATGATAATCCTTTACACTAAGTTTCCTTTATACATATATATATATATATTTTTTTAAATTTATTTAAAGTAATATACGTTTTTCTTTAACTTTAAAAACTATTATTAAAAAAGCGAACACAGAGCGAAATGAACAACCTGGGCCCCCAGAACACACAACACAACTTTGCACTCTTGCAGCACCCGATACTATTCCCACCAACTCTGCTCTGTATGCAACGCCAGAAGCTAATCCTGCCACATGTCTGGTACTGAACAAGGGTTCACTAGTTAACTAATTTACTCACCGTTTGCTCAGTGGAAAGTTTTTTTCATTATCACTACCAGATTTTATATTTCTGGTTTCCATAAGATCAGTAACTTCACATCAGTCTTGAGGTCTTCACAGTGATGCAGTTGAGACATCTGTTGTTTGGGGATATGACCCTCTATCCTTGGATAAACCGTTCCCTATGTTCCAGTAGAACATAATGTTGTCATCTTCAGGGGTCCAGAGGTCCTACAAGCCCTCTTGTACTATGAAGATGAAGGCATTATATTTCTTTGAAAAACAAGAAACTTCTTACCCAATCTTTATAACAAAATCAACTAGATGCACTAATTTCTGAAATTTATTTTTGGAATTCCAAAAATAAATTTGAGAAATTAGTGCATCTAGTTGATTTTATTATAAGAATTTATGAAGACGCACGGTCACCTGAACGTCAAATTCTTACCCAATGACAGAGTATCATATTGTAGAAAAGAATCTGGAATAATTTTTGACAAAACAACTACAAGTTACGATGACTTTATGCCAGGGTTTTAGATATAAATATTTTAGTGGAAAGATATGTGTTGGCCTCACTGCACAGCCACATGTTACACACATTACTGACAGGTCTAGTAAAGTGTCGCCCCCCCCCCCCCCCCAAAAAAAAAATAAAATAAATATATGTTTTGTTTGAAAATGCCTCCCCAGTATTTTTTTATTC
>Ga0123355_10019468_pt1 | contig 10809 bp, 12 predicted proteins | sample TergutEmb28metaG_3_FD_89872 | JGI IMG/M metagenome (GOLD analysis project Ga0123355, IMG submission 89872) | Embiratermes neotenicus P1 segment gut microbial communities from Petit-Saut dam, French Guiana - Emb289 P1 | ecosystem: Host-associated > Arthropoda: Insects > Digestive system > Gut ...
CTAGTAAATCAGAATATCCAACCTCCATTACTGTAGTCAGCTGTGTAACAACAGTTTGTTAAACCATTCATGACACACAGCTAAAAGTTCATTTATGAACTTGCATAAATTTGGCATTTTTTGGAATCAGTATGGCTGAAATTTTGTTCGTTACATGTCACATGACCGATGTTATAAAGAACGTTATCACTTGGTTCCAATGGATGCTAAATCTGGCAAGTCATTTATATAGATTAGGAAAAAAATGGGTCCCAAAATTGATCCCTGTGGTACCCCCTGTTTTATTATCTCCCAGGTGGATTCAATACCATTATTACGACTTAAAATTACTTTTTGATATCTTCCATCTAAATAAGATTTTACTAAATTGTAAAATTTTCCTGATACTACATAGAATTTCATTTTCTCTAATAGCACACATGATTAGTACAGTCAAATGCTTTATGGAGGTCACAAAATATTCCTCCCACCATCTGTTTGTTGTTCAATGCTGTCAGTATTTCATTTAGTAACATATAAGAAGCATTTTCTGTTGACACTTCACTTCGAAAACCATACTGATGCTCGTTCAATATAACACTGTTGTTCAGATGATCAAATAATCTTTTGTATATGACTTTTTCAAAAATTTTAGAAAATGCAGGCAATAGGGAGATTGGTCTTTAATTAGACAGGGAAGATTTGTCTCCACTTTTGTAAATTGGCTTAATTAATGTGAATTTCAATCTTTCAGGGCAGATACCACAGGCAAGCATTTTGTTACATATATTTATTAAGGGCAAGATTATAAAAGGTTTACTTATTTTTATGATTTTTGTTGAGATCTCATCACACCCACTGGAATTCTTATCCTTCAGTGAGTCTATTATTCTGTTTATTTCTTTTGCGGAGGTGTAAAGCCAACTTATGTCTTTGAATGGCTGATTAAAGTATTTAAATAAATTTTGTGGTGGACTTGCCTCTTGTTCTTTTTCATTAATTCTTATGTTACTAATACTCCCTGCTATGTTTAAAAAGTAATTGTTAAGTTCATTTGTAATGGTTATTTGGTTATATACTATATGATTATTAATTCTTAATGATTTAATGTTATTCATATTAGTTAATTTACTTGTTTCTTTATGTATAATATTCCATGTTGTTTTCATTTTATTTTTTGACTTAGTAATAACTTCTTTATAATATAATTTTTTCGCTTCCTTTATACCTTTAGATAATATTTTGCAGTAGTGTTTCTAATATAACTTATGTTCCATTTCATTATTATCCCCCACCTTCAGATATAACTCTCACTTTCAATTACAAGAGGTTTTTATCCCTTTGGTTATCCAAGGTTTCAAAATTGTATTGAAGTTTGTACATTTCTTAATAAAGCAAGAGTGAGAGATCCTTAAATATATATTTAAAAATTTATTGAAAGAAGTGTTGGCATCATCCTCCATAAAAATTTCTTACTAGTTTTCACGACTTAGTAGTAACTGGAATTCCCGTATACTTTGGTCATTGATGTCCCTCTTTGTGGTGATATTATCTCTTTGTTTTGTAAGAACAATATTTTCTATCACTATTATCTGTGCCTCGTGATCAGAAAGCCTGTTGATATGGGGATTTATAATATAATTTTTAATCCTTGTTATGAATATATTATCAATAGTGGTAGTGGATGCTTCTGATTTACCCATAGGAGATGATACTGTTCCTATTAGGTTATGGGTTTGTAATAGTGAATCTAATTGTTGCCTTTTCTTAGTTTCCTAAATAGTTAATATTTATGTCACCACATATCACAAATTCAATGTTATTACTATACCATGTGTTCAAAATACTGTCCAGGTTCTTAAAAAAATTGATAAAATTACCTGAAGGTGACCTGTGAATAGCTAACATGATTACCTGTATGGGAGTTATTTTTAGCCTTATAACACAAATCTCAATATGCTTCTTCTTGTAGTATTTATCAAGTGAGATAGAGAAGAAGTCAAGATCTTCATGAACAAAAACACACACCCTTTCATTCTTGAACTCGTGTCTACAAAATTTATATCCTAATTTAAATTAGTCTATGGGTGAATTATCTATTTCATAATCTTTCAAGTGATGTTTGGTTAAGCACATTATGTTTGGACAGTCAGGAAAAAGGGAGTTTGATAACTTATCCACTTTTGATTTTAATCCTATAATATTTTGTCAGAATATTTTTAAAAGGTTTTTACTATTAGCTTTATTGTGTGTGTATCATTTTCCAAGCTATATACCTTGTTCACCATAAAAAATCAATGCCCCTTATACTTGGGGGTTTCTTCTTGTTTCTAGTAGAAGTTCTATGAGTCTCTACTGTCTTATCTACACTTTGAGACTGGGTATTGTCTGTAATATCCAGTGTTTGCTCAAGAATCACAGTTTCATCTTTATTGACACCTTTTTTTCACCATCATATTCCAGTTCCTGTGATACAATCACCTTACTGTTGATTTGCCTAAACTTTTCATCATCATTCCTGTCACCATTACTATCTCTTGTTGACTCATCTTTGTCTAGGTTGAACCTCTCTTCACTATTCCTATCATTACTAATGTCCTTGTTTCCTTGGTTAGAGTTCCTACCATCAACTTCACTCTCATTTCCTTGGACCCCATACTTTTCTCTTATTACTGTGCTTTGCTTTAGCTTATTACCTAGTATTGAGTATATTGCTTGAGTTATTTTATTTGAGAACGCCAATTTGCCCAACTTATTAAAATGTAGGCCATGCCAATTACAATATTTTCTGTCTATGTCTATTAGGGCTACTTGCTTATGTTCTTTAGTAATTTCCATCAATTTTTTGTTAAAGGACCTTATTCTCTTATTTTGTTGCGAGTAATATGATAAATCATAATGGATTGGCACATTTGCTAGTACAATATTAGTGTGATTGTCTTAATGAACTCCATGATATAATCAAAACTGATTCACCCTTATGAGTATTAAAGTCATTTGAGGTGCCACAGATGAGGATTATAACTCTTTGGGTTAGGCTTCCTAAAACACTATTTGCTGATTCAAGAAGCATATTTGGTTCACAACCTGCCTTATCCATACTATATATGCCAAATATATTACTTAGTGAAAGTTCCACATTTTCCCTAATTCCTCTAAGGAAACTGTCACCAATCATTGTTATTTTATGTTGTATTAACTTATTTTTGGTTACACTATTCATATAAGTCACAATACGTGACACTGTTTCCATGCTTTTGTTTCCTATTTTGCCATTGAGTAAGGTTGGAATATGGTATATTTGAAAACCCTGCCTGTTTTCTTTTCTTGTTCGTTGAATCCTTCCCCTGCTTTGTTGCTGCAATTTTATTTGGTGATTATGGTTGGGAATAATGGAAGTATTATTTTCTTCTTGAATCTTCAGTGTGATATCATTTGCTTGCGTGTCTTGTAGGTTAGTTAGTTGCTCGTGGCGGCTAGCTGTACAGAGAGGATATGTATTATTCGCCTCGGTAAGATTCTTTTATAAAAAGCATTTCCTGCGACACTTTGCTGTTATTACTGTCCATTCATTATTTTCTAGTCTATTTGAATGCACTAATGCACTCGTATCTCTAGACGAATTAATGTCTGCACTGGTCCTATCACCATGAGGAAAGTCTTCGTCACTTACCTTTTGTATAAGTTTTATAATTAATTTTGCTCATTCTAATTCTTCTAATGCACCATGAAGTTGATTCTCCAGTAACACACAATGGAATGTATATGCATGTATGTACTTATGTATGTATGTATGATTTGGTTTGTGTGTTAAACTTGAATTATTAGAATTTACAACATTTAATAAAATTGTCAACTTCTATTATTATTATTATTATTAAAGCTGGTGTTTTATACTCTAGTGTACTACTATCTCTATTTCTGAAAAAAAAAAAAAATGAAGTACACTGAATTTTTACATTTGCATACTATTGTTTGCAACAGAATTGTAGTTATGTACATTTTTTCCTTTTAACGCTTTTTTATTCGATGGGTGTCATTTTCCTACTTATTTAAACAGCTTTACCTGATGATGTCCTCATTCATCGAAACATTTTGTAAAAACATATTTTTTTAATAGTTTTTTTTTTATTTGAATCTACGGATCATTTATTCACTTGCCTGAAACAAAATCAACACAGCTTAGATTTGATCAGTGATTTCGAGCATCTAGTGAATAAGCCTAGTACCGGTGAGTAGCTCTGTAATTTTTTACACACAATAAATCTTTTCAAATTTCAGTATCTTTTGCTATGACGGACAGTCTTTTCCCGAACGACGTCCTACATTTCCATGTCGCTTTCTATGCAGTGGTTACAGATAAAGTGTACCACGGAAGTAAACAAAATCGGTCATTACATTTGCCAAGGCGCTGTATTGCGGAAACGATTTTGAACTGTTTCGGTAACCACGGATAACAGGCACGCATTATGTAGTTTTGCATTGGTAAGCTTGTTGGTCACATTGTTCATCTACCGACGCGTGAAAATAGTACCGGATGTTAATTCTCCATAGAATTAGTGTTAGTGAAATTGTTTATTATTAGATGGAGATTTGCTTTCAGAGGCTGTATTAAGTGTGTTGTAATTGTAGTGTTTCATAATTAACTTTTCTGAGCTTATAGTGGAGAATATTTATTAAAATATTGCATAGAGCGGGGCGGAACGATACCATACATGTTTCACAACCTACGCCATTGGTGGAGTAGGGCTTTTGTTGGGTGATATTGGCGATTGATGATTGGAATTGTAAGGGGTGAAAAACAACCAAGGCAGAGGATTACAGTGAAAATACGCAACATGAAGAGGAGTTCAGACCGAGACACGCCACCACGAAGCAAGCGATCTCGCTCTAGTATTGGACGGTACGATGATAGTTCCGATGAAAGAATTACTCCTGAGAGGATTCGGCGACGAAGTCGAGGTAGATCGCCAAGCCCAAGGGGTCGATACCCGTCTGAGAGTTCCCACAGAGACGACTATGGACGTTCGAGGGAGGTGTCTGAGAGGTCGTATCCAAGTTACAAAGTGTTATGTGTAAGTGCTTTACATCCCAAAGCCAGCGATGAGGTTATCAAAGATACATTGTACAGGGAATATAAAAAGTTCGGAGACCTAAGTGTTAGAATTTCCCATGACCTTGATGAGAGGGTTGCATATGTTTGTTTCAGAAATTCAGAGGATGCTCGTGATGCAAAACACAACAAACCTAGAATAATCTTGTTTGATAAAGTTGCTTTGGTTGAAGCTGTATATGAAAGTAGTAGGAGTTCTAGTGATTTATATCGCAGGGGACCTAGCAGGCCAAGGAGTATAAGTCCGGATTATGATAGATACTACCATCAACGCTCGAGGTCACCTGGCCCGGAGAGACATAGACCAAGTGAGAGTCGTTACGAACGTTCATATGGACCTCCTCCAGGTCTTCCTCACCGTGAGTTTCGTAGGGAGGGTCCACCACCGCCACATCACGAGTTCATGAGGGCTCCTGTCCATCATGGTCCACCTCATGTTCCCCCAGGACCTCCTCATCATTATGGCCCCCCAAGACATATAGTTCCAGGGGGCTTCAAACCCCATCCCCACTTTGAAAAGTTTGATAATAAGAAAGATAAGTTCCCAAATTACCTACACCATGTTCCACCAGAAGATGATCCATTGGCAACAAGGACATTGTTTGCCGGTAATTTGGAAATAAATATTTCAGAAGAAGAGCTGCGTAGGATCTTTGGCCGCTATGGTATAGTAGAAGACATTGATATTAAGCGCCCACCACCAGGAACAGGAAATGCATATGCTTTTGTAAGATTTCAAAATTTGGACATGGCTCATCGGTCAAAAGTTGAACTTTCAGGCCAGTATATTGGTAAATTTCAGTGCAAAATTGGGTATGGGAAAGCAACACCCACTACTAGAATTTGGATCGGTGGGCTGGGACCATGGACATCAATATCCCAGTTAGAAAGAGAATTTGACAGATTTGGTGCTATAAAGAAAATTGACTATGTGAAAGGAGATAGCTGTGCATATATCCTGTATGATTCTATTGATGCTGCACAGGCTGCAGTTAAAGAAATGCGTGGGTTCCCACTTGGAGGTCCAGAACATAGGCTTCGTGCAGACTTTGCAGATGTAATGCCAGGTGGTTTTAGTGGTTTCAAGCCACGTCCTTTTCCAGAAGATATGGCAGCAGCTGGAGATTTTAGGGTTAGAGTGCCAGGCAGAGATGATTTTGCTTATGAGCCTGGTTATGAGCCATGGACGGAGGGGGAGTTTACATATGGTCCACCACGAGGTGGTTTCCGAGGCCGTGGAGGTGCCATACCGTGGCATGATCGTAGAGGTGGTGGGCGAGGAGGGTATCGTGGTGGTGGGTACCCTGGGGATGCTTACATGAGGGAGGAACCAGAGTGGGTGGCCAGGAGGCCTCCTCCAGAACTGGAGTATGAGATTCCACGCCCTCCAAGAAGATCTGGTTCTGGAGAGCCTGGCGTGGAGAGATCCAGGTCGCGTTCACCCCACAGGCACTCTGTTGAAAGTGATTCTGGTTCAGATGGGCGACGTAATGGAATGCTGGGTTCTGCACGCACTCTGCCAGAACTGGCACGAAAGTGTGCAGCAGCCTGGCAGGGTGCCCTGATTCTGAAAAATTCTCTTTTCCCAGCAAAGTTCCATCTGACAGATGGTGATACAGACATTGTGGAAGGGCTTATGAAGGATGATGAAGGCAAACATCACCTTCGTATCACACAGAGACTGCGACTTGACCAACCAAAGCTGGAAGATGTGTCAAAACGTATTTCTTCTTCCAGTTCTCATGCAATATTCCTTGGGTTGTCAGGATCAACAGCGTCAGTTTCCAATGAGGATGCTTCTGTTCAGACACGTCCTCTTAGGAATTTGGTGTCATATCTGAAGCAGAAGGAAGCAGCTGGTGTTATATCCCTCGTGAATAAGGATACCGAGGCTACTGGTGTTCTTTATGCATTTCCGCCATGCTCTTTTTCTACAGACCTTTTGAAGCGAACTGCCCCCAATCTCTCTGAGGAAGGCTTGAAGGAAGATCATTTGGTTATTGTAGTAGTGCGTGGGGGGAGTGCCTAAACATATTGAGACACACTCCAGCTTAATACAAATTATCTGTTAGTATTTATGGAAAATCATGATTCTCTAGCTAAGCCTTATTTAAGCATTGTAGATGTAGGGCATGATCGTGCTTTTAATGCATTAACATGGCAGATAATGTTTTCATGTGTCCTGCAAGTGGAAAATTTTGAATTGCAGCATTGATGAATGCAGTAGTATAAGCAGTTGTGTTCATGCAGACTGGTGTTAGAACAGTTTAAAGGTTACTTATTTCTCTTGTTCTTTGTTTCCTTACTTGCATTACATATGCAAATACTTGTAATAGTTTGATTTATGCATTGACAAATTCAGTGTTTTTATATGATAATCATAGTGATTGTGACAAGTTTACTTTGCTACGAAGACCGAGAAGTGTGTGTATGGTGATGTGAAGTTGGTCACACATTTATAGTGTTCTTAATTGATCATACATGACTTGAAACAATTTAAAGCACTTGTTTTACTAGTAGTAGTTTTGCTCTACTAGTAATCTGCAGTTTCTCGATCCCACATTTTATCACTGCACTTTTGAATTAAGACATGGCAGTATATTCATTATGGTTCAAAAATTGTTTAAAAATCTGCAAGAAATGCTGTGGTGACATGCTGGTTCAAGTTATGTTATGGTTGGTAGATGTAAGGTGTCCCCCACTGCACAGCCCATGAACTCGCTTGGAGACTGTGTTGTGAGTGATGTGATGTGTCTGTGTGAAGACTGAGAATTGGATGAACAGTGATTCAGTAGCGAGTGAAAGTGCAGTGGGATGGGACAGTTAGTTGTGTTTGTGTAAGTGTTGTAAAAGCAAGTTTTGTAAGTGCACAGTGTATTAGTGTTGTGTTCATGCCATGTCATGGAGGGTTAAAGATTTTTTGTATGACAAGTGTTCATTATGTTTCTTTCAGTTCATTGTTCTTTAACCCAGGACATTTGTGTGTGGTGTGTGTGAATTGTGTTAAATAGAGAAGTTCTTGCAGACAACTTGCAATCTAATTATTTACCCCAGTGCCACATTGTTACGTGATGGGAAGTTACAGAATGTGTATTCAAGAAAATTGTGTGTTTCTGAACTAACATTTTGGATCATATCATAATTGTGTGTGTAAATGTTGCCGACCAGTGAGTGCAGTAACACTGAATCCAAAATGTTACGACACCTATCATGTGGGTTTGTTTGTAAAACTTGCACACTACAAAGTGGAAGAGTTAGTATATTCAGTTATGTTTGGCAGTATAACACTTCCTGAAAATCATGTTGTGGAAACAGAAAGTTACCCAGTTTTCAAAATTCAGTTCCAGTGCTAATATGAATTCATGAGCATGGAGTGGGACATGCTTCCCATTATGAACAGAAGAGAACACAGATGATGTTCTGATGGTTTTTGTGTTACTCAAGAAGCATCACATGTCATGGTGGCTGTCATTGAAATGGCTGCTAACAGGATGGGCACAGCCACCTTAATGGGGAACAGATTGACTGGCACTTGAAGCTTGGAGGTGTGATTGTTTCTGTTTAGTGGTAGTTCATAATTATCTTTCAGTTATTTCTTGCCACCAGGCTGTGATTGGATTGTATCTACTGAGCTGTAGTTTAAGACAGTTGCAGACTTATCTATAAGGGTAAGGTCTGTAAGTGGGTGTAACCTTGCCTTTTACAATACAGGTATTTGTGTTAAAATTAGGCAGTGGTTTTTAATGCAAAGGGAAGAACAGAAATGGAAGCAGTTTCAAACCATAATTAAAAAGACTGTTTGGATCTAAGAACTAAATGGGATGGAAAAAATCACAAACTGGACACATCTATTTATACTGTTCACTTTGTATTTGGACTCAAGGTTCGATGGGTGATGTATGTAGAAGGCATAAGTGAAATACGTGTGAGTGATGTTTTAGTGGGGAAGTATGAAAGGCAGACAGAACACACGCATGCAGCTGGGAGAACTGTGTTAAAGTGTGATGTGTTTCACTGAAATATAGCAGTGTATGGGTGGGCTAGTTGTGCCATTAGGTTGGCTGTGCCCTCATAAACAACAGGATCTTTAGCAGTGAGCAGGAAGAAAGTGCCTCAGTGATGAATGATTGTGTAGCAGTTTCCCTAAGGTAAGTATACAGTACCTGGTGAGGCAGAGTCATGGCTCCAGCATTGCTAATTTTGGTGGCTAGATCAGTTAAATAAATTTCAGTTTTGTGGCTCACCTTGATAACAGTATTTGTGGTCATTTAGTATAACATTTTGGAGTTAGTGGGATTTATTGTGTTGTGGGTGTGTTTCACTGTGAGCTCACAAGTTTGCTTTATCATCAGGCAGTAAAGAAGAAAACGTACTTGTCACACAGTGGTCGTCAGTGTTCTAACTGAGCAAATGGAACAAGTTGCTTGAAATAAATTGGTTACATGCAGTATTTAAATTGGTGTTCAGATGTTAGACATTGTGAATAAAATGTATTAAGGGACAGTATTTTGGTTACTGAAACTTGTGACCATTGTGTCAGGTTTCTGATTTAACTAGATCTGGATGACCCAGTGACCTGTTTATTCTTGAGCACCCCGAACCTGGAAATGGGCTTCAGATTGATGATGGCACAAAGGAAATGGTGTAAATATACTTGCTGCACATCGCAGGTGGATTGAATGCAGACCTTGAAACAAACATGGTACTGTACTGTCCTCGTACGTATCTGTTGACAGACTATCCTTCTTTCCTGTGTTTTGCCACTGTGTGTGGGATGATCAAAACTGTATTTCCAAGAACAAAGTGCTCAAGCGTGAAGCTGAGAGAGTGACATCTTGTCTGTTCTGAAGCCATGTATAGAAGGAGTGAAGGCACTGGAGGCCTCAAACTTTTCTGCTTATTGCATTCCTGACAAGCACATTCTGGCTCATATCAACAAGCCCTAAATGCTTGTTATAGCACAGGACGTTATTGCCAACCTACCTCTGAATAGAGTTGTTTGGGGTTGTTTGGGGTTGGGGGATTGTTGCAAATTTTAAAAGCTTGCTGGAATGTATGTGTTCATGGAATTTCTGTGGTGTCTGATGCTCTGAGGAGGTAGCTTTCTCTCAGAATGGATGAGTGAGATCATCTGATGGATTCGTACAAGATGGAGGACTGAAGTAGCAAGAATTGTCTGATGGCAAGTCCAAACATCAAATCGCTCCACTTTCACATCTGCATCGGATAGAGTACTTCATTACCACTAAAACAGATAGCCAGTTATTCTAACTTATTATCTCTCTTATCTTTATTGGTGGTTATTTTTTCAAGAAACTATTTCCAGCAGAGTAAAACCTTTGCTGCAAGAAGTCTGAATTTGTACAATAGTGAAAGTTTTAGTATTGTATTAATCCTTAATGGAAGCTCTTATTTTCCAGACAATGTTCCACTGGCTGAAAAGCACTAATGTGGACCACCTGAAGATAGAATTGTGTTCTGTGATCCCGCATATATATACAGGGTGTCCCAGGAGGAAAGGACCTAACTTTGGGAGAGTGTTCCTTAGGTCAAACTGTAACGATATAACCCAAAACACCTATATCCAAAGTTCGATGGTTACGGAGATATTGGCCAGAGAAGTTTGAAACTTTGACAGCTATTACTCACTTATTGATTTCCAAATACATATTGAAACTGGCAGGAATATGTGGTTTCTGTAGTGTTAATATCTGTAC